>ERZ808245.538-NODE-538-length-18470-cov-5.131903_pt1 | contig 18470 bp, 15 predicted proteins | sample MGYA00521243_ERZ808245 | MGnify/ENA primary metagenome ERZ808245 (study PRJEB31516, sample SAMN03275576) | gut metagenome | biome: mammalia-associated habitat; material: feces | host: Papio cynocephalus | place: Kenya | collected 2012-07-07 ... | reverse complement strand
CCGTCATCGTAGAGGTAGGGCCCCATGCCCTGCCACTCGTCCCCGGCGGTGCCCTCCGCGGAATAGCGCGGCGCTTGGGCGGTATATTCGCCTGCTGCGGCGTCGATCACGATGGTCTCGCCCGCCGCGTTCTGCCAGTTCCCGTCCATATCCTCCAGCGTCCACACCGTGAGCTCCGCCGCATCGTCGCGGCGGAAGGTATGGTGGTCGATGCTCGGCGTATCGCTGCCGCCGCTGCCGTTCTGGTTCGGCAGCAGCACGCCGTCCTCGCGCAGATAGAAGTCGTACAGGAAGCCGGCGTAATTGATCATGGGCCTGCCGGTCTCGTCGGTAAATTCGCCGTATCCGGTGGGGCCGTAAGCGGAATGGTAGATGTACCAGCCGTTCTCGCTGTCGAAATAGAGCACGGAAAGGCCGTCGACGCTCCACATTCCGTCAAGGAAGGTCATATCGGTCACCAGCGTGTTTCCCTTCGCGGTCTCCTCCGGTGATGCCAGGTCGTCCTCCGGACCGCCGCAGGCGGTTAGGCTCAGGCAGAGGAGCAGCGTCAGCAGAAGGGACCAGTATTTTTTCCGCGTCTTCATCGCCGCTTCCCTCCCCGCTGCTTAGGTTCTCTGGTAATAGTCGTTCTCGCCGCCCCAGTACATCGCGTTATCATCCGCCAGATAGGCGTCGTAGCTCACGCCCTCATACGCGTCGGATATCGCCTCGTATTGGCTGTCTCCGTTCGCGTGGAGCGTACCGTAATCGACCTCGCTCCAATCGCCCTCGGCCGAGCGCTCGTACAGCGTCCAGATGCCGGAGCCGTCGAGCTCGATCCAGCTTGCGGCATTCACATCGCCGTCCATATACCACATACCCGCCAGCGCGGAAACATCGTCGGCATCGCCCTCGTCCGATGCGCCGATGTCATCGGCGGAGGTGTCCTTCTCAAAGCCGCCGAAGCCTTCGATCTGCAGCGTGCCGTCGTCGGCCAACCAGCAGTGGTGCGCCCAGCCGTCGAACTCATTGTAGAAATAATCGCCGCTGTACTCCTGCGAGAACTGGACAAAGCCGCTTGCCTCCAAACTCCCGTCTTGATACAACTCAAAGCGGACCTCGTCGCCGCTGTCGGCCATTGCCACGAGCAGCTCGCTGTTATTGTCCGCGTCAATCCAGGCGCCCCAGTACATGGCATAGTTCGTCGTCAGCTCGGAGTCCTTGACCATTCCCTCAAAGGTTCCCGGTGCGCTGACCTCATCGCTGCTGTAGTCCTCGCCGTCGTTGTCGCCGTAGTCCTCGCCGCTGCCGCCGCAGGCGGTTAGGCACAGGCACAGCGCCAGCGCCAGCATAAGGGACAGGTATTTCTTCCAATTTTTCATCGTTTTTCTCTCCTTTTCTGATCCGGATCGTTTGCTTCAATGCTCCTGCTCCGCCATGGAAAGCAGCTCGTCGTGGCTCAGCTCCACGTTTCCGAAGTGGACGAAGATGCCGTTGGTCACGGCGCTGCTCCATACCAGCGGGTCGGAAAGGGAGCGGAAGCGGGTCTTGTCGAGATACGGCTTCATGTCCAGAAGCAGGCGGCTGCCGGATACAAAATCGACCTGCAAAATATGGTCCGGCAGCGGTTCGACGGCTGACAGGTATCTCCGGTTCATGCGTGCATTCTCCTTTTTCAGCGTATCGTGGGATAAAAAATCTACCATATTTTTATTGTACAGTGGATAGAAGCAGAAAACCATTAACCAAAGGTTAGGTCTTTCGCGCAAACGTCTGTTGCGGCAGCAAAGCAATTCCACTCTTACCTAACCCGGCTGTTCCGCTTTTTCAGCAAAATCCTGCAGCATGGCTCATAAAGAGCACGTTCCACGTTCCGGTTGGTACTCCGTCGTCCGGTTTTAGAGTTTGTGTCGTCTGGTGCAGGCCCCGCTGGAGTGGCTTTGCAACGCGCAGACGGGCAACATCGTGCTCTTCAGCGCCTATCTCTTCGACAGCGACTGGGCGCACAGCCGGCGCTATCTTGTGCCGGTGCTCTCGTTCATGCTCGGTATTTTCGCGGCCGAGTGCATTCACCACCGTTTCAAGCACATGGAGAAGGTACACTGGCGGCAGCTCATTCTTTTGGCGGAGATCGTGCTGCTGTTCCTCGTCGGCTTTCTGCCGCAGGAGGGCAACACGGCAGCCAACGCGCTCGTTTCGTTCGTCTGCGCCATGCAGGTGCAGACCTTCCGCAAGGTGCGCGGCCACGCTTACGCGAGCACGATGTGCATCGGCAACATGCGCAGCGGCACGGAGGCGCTGTGCGTTTACTTCCACACGCGCGACCGCGAGGTGCTGCACAAGGCGCTGACTTATTTCGGCGTGATCGGACTTTTTGCCGTGGGCGCGGGCCTCGGCGCACTGCTGACGAGGGCCTTTGCCGAACGCGGCATCTGGGTGTCCTGCGCGCTGCTGGCGGTCAGCTTTCTCATCATGTTCATCCATGAGGAGGAAACGAAGAAATGAGGCGGGTGCTCCTGCCCGTTGGCGACGTGGACAACGCTTTGCAGTCCGTGATCAAAGGAAGCTGCAAACGGCTTATAAAAAATGCCCGGCGCTTACTGCGCAACGCTGTTAAGATAAGAAAGCTCGACAGCAAAAAAGCTCTCCCGTCCATTTCAGCGGACGGGAGAGCTTTACTTACTTTTCTTGTTTCTTGTTGTGCTTACTTGGCGGGCAGGACGATGACCTGTCCCTCGTAAATGGTATCGGCGTTCACAAGGCGGTCGGCGTTGCGCTCGAAGATGATCTTATACTTCATCGCATCGCCGTAGGCCGCCTTGGCGACAGCGCCCAGCGTATCGCCGGACTTGACCGTGTAGAGCGTTTCGCCGTCAGCGGCGGCGGGAGCGCTGATGCGGGCAGTCTTGCCCAGCGTTTCGGGCAGAACGAGCGTCACGCCCTCCGTCAGCTTCGCACCCTTGTTGGCCTTGTAAAGCTCGCACCACACGCCATAGGCGCCGTAATTATTCAGCGCGACCGTGCCGTAGGTGTCGCCCTTCTTCACCGTGTAAGTGCCGGCGGCGGGAACGGCTTCCCCCTCTGCTTCAAGGATAATATCTCCCCAGTATGACCCGTCCGCATGAAAGAACATGACTGCGTAAAGGCCGGGGTCCGCTGCGGTGTAGGTAACCGTCAGACCGTTCTGGTCAAAGTTGATCGTGCCGAGAAAGTCGCCGACGGATACGGTGCTGCCATCGCGGACGGCACGGTAGACCTCTGCGTAATTTCCGTCGGCGCCGTCACAGTGCGCGGTGACGGCAGCACCCACGGCGACGCGGCAGAGCGTGACCTTGTGGATTCCTCCGCAGCTATCGCAGGTCACCGTTTCTTCGGAGCTCGCATCGCTCACGGAGATCTCACCGCCGTCGTATCCGGTCACCTTGATGGGAGCCGCGAACACGGGAACAGACAGCGCCATGCAGAGGATACATGCGAGGGAAAAACGCAAAAGCTTCTTCATCCGATCGGCCATCCTTTCTCCATCGTTTTTTCCGTTGCTGTTTATCGGAATTTCCGATCACTTTTTGAATTTGCGGATCGTCTCCGCCATGATTGTCTGGCGCAGCAGCAGGCTCACACCGAGATAGACCGCGCAGCCTGCCACGCCGGTCAGGCCGCACTTGACGACCAGCATCAGCTTGCTCTCGTCCGCCGTGACGAGCAGCGCGTGCCCGCCGTAGAGCACAAGCGACATCGCCGCCGTGGCGGCAAGGCCCTTCAGAAGCGGCATGAGACGGACGATGCCCGTGCCGCGGAAGAGCTGGGCGATCATCGCCAACGCGCCAATCGTCAGCGCGATGGAGGTCGCCGCCGCCACGCCGGTATCGGTGCGGAACACGCGGTTGAGCGCAAGGTTCAGCGCCAGCACGCCGAGGTTGATGAGCAGCGGCACGAGCGTTTTCTTCATCGCGTAGTACGCCTTATTCAAAAGGTCGAGCACGGCGAACGCGCTCATGCCGAGGGCGTAGCGGGCGAAGATGCTGCCCGTCATCTCCGTGGACGCAGCGGTGAAGCTGCCGCCCTCGAAGAGCACGCGGATGATGTCGGTGCCGAAGGCACACATCATCGCGCAGACGGGGAAGATAAAGAGCAGCGTGTTCTCCGTCACGTTCCAGATATAGCCAAGGTAGCCCTTCGCGTCCTCACGGGTGAACTCGCGGTTGAAGCGCGGGAACATGACCGCGCTGATGCTGTAGAGCACGCTCGTCGTGAGCGGGGTAAAGAGCTTGTCGGCATAGTAGAAGGCGCTCACCGCGCTGTCGTTGAACGAAGCGGCGGTCGAGGTGTCGATGAGGTAGCAGAAGAGGAACACCGAGGTCGTGAGGACGGTGACGAGCGCCGTTTTGAAATAGGTGCCGACGTAGTCCGCCCCGCGGTCGAGCACTGGTTGGTAGACATAATGTTCCTTCTTTGCATAGGGGATGCTCATGCCGAGCTGGAGGAGCCACGCGCAGGAGCTCGCGATGACGACGCCCAGAATGCCCCACCTTGCACCGAGTGTCAGCAGGAACACGGCGAGGAAGGCGTTATAGGGGATGCTCATGCTGCCCTGCAGCTCGTAGTGGTCGGTCGCCTGAAAGACGGCGACGTTCAGATACGCCGCCGCCACGACCGGCAGAGCGCAGGTCATGATGCGGATGTAGCTCACCAGCCGCGGAAGCTCCGATGCGTCGGTGTCCCAAAGCATACCGACGAGCGGCGTGGAGGCCAGGATCTGCCAGAGCGCGACCACGACCAGCGCACCGAGCAGCGTCACGGTCATTAGGTTGTTCGCCGCGCGCTCGCCGCGCCGGCGGTCGGCAGCAAATTCCTTGGTGAGGATCGGCACCGCCGCGATGCACAGCGCGTAGCAGACAGTCGTGAAAAGGTAGAGCGTGGAGTTGTAGGACGCGGTATAGAGGTTCGCGTCCACACCGGTGCCGAAGATGTTCGCCTGCACCATCTCACGCACCACGCCGAGAAGCTTGGCAAAGAGCGTCAGCAAGAACACAATGCTAATCGTGCCCGCCGTGCGCACGCCGGACTTCTCGTTCTTCTGCGGTGCGGACGGCTGTGTTTTCTTTTCGCCCTTCATGATCGCGCAGATCATCTCCTCATTCGTGTCGAGCTTTCGGGAAAGCTCGTCCATGTGCCGCTTCACGCAGGCGGTCTGCTCTTCTCCGTTTGCAAGCACGCGCGCGGCCTCCGTCTCAAACGCCTCGGCTGTGTAGCCGTCCCGTGTGCTGAGCTTGTCGAGCCCCACGGAGTTGAGGAACGCCGTACACTTGGGGTCGTAGGAGATGCCAATGAGCGGCACGCCCATGATGGCGGCGTAGATCAGCGAATGGAGCCGCACGCCCACGAGCAGGTCCATGCAGCCGATGATCGAGAGCATATCCTCGGAAAGGTACTTTTCGTCCAGACAGACCGCCGTATCGTCGGGAAGCTGTGAAGCGATGTGGCGGCAGACCTCGCCGTCCTCCTCATAGTGGAACGGGATGAGCACCGACTGCGCGTTGTAGGTCTCCTTGAGCCATCGGATCGAGCGCAGGACCTCCGCGACAAAGCGGCTGTCCCGGTTCCGCTCGCGGATGGCCCAGCCGACCACGGGGCGGCCGTCCCGCGTCACGCCCGCGCGGCGGAGAATGGTCTCCCCCACCGCCTTGTCCGTCTTTTTCATGCGGATGACCGGGTCCGCCGTGATGACGACCCGCTCCGCCGGAACGCCGATCTCCGCGAGCAGCGCCGCCGAGCGCTCGTCGCGCACCACGATGCCGTCCGCGCGCCTGAGCGCGCGCGCCGTGGCGCGGCGGTCAGCGGCCTTCTCGATCGGGCCGATGCCCTGCGAATAGATGAACACCTTCTTGCCCAGCAGCTGCGCGAAGCGGATGATAGCAAGGTAGTAGTGCAGGCTCTTGCTGCTCGTCACATCCTGCAGCAGGCTGCCGCCGCCGGAGATGAGCATATCGCAGCGCCGCACCGCCCGCGCGATGGCAAGGGGCGACATACGCTCCACCGCCTCTACGCCGTATTTTTCGCGGGTGGCGGCGGGATCGTGCGAGAGGACCGTCAGCGAGCAGTCCGGAATGCGTTCGCGCAGCGAGGTAACGAGCGTGCGCAGGATGGACTCGTCGCCGATGTTATCAAAGCCGTAATAGCCGGAAATGAGAATGTTATACATGCTTCTCCACCCCGCAGAAATGGCACACAGCGCGGTAAATGAGCTCGGCGAGCAGCACGAGCGCAAGGCCGATGAGCAGGCCGAACAGCACGCCCCAGCCGGTGCGCAGGAGACTGATGAGGAACGGCGTGCGGATGTGCAGGAAAGTATTGACGACGCTGACAAGGCCGATGGTCATGCCGAGGCCGAACACCATCGGCAGGAATTTCATGCCGCGGCGCAGCGACCAGATGAACAGCAGCAGCATCGGCCAGCCGACGATCATCTCCTTGGTGCGCGGGCGGATGACGAGCGTATTTTCCAGGAAATTGCGGAACGCCAACTCGGTGCTGGAGGTCGTGGCGGAATTGCCGGTGCGGTAAATGTAGTAAACGAACACCGCCAACAGGAACACCGCCGCGACGGCGATGACCACGACCGCGAGGAACCAGCCGAGCTGCATCGGCGTTTTCATCAGCTCCGCAAAGTAGGCATTGAAGCGCTTGATGCGTCCCTTTTCTCCGCGCGGCCCGACGTGGGCAAGCACGGCGTCGCGCGCGCCGGTCTCCTCATAGGCAAAGACCAGCAGATAGGCCAGTGCAAACAATCCGATGGGAATGAGCTGCATGAGCTTCACGCCGCGGTAGAGATCGATCTCCAGAATGTAGGAGAGCTGCGAGAGCGCGGCGGAGGCAAACAGCGAGCCGCAGAGCGCCGTCGCGATCGCGGCCAGCGCCGTGACCGCGGCATCGCCCAGCAGCCGTCCAAGCTCCGGGCGCGGCGCCTGCCGGCGCTTTTCCAGCATCACGCGGCAAAGGCCGACCGCCGCGATGGACGGCATCACGATGCCGCCCGCCATCGACAGCAGCAGCGGGTAGGACGCGGGCTTGAGCACCGCAAGGCCCATCATGCCGAGCGCGGCCAGCGCCAGCAGGAGCAGGCTCGTGCGGCAGCTGACAAGGAAGAACAGGTCAAAGAGCAGCACCAGAAGCGCCGCCGTGCCGATGCCTTGCACGATGCGCAGGAGCGCAGAGGGCGTTTCCAGCTCCATCGGCGGGACCGTGGTGCGCGTATAGCCCATCGGCTCGAGCCGCGCGTCGAGATCCAGAATCATCTTTTCATAGGCTGCGGGATCGGTGATGTAGGTCCACTCCGTCTGATCCGCGTCCCAGCTCACGTCGTTGTCCGGCTCCAGGATCATCTTGAGCCAGATCACCTTGCAGTTGCGCTCCACGATGGCGCGGAAGAAAGAGTTGGTGATCTCCTCGGGGCCGGTATAGCCGCAGTAGGCATAGCGGTTCTGGATGTAGCCCCACTCATTGAATACGCGGATGCCGTGGTAATCAATGGCGTTGAGCAGCTCCTCCGTGCCGGGCCAGGTGATGTTCTGGCTCTGGTCGTTCTGCTCGATCATCGCAAGGCTCGCGCCGCTCTCGCGGAGGTACTGCGTGAGCAGCTCCCGTCCCTCCGCGCTCTCATAGCCGATCAGCTCGTCGCCGTTGTTCAAAAAATACGGGGAAGCATAGTGCTCGAGTACCTCGATGTACGCCTGCGCGAAGCGCGTGCCGTTCATGTCCTTCATTGTCTCGGTGCGCGGCACGATCTGATAGCCGTGCTCCTCCAGCAGCGCTGCGATGTCCGGCCAGATGCCGAGGCGCAGGTTCAGCAACTTCTCGCCCTTGAGTCCATCGGGCTGCTGGGCAAGGAAGATGAAGCCCTTCTCCCCGTCGCGGCAGGTCCGGGCCGTAAAATTTTCCACGCGGGCGTTGAAGGCATCCATGACCCAGTCAAACGCCTCTGCCGTGTCGGCGCAGATGATCGCGTCGCTCACGTCCGTGCTCGTCTTCATCCAGTCGATGACCTCGTCGGGATAGTCCGACTCCCAGCCGAACACGCCCGTCGCGGTCTTGACCGTCATGGCGTGGATGGGGATGCCGGCGCTTCCGCTCAGGCCGAGCGCGGTCGCCTCCGCGACCGTGGCCTTGTCGATGCCGAGGGAGGCGAACCGATCCAGCCACTCGCCCTCCGACTGCGTGGACTGGCTCGCCATGTAGCGCAGGCTCGAATAATCGAGGATGTAATCGTAATACCGGTTGCTCTGCTCCGCCTTCGTGCGCGCCGCAAGCGGCGCCAGCGAGGCCAGCAGTCCGATCAAGGCAACGAACACAAGAATACGGTCTTTTTTCAATATGCTTTTCATCTGTGTTTCTCCTTTACGCGGCCGTGCGCACGCTCCGTCGGGTCCTTCCCGCTCGGGAGCCGCGTTCCCGCAGCCGCAGGCTTTCCTTTCCGTTCGCATACTGCGCCAGAATATCCTCTACTATAACACGCGCGCGGCGGTTTGTAAACATAAAAACAACGGCGGCCGGAGCCGCCGTTGCTTCCTCATTTCTTTTTCGCGCCGCGCTTTTCCGCCTTTTTGCGCTGCCGCTCGAGCTTGCGGCGCAGCGGCTCGAGATCGTTTTTCTGCACGTCGTCCGCCACGTTTTTCGCATACGAGCCCACGAGCGCCCGCAGCGAGCCGGAGAGGAGCTGGCGCGTCTCACGGTCGAGGTTCGAGTAGGTCTTGAGCATCGTCACCGCGCTTTTGAGCTTGTCGCCGTTGAGGTCGGAGAGCGTTTTCGCGCCCGAGGCGGTGAGCACCGTATAGAGCGCGTCGGCAAAAGCCTCGCGCTGTTTGGGGCTGAGCGATCCCTCCCACGACTCGAGCGTTTCGTCGATGACCTTTCCCTCGCGGGAGAAGCCGTCGAGATGGATGAAATGATCGCCCACGACCTGCCATGAAAAACCGTCGTGCTGCAGCATTCCCTCGGCGTCCGAGCGCACGATCTCCACATTCTGCTCATGCTCCAGAAGCTGCCCGACCACGCTCGACTGCGGCACGACCGTCAGGATGCGGTCGGCTACGCGCGTGTGCTCCGGCGTACCGACGAGCGGCTTGGCGAAGCCGGGGCCGTCGTTGTTGTAGACCTGAAGGATGCGGTCCTGCAGGGCGGCGGGGGTCTTCACCGCGGCATAGACCGAAAGGTTGCCGCCCTTGGAGTGTCCGCCGATGCGCAGCCTCGCGTCCGGGTACTGCCGCGTCATGCGGCCGAGATATTCGAGCGCGCGCGTCTGGGAGGGGATGACCTCGAGGTAGCCCATGTTCAAGTCCTCCTTCCAGCCGACGATGGTATCGTCCGTGCCGCGGTAGGAAAGATAGATGCTGCCGTCGCCCAGCTCGACCGTCAGCGCCGCGAACTGCTGCTCGCGCGCGTCATCCATCAGCTCGCAGTAGCCGTTCAGCAGCATCCCGCCGAAGCGCACGGAGTGCGCCATGCGGCACATGAGGTCGGGGATGCGCCCCGGGACCAGCACGCCCATGTCGATCTCCTGCCCGTTATGGCGGGCGAAGTACGTTCCCGCCGCGTCGCGCAGCGGCACGCCGCGCCCCAGTTCCGGCGGCGGCACGATGCCCTCGAAGTTGATGAAGCTCAGCTCCGCCAGGATCAGGCCGTCCACCTCGTTGAACGGCGAGACCGTCAGCGGCAGGTCGCCGCGCCAGTCCAGATAATCCATGATGTTCGCCATCGTTTCTTACTCCCTTCCGTCTGTCTCTCCGCGCCAGCCGCTGCGGTACAGCCGCTCCGCGCGGCGCACAAGGGCGTCGTGTTCATTCGCCAGCCTCTCCGAGGCCACCTCGTCGAGCAGACGCTGCTTCGCCTGCCCGACCGCGCGGCCCAAAAAGCCGATCGCCAGCAGCTCCCCGCCGCCGATGCGCAGCTCCGCGAGCGAGCAGCAGGCGTTTTCCGCCAGCAATTCATTGTAAAGCAAAAGCGCTTCACGCCAAGGTCTCTGTGCTTGCTCCAATCCGGCGGGCGCCTTGGCGGCGTTGTCCGCGAGCTTCGTCTGCAAAAGGTTCCAAGCAGTCTCGCGTCCATAGCGCGCCATCAGGCGGTGCACCGCCGCGCGCTCGGGCGGAAACATCTCGTCGAAGCAGGCGAGCTGCGCCCGCACGCCCTGCGCAAGCGCGTGCTCGAAGCGCAGCCGCGCCATGATCTCCTCCGCCATTTCCGCGGAGAGCGCGGTGTGTCCGTAAAAGTGTCCGACGCCGTCCGCATCCTGTGTAAAGCATTTTGGCTTGCCAAGATCGTGCAGAAGCATCGTCCAGCGCAGCACCCGCGTCGGCGGCGCCGCGCCGACCGCGCGCGCCGTGTGGTCCCACACATCGTAGCAATGGTGCGGATTGCGCTGGTCAAAGCCCACGCAGGGCAGAATCTCCGGCAGCACCTCGCCGAGGATGTCCGGATACTCTAACAGCACCGCCGTCACATTCTCCCCGCACAGCAGCTTCCCCAGCTCCGCGTACACGCGCTCGTGCGCGATGGCGCGCAGGCCGTCCCTCCGCTCCCGCGCGGCGCGCGCCGTCTCCTCCTCGACCGCGAAGCCCAGCACGGAGGCAAAGCGCAGCAGGCGCAGAATGCGGAGCGCATCCTCGGCAAAGCGTCGCGCCGGGTCGCCCACACAGCGCAGGACGCCCGCTCTCAGATCCGCCTGTCCGCCGAAGGGATCGATGAGCCGTCCGTCCGGCGCGAGCGCGATGGCGTTCGCCGTGAAGTCGCGGCGGGCAAGGTCCTCTTCGATACTGCTTGTGAACCGCACGCTCTCGGGGTGACGGCTGTCGCGGTAGGCTCCGTCGCAGCGTTCGGTCGTGTGCTCGACGGCAAAGCCGCCGCGCACGAGCGTCACCGTGCCGTGCATCAGCCCGGTCGGGTGCGCGTCCGCGCCGAAGAGGGCCATGACCTCCTCCGGTCGCGCATCGCTCGTCATGTCGTAGTCGTCCGGCTCCGCGCCGCGCAGCAGGTCGCGCACGCAGCCGCCGACGAGGTAGGGCGCATGGCCGCTTTCGCGCAGCAGCGCCAGCATTTCCCGCACCGGCTGCGGGACCCTCTCCATCATGCGCTACCCCTCCTTAAAAAGCAGTCAAAAGCCGGCGAAAAATTTTTTTCGCCGCTCAAAAATCAGCATTGTACTTTACGCCGGTTCGTATTATACTATATGGGATAAATTTTTGCAATTCACTTCCGCGCCGTTTTCGGCAAATGCCGAGGGCTGTCGGAATGTGTGCTTTTGGGAAGGAAAACGCTATGGATATCAATTCCTATCTTGTGCCCGGCAAGCGGGCGCACCTCGCCGGCATCGGCGGCGTGTCGATGAGCCCTCTCGCTGAGGTCCTGCATTCCATGGGACTCTCCGTGCAGGGCAGCGACATGAACGACTCCCCTGCCGTGGAGCATCTGCGCGCGCTGGGCATTCCCGTCGCCATCGGCCACGCGGCGGACAATCTCGGCGATGCCGATTTTGTCGTCCGCACCGCCGCCATCCACGACGACAATCCCGAGATCTCCGGCGCGGTCACGCGCGGCATCCCGGTCTTTGAGCGGGCGCAGGCGTGGGGCGCGATCATGCACGGCTACCGCAACGCCCTGTGCATCTCCGGCACGCACGGCAAAACGACCACCACCAGCATGGCGACGCACATCTTCATGGCCGCGGACGCCGACCCCACCGTGATGATCGGCGGCACGCTGCCGCTGCTCCACTCCGGCTACCGCGTCGGCCACGGCGACACCATCATCGCCGAGAGCTGCGAATACTGCAACTCGTTTCTGAGCTTCTTCCCCACCGTCGCGGTCATTCTCAACGTCGAGGCCGACCATCTGGACTTCTTCAAGGACCTGCACGACGTTGAGCACTCCTTCCGCCGCTTCGCGGAGCTCGTTCCCGCCGACGGTCATGTGGTCGCCAACTGGGACGACGCCGGCGTGCGCGAGACGCTCGCAGGCTACACCGGCTCGCTCTTCACGTTCAGCGAGCGCAACGCGGACGCGCACTGCCACGCGGAAAACCTTGTCTACACCAACGGCCTGCCCTCGTTCGACGTCATCTGCATGGGGCAAACATACGCCCATGTCGCCCTTGAGGTCGGCGGTGAGCACAACGTGATGAACGCGCTTGCCGCGGCGAGCGCCGCCTACGTCCTCGGCATCCGCGGCGAAGCCGTGGAGCAGGGCCTTGCCACCTTCACCGGCGCGGGCCGCCGCTTTGAGAAAAAGGGCAGCTATCACGGCGCGGATGTTTACGACGACTACGCCCACCATCCCGGCGAGCTGCACGCCCTGCTGACGATGGCGAAGGCGCTGCCCTACCGGCGCATCGTCTGCGCCTTCCAGCCGCACACCTACACGCGCACCAAGGCGCTTTTCGACGAGTTCGTGCAGGAGCTCAAGCTCCCCGACGTGCTGATTCTCGCGGAAATTTACGCCGCACGCGAGCAGAACGACATCGGCATTTCGTCCAACGACCTCGCCAAGCGCATCCCCGGCGCGATCTACTGCCCCACGCTCGACAAGGTGACGGAGGCGCTGCGCGCCGCCGCGCAGCCCGGCGATCTGATCATCACCGTCGGCGCGGGCGATATTTACAAGGCCGGCGAGAAGCTGCTGCGTGAGAACTAACGAGACAGAAAGAAGGCTTCCTCATGTACCTCTCCCCCGTCTACACGACCGCTCCCGCCGCTGCCGACGAGCGCGTCGGCGTGGTCTTTGCCGCGCTCGGCTCCCTCGGCATCCCCTACATCCGCTTTGAGCATGACGCCACCGCCACGATGGAGGACTGCGCCGCCGTCGGCGAAGCGCTCCACGGCACCATCTGCAAGAATCTCTTTCTCTGCAACCGCCAGCAGACGGCGTTTTATCTGCTCACCATGCCCGGCGACAAGCCGTTCCACACGAAGGATCTCTCCGCGCAGATCGGCTCGTCCCGCCTGTCCTTCGCCCCGCCGGAGAAGATGGAGGAGCTGCTCAACACGCACCCCGGCTCCGCCTCGGTGATGGGTCTGCTGTTCGACACGGAGCAGCGGGTGCAGCTCGTGATGGACCGCGACGTGTACGACGCAGAGTATTTCTGCTGTCACCCCTGCGACAACCACGGCTCACTGAAGATCAAAACGAGCGACCTGCTCACAAAATTTCTTCCCCATGTCGGCCACACGCCCATCGTCGTGGACCTGCCGAGGGAATAAGCAAGCAAAAAAACGTCTGCCGACGGCAGACGTTTTTTCCGTTATGTGATGTCCCCCAGTGTGAAGCGGCGCACCGGAGCGAGCGCATCGTCCGTGTGCGTGCAGACGCAGGCAACGTAGCTAGGAAAGGTCTCAATGTACTCGAAGCGCTCGCCGAGCATGGTGGGCGAAGCCTCCCGCTTCATCGCGGCGAGTCCGGCGCCGCCCCACTTCGCGCGGCTCTCGCGCCGCGTCCAGCTCTCAAAGAATTCGCGCTCGGTCACAGCGCCCGCGAGACGCTGCATCGTCCGCTCGCTCACGGGCCGGATGCGCTCGATGTCCACGCCGATGGGCCGGTCGTGGATGCCCACGAGCACCGCGCCGCGCGTGTGGCTGAGGTTGAACTGCACCTCGGGATGCTCTGCGAACTCGGGCTTTCCGTACTTATTATAGGTCAGCGTCGGCAGCTCGCGCCAGCCGTAAAGAGCGTTGAGTCCGAGCCAAAGCGCCGCGTAGGCGCAGATCGGCTCGTGGCCGATCACTGGGTCCTTGAGATGCGCAAGGCGCTGTCGCCGCTCCGGCGGGACAAGGCGCAGCAGCCGTTCGACCTCCGCGTCGGTAAAGGGACGCTCCAGGCGAACGGAAATAAGCTGTATCTGCATCGCCGCGTCCCCCTCCCTTTTCCCTATCTTTTTGTCAGTATAGCGTATTCCCTGCCCCCTGTCAAATTTCGGCGAACGCTGCATAAATTTTTTGCCGCAAAAAGAGGAACGGATCGATCGGCGGCGTATAAATAGAATTGTACGAAATTGTGCCATTTTTCCGGAAAGGAGGACGAGCCATGGCGTTTCCCCAGAGCTTTCTGGACGAGCTGGTCGCCCGCAGCGACATTGTGGACGTGGTCGGCAGCTATGTGGCGCTGACGAAAAAGGGCGCGAACTACTTCGGGCTCTGCCCCTTTCACAACGAAAAGACGGGCTCGTTCTCCGTCTCGCCGGACAAGCAGATCTACCACTGCTTCGGCTGCAAGAAAGGCGGCGGCGTCATCAGCTTCATCATGGAGGAGGAGAACCTTTCCTTCCCCGACGCGGTCCGCTTTCTCGCCAAGCGCGCGAATCTGCCCGTTCCCGAGGAGGAGCAGGGTGAGGGCAGCCGCCTGCGCGCACGGCTTTTGGAGCTCAATCGCGACGCGGCGCGCTTTTACTACGAGTTGCTGCACGATAAGCGCGGCGAGGCCTGCGCGGAATACCTGAACCAGCGGCGGATCACGCGCAGGACGGCGGTCAACTTCGGGCTCGGCGCAAGCGCCGACGAGTGGGACGGCCTGCTCGCGGCGATGACCAGAAAGGGCTACTCCAAGGCCGAGCTGCTCGCCGCAGGACTGGTCGTGCAGGGCAAGGGCGGCAGCGTGTACGACAAGTTCCGCAAGCGCCTTATCTTCCCCGTCATCGACGTGCGCGGCGACGTGGTCGCCTTCGGCGGGCGCATCGTGGATAAAAACGACCCGGGCGCGAAATATATGAACTCGCCCGAGACCATCATCTACAGCAAGCGCCGCGTGCTCTACGGGCTGAACCTCGCCAAGAAGAGCAAGCGGGAGAATATCATTCTCGTCGAGGGCAATATCGACGTGGTGATGCTCCATCAAGCGGGCTTCGACAACGCCTGCGCCTCGATGGGCACGGCGCTCACGACCGAGCAGATCCGCCTGCTCTCGCGCTACACGAAGGAGCTCATTCTCTGCTACGACAACGACAACGCCGGGCGCATCGCCACGCAGAAGGCGCTGGAGCTGCTCAACGACACCGATTTTTCCGTGCGCGTGCTCGAGCTTCCCAACCGCATCGTGGACGGGCAGCCGGTCAAGCAGGACGCGGACGACTTCATCAAGAACCAGGGGCCCGACGCCTTCGAGCAGCTGCTCAGCGGCAGCGAAACGGGCATGGACTTCCGCATGGCGCGGCTCGCGGCGGGCTTCGACCTCACGAGCGATCATGGCCGCATTGACTACGCCGCCGCCGCGGCAGATCTCCTCGCGGAGCTGCCGAACGCGGTGGAGCGCGAAATTTACACCACCCGCGCTGCGGCGTCCGCAGGCATCTCGCCCGACGCCCTCAAGCTCGAGGTGCAGCGCAGCATCAAGCGCCGCGGCTATCGCCAGCGGCGGGAGCAGGAAAAGCGCGACCTCAACGTCGCCGCGCAGGTCCAGCCGAAGGAGCGCGCCATCCGCTACGACAATCTCCGCTCCGCCATGGCGGAGGAGGGTGTGCTGCGGCTCCTCTGCACGGACGACAGCGTGTTCGGCGGTACGCCGCCGCTGCGGGAGGAGGAATTTTCCTCTCCCCTGCTCGGACGCCTTTTCGCGCGGCTGTGGCAGCAGCGGCAGGAGTCGGGCCGCATTTCGCTCCCCCTCCTCGCCGAGAGCTTTACGCCCGACGAGGTCAGCCACCTCTCCACCATCGTGCAGAAGCCGGAGTCGCTGAAAAACGCGCCGCAGGCCCTGCGCGACTACATCCGCATCATTCAGGAAGAATACCACAAGCGCAGCGGCGCGGGGCTTGATCCCCTTGCCGCCGCCACCGAAAAATACAAAGCCCAACTGGGTCACGGAGGAAAGCAACATGGATAAAGAACTCACCATTCAGGATCTCGAAGCGCAGGCCGACGCCCTGCTCGCCGCAGCCGACGAGATGGAGGAGCTGCTGCCCGCGGACACGGGTAAGAGCAAGCGCAAGAAGGCCGAGGACGAGGCCCCTGAGAAGAAGGCCCCGCCGCTGGACGAAAAGGTCCTCGCCGGACTGCCCGCCGCCGAGCAGCTGCAAAAGAGTGAAAAGCTCCGCGACCTCTTTGCCAAGGGCAAGCAGAAGGGCAAGCTCGACTCCGACGAGATCACCGAGGTCCTCGACGAGCTCGACCTCGACGACGACGGACGCGAACGCGTCTACAACTCGCTCGACGCTCTCGGCGTCGACTACATCAGCGGCGTGATCGAGCCGGACGATCTGGACGAGCCGCCGCTGGAGGCCATTGCAGAGATCGAGGAGGAGGAGCTGGTCGACCCCAACGAGCTGGTGGACAGCTTCTCCATCGACGATCCCGTGCGTATGTACCTCAAGGAGATCGGCAAGGTGCCCCTGCTCTCCGCCGACGAGGAGATCGCGCTCGCGACCAGGATGAACGCCAAGAACGACGCTGAGGCGCGCATCAAGGCCGCCGAGGAGTCCGGCGAGACCATTCCCGAGGAGGAAATGGCCGCGCTCAAAAAGACCATCAAGGACGGTGAAAAGGCCAAGCAGAAGCTCGCCGAGGCAAACCTGCGTCTGGTCGTCTCCATCGCCAAGCGCTACGTCGGGCGTGGAATGCTCTTCCTCGACCTCATTCAGGAGGGCAACCTCGGCCTCATCAAGGCGGTCGAGAAGTTCGACTACACCAAGGGCTACAAGTTCTCCACCTACGCGACGTGGTGGATCCGTCAGGCCATCACCCGCGCCATCGCCGACCAGGCGCGCACCATCCGCATCCCCGTCCACATGGTCGAGACCATCAACAAGGTCATCCGCGTCTCCCGCCAGCTGCTCCAGTCCCTCGGCCACGACCCCTCGCCGGAGGAGATCTCCGCCGAGATGGGGATGCCCGTGGACAAGGTGCGTGAGATTTTGAAGATCGCGCAGGAGCCCGTCTCCCTCGAAACGCCCATCGGCGAGGAGGAGGACAGCCATCTCGGCGACTTCATCCCCGATGAGGGCGCGAGCGAGCCGAGCGAGGCCGCGTCGTTCACGCTGCTGCAGGAGCAGCTCGTGGACGTGCTCTCCACTCTCACCCCGCGCGAGGAGAAGGTCCTCAAGCTCCGCTTCGGCATCGAGGACGGCCGTCCCCGCACGCTCGAGGAGGTCGGCAAGGAGTTCAACGTCACGCGCGAGCGCATCCGCCAGATCGAGGCCAAGGCGCTGCGCAAGCTGCGCCATCCCAGCCGCAGCAAGAAGCTCAAGGACTTCTTGAATTAAGCAACTGAAGCAAACAGCGAAAAAATACCGTCGGGGGATCGCTCCCCGACGGTATTTTCTTTCCCCTGCCCGCGCGCTCCGCGGGCTATATCCGGCCTATCTGCCGATGGCAAGACACAGCAGAACGGCCGCAGTCAGCATAAGGGTCGGCAGCTTGCGCCGAAGCCTTTTCCGCGCGCTGTCCATTGCCGCTTCCTTACTTCGCCAGCGCCCTGCCGAGCTCGCGGCAGGCCTCGAGCGCCGCGTCGTCGGGCGCGTCGCAGCAGGTGACACTCTCGCACACAAGGTTCAGTCCCGCGTCGCCGCAGTCCTTCTCCCAGTTGCGCATCCACTCGCCGTCGCCCCAGCCGTAGGAGCCGAACAGCGCCGCGCGCTTGCCGCCGAGGCTGCGCTTGCACGCGTCGAACATCGGCTGGAATTCCATTTCCTCCAGCACCTCGCTGCCCATGGCGGGACAGCCGAAGGCGATGGCGTCGTAGGCGTTTAGGTCGCCAAGCTGTACCTTGTCGGGCGTGAGCAGCACAGCCTCCACGCCCGCGGCGGTCATGCCCTCGGCCACGGCCTTCGCCATAGCCTCCGTATTGCCCGTGCCGCTCCAGTAAACAACAGCAGTTTTCATATTCGTATGTTCCTTTCGATGATGATATAGTATCAAACTGCGACGGCAAGCTGCTCGAGCTTCGAGCCGGTCTGCCAAAGTGCGCAGTAGATCTCCGTGCATTTCTTGAATTTCGCGAACAGGGCCTGCGCCTTGGCCTCGTCGCCGTAGACTTTCCACAGTCCCGCGCACTTGAAGCCGTTCGCGCGGTGGTCGATGAAGCCCTTGACGTCCTCGGGCGGATAGCTGAGGAACAGTCCGACCTCGTGCGGGAACTCTCCGCTCTCGCGGAATCGGCGGATGAGCCGAGCCACGCAGCGCGCGCAGCTCTCATCGGCGTAGCCCGCCTGACGCAGCAGCTCGGATGCCAGCGCGTCCTGCAGGTCGCGCCGCAGCTCGGCGGGACGGTAGAGGTAAAGGAGCGCCTGCCCCTCCAAAAAACGGATCGGCAGCAGGCACAGGCCCTTCGGCACCAGCAGCCGGTTCAGCCGCCGGATGTCGGCCAGCAGATCCTCGCGGTCCTCGCAGGGACAAGGAAACAGGTTTCCCGTCTTGATGCCAGCAAGCGTCGGCGCACCCTGACGGATCAGAATTTCTTCAGACATTTGCTCTCACCTCCTGTTACTATATATTTGCCCCTTGGTTTATGGCAGCCAGCCATAGGCA
>ERZ808245.536-NODE-536-length-18472-cov-9.354075_pt1 | contig 18472 bp, 15 predicted proteins | sample MGYA00521243_ERZ808245 | MGnify/ENA primary metagenome ERZ808245 (study PRJEB31516, sample SAMN03275576) | gut metagenome | biome: mammalia-associated habitat; material: feces | host: Papio cynocephalus | place: Kenya | collected 2012-07-07 ... | reverse complement strand
CGATGCCAGCGGTCTATTGCACCCAGGATGGCGCAGAACCAGCAACAATGAGGAAGGAGGAATGAGTGATGGAGAAGAATAAGAAGAACGACGGCAAGGAGCAGGGATGGAAACCTCTGTTGGATGCCGACCTGAGAGTCCGCGGTTTCGGAAAAGAAATGCCGGAGGAGCTCAAGTCGATGGAATACGTCAGCAAGATAGGCAGCGCCATGAGAGCCTGGGGTGAGTGTGTAAAGGAAGACCAGCGAGGCTACATATTGCTAGCCATAGGAGAATGTAATGATGGGGAAGAAGACTCGCGATCCGTGGTGGTTAGCCATGGTGGTTCTATCGATATACTCATGAATATGGTAATGGCGGCTTTGGATAGCGACAAAAAGATCCGTGCGGCTATAGAAGCAGCCATCGGAGAGCTAGCTAGGCTTGCTGACGAAAGAGCAAAAGAATAACAAACAAAAATCTCCCGACAAGGCTGCTCCTACCACAGAATAGGCCCTATAAAAAATAATAATAATCATTTTAAAACAGAAATCATTATGGTAAAAGTATATAAGACAATAGAAGAAGAACGCAAGCACCCGATCATCGAGGATTGCGAAGTGAACGACAAGGGTGAGGTAAAGCACGAGTACATGCTGAGCCTAAACGGAATGTACATCTCCGGCATCACCCACGAGCAGATGGAGGAACTCGCCAAAAAAGTGGCGAAGGCACTGCATCCCAAGAAATAAGGCTTTTTTATTCTACTAATACGTAATTTTTTTTGAACATTCATAATCAGAAAGTGGCGGCTCGTGATGGGTAGCCACTTTTTTCTTGGAAAAATTTGGTTTTTCAGAAAAAGTGGCGTATCTTTGCACCATGGGAATTTAAAATTTAGGAATTATGGGAATATTTGATTTTGTATTTGGCTGTTCTTTCTTAATGAGCCTTCTGCTCATGCCGTTTGTTACGTGGGGAGACATGTGGCAGATGAAATTCATCTACATCTTGCTATGCTCATTCCTCACACCTATATTCGGCACCTTTGTATATGTTTATTTCATCCGGTAGCGCTTAGTCCTTTGCTATACGTTTGCCTGTTGCTATATTTGCATTGCTAATTAGTAATGTATCAAGATATGGTAACAGACAGTCTTATCAAAAAGAAATTTGTTCACGAGACTCTGCAAGAAGGCATCTTGCAGATATACTCCACCCAGGAGAACGTGGTGCGCAATCACCTCCATCGCAAGACGGGGCGACTGCTCACCATGCTCTCTGCCCACTCGTTCGACAGTCAGATCTCGGGCGAGAACCGCACCATCTTTGTGCGCATCCTTCCTTATCTTCGTTTTCTCGACATGCAGTACCGGAAGCGCAACGACCGCGTAAGCAAGTTCAAGCGCAGGAACCTGGCACTCTACAACCGTGTGGTTTGGGGCGTGCTCTACCATGAGACGTTCCCCAAGCTTCGCTACGGTTTCAACGATGAAATCAGGAACAGCATCCGTCAGGAACTCGAACAGTCACTCAACCCCCAGAAATCATAAGCAATATGGCAAGCAATCATATTTCAACAGACGAAATCAAATACACCGTCAACGTAGAGGCCTCCAAGGCCCAGAAGGAAATTTACCAGCTGGAGCAACAGAGCAAGAAGCTGCGACAAGAAAACAAGGCTCGACAGCAGCAGATGATCCAGATGGAGGCAGCAGGCAAGAAGGAAACCGAAGCCTACAAGAACCTCAAGAAGCAATATTCGGAGACAGGCAAGGAAATCTCATCCCTCAACTCTAAGATAGCCGAGCACACGAGCAAGCTCAATGTACTCGACATGACCATGGCGCAGCTGAAGAAGCAGCAGAGATCGCTGCAAAGAGAGCTGGACAACACCTCGAAGTCGCTCAATCCGGAGGTTTACGATGTTTTGCAGCAAAAGCTTCAGGAGGTGAGCAGCCGTATGGCCGCACTGAAGCAGAACGCCAAGAGTTTTGGCGAAATCGCATCGAGCGACCAAGCCAATGGAACACTCTACGCCAACACGATGATGAAGGCTGCGGAGCTGGCAGGCAGTAAGCTTAAAGAACTAAAGGACTCCATCGCCGATCTCGCCAGCGAGGGTATCGAGATGGCAGAACAAGCCGATGGTGTGACCAAGGCGTTTAAGGACCTCGACAACGCCAACCTCCTGGACAACCTGCGCAAGGCGACCAAGGGAACCGTGAACGATGTGCAGCTCATGACCGCTGCCGTGCAGGCCAAGGATTTCCGCATTCCTCTCGAAGACCTTGGCAAGTACCTGCAGTTTGCCCAGCTCAAAGCACAGCAGACCGGCCAGTCTGTCGATTACATGACCAACAGCATCGTGACAGGTCTCGGACGTAAGTCACCACTCATCCTCGACAACCTGGGCATCAGCGCCGCCGAAATCTCGGAGAAGACCAAGGAAACGGGCGACTTTATGAAAGCCGTTGCGGAAATCGTAGACAACCAGTTGGCTGCCGCTGGAGAAACCTACATCAGTGCCGCCGACCGTGCTGCGCAGATGACAACCAAACTTCAGAATGCGCAGAAGAGTCTAGGTGACGAGTTGCTCCCTGTAAAGGAGGCTTACGACGAGGCGTATGGAGAAATCCAACTCAAGGTGATGGACCTCATATCATGGACGCTCAAACATCAGGGTGTGGTGAAGACCTTGGGCGTGATGCTCACCGCCTTCACCGTGATAGCCATAGCCACGAGCAATGCCATCAAGACCAACATCGTGGTGACGAAAGGCGCAGCAGCAGCCCAGCAGATGTGGAACGTGGCTTGCTCCACTGGTACCGGACTAATGAAACTGCTGCAGGCGGCATTCTATCTCCTCACGGGTAGGGTAACATTGGCCAAGAACGCTTGGACTGCCATGAACGCCACCATGAAGGCAAGCGTCTTCGGCCTGATAGCCGCTGGCGTGACGGTGCTCGCCATGAAACTCTGGGACATGAAGAAAGCCACCGACGCCAACACCTTGGCAGAAAAAGCCATCAACCAAATAAGGCAGGAATCCCAGAAACAAGTGGTCGATGAAAAGTTGAAGCTCGAAAACCTTATCAAGGTGGCAAAAGATGAACACGCCTCCCTCAAGGGTAGATATGCCGCCATCGCAGCCCTCAACAAGATAGTGCCTGGATACAATGCATCTATCGACAAGACAACAGGAAAATTCAAGGCAAGCAAGAAAGCGCTCGACAACTATATTTCCAGCCTTGTGAAGTTGTATGAGGTACAGGGTGCGAAAAAGCAGATACAGGGGCTTGCCGAGAAACGAGCTGAGCTCACCATCAAACTCAACGAGGCAAAGACCAATCTCAAGAACGCTCAGAGCGCAGGTGGTGGAGTAAGCTATACCACCTCGTGGGGTAGTGTGGGAAACACACAGCAGGATGCCACCCAGAAATTCCGTTCGGACGTAAATTCCATATCCCGTAGCATTGAGCAACTGGATGTGCAGATAAACACTGTATCCTCAGCCTTCGGAGCTGAAATCAGAAGGCAGACCGTGAAGGAAAATGCGCCGGCCACTCCTGACAGCAATATCGGCGGTGGTGGTTCTGGCCATGGCCGCACTGGTACCACTCACACTGGCACCACCAACACCACCAACAAGCCGAACCCCGACGACATCGCCCAGAAGAGATTTTCGGAAAACCGCCAAGCCGAGATTGATGCCGCCAACCAGAGCTACCAGCAAGACGTGAACAACTGGAACATGGCCCTTGCCAAGAAAGAAAAGACCCAAGAGCAGTACGACCTCGCCATGAGTGCCATCAAGACGCAGCATACAGCCCAGATACTCGCCATCGAGACCTCGTATGCCCAGCAGTCGCAGAGCATCGACATCAAGGATGCGGAAAAGAAGAAATCGCTCCAGGACACCCAGCACAAGAACCTGCAGGCGGCCGAGCAGGCTCATTTCGAGCAGCAGCTTGCCGCCGAGCAAGCCTACCAAGATGCCTTGGCCAAGGTGGTGGGCGACGGTGGAAACCAGCAGACGCTCACCCTGGAGCAGGAGCGAGACCAGAAACTGGAGGTGCTGAAGGGCTACTATGAAGCTGCGCTCGCCCTAGCCAAACAAAACGGTGAGGACACCGCAGCCGTGGAAAAAGCCTACACCGACGCGATGGCGCAGATAGAGGATGAGTACGACGCCAAGCACATCGAGAAAATCATGGAAGAGGCCGACAAACAGCAACAGACCAGGGAATCGCTAGGCTTCGACCAACAGAGCGAGTACGACCGCCAGCTGGAGCAACTGCAGCAAGCCCTCGACAACCAATATATCACCCAACAGGAGTATGAGCAGAAGGTGCAGGAGCTGAAAAAGCAATCTTACGAGAAGCAAGCCCAGTATTACGCCAATCTCTTCAGCGGTGCGGTCTCAGCCCTGCAGAATGCAGAAATGGCCAATGTGGATGCCAAGTATGATGCCGAGATCAAGGCAGCCGAGGGCAACACCGCCCTACAGGAGAAGCTGGAGAAGAAGAAAGCCAACGAAAAGCTGAAGATACAGAAAAAGTATGCCGACGTGAACTTTGCCATGCAGGCAGCCCAGATCATCGCCAACACCGCCACCAGTATCATGAAGGCTTATTCGGATATGGGACCTATCGCCGGAAGCGTGGCAGCTGCCCTGATGAGCGTGACGGGTACCGCACAGCTCATGGTGGCCAACGCCGAGCGACAGAAGGTGAAGCGCATGACGCTCAGCAGCACCGACGGAAGCTCATCCTCTTCTGGCACCCGCGTGGCGAGCGGACGCGAGAGTGGTGGTAGCATCGACGTGGAGCGGGAGCAAGACGGCAAGCACTTCAACGCCAAGTTTGACCCCCACAAGCGTGGCTACGTAGACAAGCCTACGGTCATCGTGGGCGAGGGACCCGTGGGCAAGAGCAAGGAGTGGGTGGCAAGCAACGCGGCCCTGGAGAACCCGACGGTGGCTCCGCTCATCGGCATCATGGACGCAGCCCAGCGTGCCGGCAATATCAGAACCTTCGATATGAGCAAGTACTTGATGGCGATGCAGGGCAGGGCACTGGGTGGACCTGTGGGCGGGGCAGGTCTAGACCCGCTCCGTACCAACTCCGTACCCTCTCCGTACCAAGTCCGAGACTCTGCAAACTTTGCAAACTTTGCTGCAAACCTTGCAAACTCTCAAGTGATGGACGAGATGGTGTCGCTCCTTCGCAGCCTGAAGGAGAACGGCATCCCGGCATCGGTGTCGCTCACCGAGTTCGACCAGAAGCAACAAATCAGGAACCAAGCACGTAAATTCGCACAAAAATGAAAATTACAAATCTAGAAAAAGGACTCGCCTACCAGCTTGCCGAGGGTGCCAAGCTGGAGGTGGAGCGCACCAATCCGTTCTTCAACGACTATGGCGAGAGCACCACGCCCCTCGATATTCCGGCAAGCGACCACAACCGCATGATACTCGACTATCCAGACACCTTCGGCAGGCGGGAGAAGATGGTAGCGACAAACGTGACCATCGAGGACGGCGAGTATTTCGCCCAGTGCCGACAAATCGTGCTCTCTGCGCAGCACCATGGCAACATCTCGTCTTCCTTCTACATCAACGATGGCAGTTTCTATTCTAAGATACAGAACGTGAAGCTGAAGAGCCTCTTCGAGGGAGAGATGGTGGAAGGTTGCACTACCGTAGACGAGTGCATCAAGTTCTGCAAGAGCCTGGTGGGTGGCGATAACGAGAAATACGATATTTTCCCCGTTCTCCTCACGGACGACTCGGGCATGGACACCGGCTATAATTACAAGATATTAAATGCCTATGGCTGCAAGGGGAATTTCCCGGATGCGCTGGTGTGGCAATTCCAGGACAAAGGTGGATACAAGCAGGTGAGCGCCCCCGATGTGTTCGACTTCATGATGGGAACGGTGAGCAACAGCCAGGGCGAGAACGTATCCGTGCTCCAAGGCGAGATTCCACGCACGGAATACGTCAACGAAATCCCCATCAGCCTGGACAAGGGCTATTACATCTCGCCCTTCATCCGTGCCAACTATGTGCTGAAGCGAGTGTTCGAGCATTTCGGCTACGAGCTGCAGGATAATTTCTTCACCAAGACCAAGCCCTTCAACAAGATGGTGCTGGTGAACAACGTCATCGATGTGCTGGTGAATGGACACATTCGCATAGAAGACCTTCTTCCCGATGTTACGGTATCGGATTTTCTGGGAGTTTTTCGGAAAAAGTTTCTCTGCGAGTTCGTCTCCAACGAGTCGGACCATACAGCCGACATCATCTTTCTGAAGGATGCGGTGGGCAGCAACCCCGTGGCAGACCTCACCAGCTGCATGACCGAGGAGCCTACGCTCTCGTACAAGACGGCGAGCGACTACAAGCATGTGGTGATAAGATCGAAGACGCAAGTGGACTCAGACGCAGAAGACAGCTACGACGACATCAAGGATATGGTGGCGAAGAACCCCGGTGCCTACTTCGACCCATCAGACGGGGCTTTTTATAAAGACGGATACAGCGGCGACTATCTGGTGAAGACCAAGATAGGCGAGAGCTCGCAGACCTACGACCTCGGCGACAACGACACCGACTCGCAAGACGTGGAGATACCAGAGTGCATCCCGGAATTCAGGCAGCTGCAGTACCGGCAATCGGTATCTGATGCCGACACCCTCAATCGTGACATGGGCAAATTCTTGTACATCGGCAGCTACGCCACCCTCAACTCCACCATGAAGGTGGCATCGGAAGACAACACCGAGACCGACGAGGAATCGGTTACCACCCCGGTGATGCTGGCTTTTCCGTATATTGGCACCGACGGAATGCCCTGTGGAACCGTGACAGCCTACGACCTGTACAGCAGCGTCAAGCCCATCGAGAAATTCGACTACTCGCTCACTTACTACGGAGAGTGCGGCATCTTCGAAAAGTTCTATCGAGGTTACGACCTCCTGCTACGAAACTCCCTGCAGGAGCTCAAGGCTAAGCTCTTGCTCACGCAATCGCAGAAGCAGAACCTGCCTGCATCGGGAAAGGTGGTGATACGTGGCGTGCCCTTCTTCTTCAACAAACTCAAGTTCACCCTCGGTGGCAAGAGCGAGCCGACGGAAAGCGAGCTGCTCACCATCGCCCTCACCACCCCTACCACCGAGGCGAAGAAACTAGACGAGCTGATGCCCGCCATGAACTGCAAGTACAAATGGGTGGGCAAGGAAGAGACTGTGGAGGTATCGGAGAGTGACTACAACAATTCGGGCAACGACAAAGACCGCACCTTCAAGATTATCTATCCACCGCTGCCATCCGCCGAATGGGTGGGCAAGAGGTATGGCGAGCAAAAATCGTATGTGAGCCAGAAGGTAAGACACGCCACCGCCTTCAGGCACTCGAAATGGGCGTACCATTGCACCACGGTATGGCTGGAATGCGTGAAAATCAAGTAGCTCCACGTCCTTTGAAATCTATCTGCATTTTCCTAACTTTGCCTAAAAAAGTCAAGGAAAATGCAGATATTGATACAACCCGATTCATTGAGCATGGTAGGCTCCATGAATTCTTTTGAGATATACACCACCAAGGAGGTGACCTTCGTGCTCAAGGACAAGGCCACAGGCAGTATCATCGTTCAGCACACCTACACGCCGAACGAGGAGCATCGCATCACCCTCAAGGTGAAGGATATCATCCTACCACTGCTGTCGTTCAAGGTTTCCGACTCATCCGTGCCCTACGAGCAACCGAACATCATCAAGGCTTACCAGGCCGTGATTACGGAAGCTGGCAGCACCCAACCGAGCACCGTGGAATTCTCCGTGCTTCGTGCTGGTGTAGATCAACTCGCCGACTCGGCGACCAATTTTCTGAAAACAAATTTCCTCACCTGGCAACCCAACGTGAAGGCTGTGACCTATTACATGCCGGAGTTCTTGACCTACTATGCGCAGCAAGACTGCGTGCTCAAGTGCAAGGCATCGATATGGAACGGTACGGGGTATGACGTGCAGCAGGTGACGCTGGCATCGCTCTCTGCGGGCAAGGTATGGACCGTGCCAATGCAATATGCCGTCGTGGTGAAGGCGTTGCAGGGCGACGTATTGCCATCTTACTACGATGTGTGGGTGGAAGATGCCGACGGCACCAGGCTCACCTATGTGCAGCGTTACTATGCCAGCGACCAGAAGAGCGAGGAAGAGGAATGGTTTCTCTTCGAGAACTCGCTGGGTGGCATCGACTGTTTCAGGGCTTACGGGAACAGCGAGAATACCGCTGAGTATACGCACAACGTGGCAGAGATAGAGGAAGACTCTGAGGAATATCGGGTGGACACCACCAGAAAGTATAAGAAGAACACCGGTTTCCTCGACAAGAAGGAACGCCAGTGGCTGCTCGACTTCTTCCCGTCTCTCGGCAAATACCATTACTCAAGGAACGCCCTTCGCAAGATTACCGTCACCGACAGCGATGTGAACTACGAGGCGAAGGAATTGCCAAGCAACTATACCTTCACTTACAAATACTCAGACGCACGCCCTTATCTCAACCTAGAGAGGAGCGACGTGCAGCTCTCGGAGATGGAAATCCACATCCCAGATCTGGGAAATTTTACTATCGCCCCTCGCTTAGTTGAGTTTCCAAGGCAAGCATTGAGCGACGGGGCTCTCTTCCCTGTGCAAAACCCATACTCCGAGGAGTGGGGGGCTACGACCATGGCATCCATCTGCCAGCATATCGCTGCCAGCCTGACCGAAGGGTACAAGGGCGGTGGTGGCATCGGACACACGCACAACAACATAGATGTGCTCGATGCACTCTCCGAATTCATGGGCTACGTCATGTACAACGGAGAAAAACTGAAGGCGGGGACGGCCGATGAAGCCGACGATTTTTCAGAAAATGGCAAGGCGAGCAAGAAGATACTTCGCAAGGATATTGCCGACGTGGCCAGTGAGCTCATCGGCTTTCTGAAGGGAGCAACGTTTGGCGCTTTCGCTCCTGGCATCGTGATGGGCTCCGGTGCCCGCATCGATGAGCGTGGCAACGCCGAGGTGGAGAGTCTTACATCCCGCAGCTCCATCATCGCCAAGGAACTCATCACGAACCGACAGACGGCGATGGAGAGCAACTTCGTCTTCACCGAGAGTGGACTGGTGGAGACCGTAAGGGAAATGGCATCCACGAGCGACGATGGCAACACCACCTACAAACTGAAGCTTCAGAAGCGGTGGGAGAATGATTTCACCGCTTTCAAGGAGAACGACGTGGTACTGGCATCCATCAATACGCTTTCGAGCGGTGGCGAATTCTACGACATGTGGTTCAGGGTGCTTTCGGTGAACACCGTCGCCAACACCATCGATGTGGTTTGCTACCCTGACAACGAGGTGCCATCGGGCAAGAACTATCCACCAACCGAACTCGCAAGACTCATACGATGGGGCAACGCCGTAGACGAGGACCGACAGAGCTGCTGGTACATCTCGTCGAGTGACGGCTTACTGGTATGGCTCGACCACGTGACGAAACCTATCATCGACAAGTCGAACTACTCGCTTGCCATGGGCAAGCTGCCCGATGCCCTCCAGTTTGTCTTCAAGGATTTCCCTACTGCCAATAAAAGGGATGGAGCCTTCTACGCCAAGTGGATGATGGCGCAGACCTTCCAGACGATAGACTACCAGGGCAACCCCATCATCACCACAAGAGACAGAGGTGCCTGGAGCGAGGACGTGGCAAAGGGCGACAGTCCCTACCGCAACGGCGACAACACCGTGGACACCGTCTATTATCTCGGCTGCAAGTGGCAGTGTCTGGAAGACAAGACCACCAAGCCACCTACCTACTCATCCACTGCATGGGCTTTCGTGGAGGGCAATCCATTCTTCCAGCTGGAGATGCTATCTACCAACTACTGGTCCTTCAGGGCGAGCCAAATCATGAGGCGAGACAGCGACAATAACTTCGTTCCGTTCACCACCCTGTATGTGAAGGGGTGGCTCTACAACCAGGATGTGACAAGTTCGATGTTCAACATCACCTGGACGCGAGACACCGGCAACGCCGCCAAGGATAATGAGTGGGCAGTGGCGCACGCCAACGCCGGGGCATCCATCGACCTGACCTACGAAGACCTCGGAGGCACAGACTACAAGATGGGAACCGTAACCTTCAAGGTATCTGCCGAGATGAGAGACGGCGAGACATTACTGACAGACAACGACTCTAAAAAAATATAAAACATGAAAGAACTAGCAAAAAGCAATCCGCAAGATTTCTCGGTGCAAGCCACGAACTATTCGCAGAACGTGAACATCGAGGTGCTTGGCAACATCGCCAACAGGCAAGCTTACGATGCCGCTACGGGTGAGTTCGAGCCAAACTACGAAACTCGACCTTGCCAGCTATTCCCAAGGTGTTTCCTCATCGACCCGGACACCCCAACGGCCACGGAAACTTTCAATTCCCGGCTCAATTCTTTCCAATGGTTTGAGGTGACATCGAGCGGCGAGAAGGTGGTCTTCCCCGTCGACTCAAACGGCGGAGTACTCGACGGCTACGACGTAGACAAGGACGGCATCTACAAGGGTATGCTCTACGTCAAGAGCAACGGCAAGGTGGGCACGAGGAGAACGATGAAATTCATCGGCATCTGGAAAGACCCTCTGAGCGGTTATGTGTACCGCTTTGAGGATACGAAGCCACTCGGAGTAGAGGATGCCACCACGGCAAGGCCCGAGATAGCCCTGGACTCTCCTGCATCCTGCCCATGGAACCCGCTGAGACAGACTAGTGCCCAGACCATCACCGCCACCGTGGTATGTGGAAAGAAGGTGGTGACCGAAGATGCCAAGTGCAAGATATGGTGGGTGCGTGTGCTCGATGACGGCAGCAAGGAGGCAATCACCGACGGCGACACCGACGGCAGCATCGAGATAGCCAGCATTACAAAGGGTAAAAACGGGCAGATAACCAGCATCACCATCGACAGGAACCTCATAGGCGACAGCATCTCTTACGAGGCTTATGCGGTTTACAAGGCAGAAGGAACGCTCCCAGCATCCTACAAAGATACGGACGCAAGGGCTACGACCACCATCACGAGGCTCATCCCTGCGCTCACGGCGAGCTATCTGGGTGCCACGACGAGAGTGGCGAGTGGAGTGCATCAGGTGCAGTGCACGGCGATGGTGAGCGACAACCAAGGGGCTATCCCAGAGGATACATGGAAGGAGCTCATCAAATGCAAGTGGGAATTTATCACGAAAACCATCAATACCAAGGGCGAGGCGACCGAAAACGCCACCCTTATCGGCTACGGCAACCGGATATGGGTGCCTGTGGAGCAATACAAGTTCCTTCGTCTCACCCTCATCGATAGGGAAAACTATCTCGCTATCGTAGACGACAACGGCAACTATCTGATAGACGATGATGGAAATATATTGATAGAACGTGCTTTAATCAATTAATAAATAGTTATGGGATATTATATCAAGGTAACAAAGGAGGTGGCTTCGGAGCTGCTCCCTGCGGGCGTAAAGCCTACAAAGACAAAAGACGACAACTGCCTATTGTGGCAGTCGGAGCTAAATGGAGTGGACGGCATCAACCTCGCAGAGCGTTGCAAGACGGTGGGCGGTGCGCTGCTTACCGAGCAACAGGCGAGCGACGAGATCAAGGGATGCGACTCACCCGCTTATTGCTACACGCCTGTGGAATACGGGGGAGAGGGAGATACGAGAAACTCTACTTTTTCTGAAAACAATAGTGGCGAACACAATCTTGACTACACACAGGATGTGAAAGTTCCTAGTGTGGAGCAAGAGACTAACCAAAAGGAGGACGTGAGCGATGAGTAAGGCAGTACAAACGGGCCAAGTGACCGTCGTAAGCGACGGAACCACCTTCCACACCATGTTGCAGTGTACGATAGGCGACCTATACCAAGCTTACGAAGGCGACTACAACAGCCCTTCGAACATCACCCCAAACTTTGAGCAGACGAGCTACAAGCCCATGCTGGTGTTTCAGGCATTCAGTGCGCAAGAGGGAACGGGTGCATCTTATAATCTCGCTGGTGCAACGGCAAAATGGTTCGTAGGGGCCACGCAGCTCTCATTCGATGCATCGGGAGCATCCACTACAAAATTCGGTGGTGTATCCGGGCATTTCGTGCAGACCACGAGCGACGGCAACCCTGCCCTGAAGATAGTGAAGAACCTCATCGGGGTGAACCTTGGAAACTCGTTCCCGATAGAGTGCATCACATCCATCTCCGTGGACAACACATCCGTGGACCTGAAGGCATCGACCATGGCATCTATCGCTCTGGGAACGGAGAACACCAAGAAGGTGAGCATCGTGGCAACCAGCAACACCGACCTCTTCACCATCAAGGAAAAGGGTGGACAGTGCACGGTGGCTGCGATGGTAATAAGCGGTGACTCCGTGTCATCGGCGGCCTATACCTACAAGTGGTATCTGCCAGACAGCGAGGGCGGTTGGTCTCTCAAGCAAGACGGTTCGAACAAACAGTTCACCGTGAACGAGGCGGATGTGAACTCATCCACCCTCGTAAAACTGGAGGTGTATAATGGCAACAGCCTGTATGGCATGGACGTGCAGACCATCAACGACGTGTCGGACCCATACCTGCTTGTGCCCAACTGCTGCACGAAGAACAGCGATGGCTCGTACACCCTAAGGGCTGAGACGGTGAGAAGAAGCGAGACCGGCAACCTGGTGTATCTCCCGAAGCTTTACAAACGTGGCAGCTCGACGGCAGAGACAGGTATCGCCTTCGACATGTATTGGTACGACAACGCAGGAAACTCCGTAGTCTCGTTTACCAAGCAGACGGAGATAGCCATCCCCGCCAAGACCATTTCCGATCATAACGGGCTGGTCTATGTATTGCAGACGACAACTTAAAATGAATTATCTATGAGTGTAAAGAAACTAGCCTCGGTCACGGGCGGTGTGCCCGTGGTCGAGAAAGGAGAGAAGGGAGCTACGGTACGTCCTCATGAGACGGCCGTAGCAGGTTCCTTCACCTACTTACAGGGCGGCGACGGCGAAGCGTATATAGACGTTCTTTGCTTTGACGGCAAATGGTACATGTGTACATCCTCGTATACGACCTCTACCCCCTCAGCTACAGATGGACATTGGCAGATAGCCAGCAATTTCGATTTTGTTGCGACGAAGCTCCTCTTGGCAGAAAAGTCTTACATCAAGAACCTCGGAGTAGACAATATCCTCATCACCGACCAAGGCGAAGGCAAGGGCAACGTGTTGCTGAAGGCTGACAAGGATGGAATTGAGTGTGATGGTGGAAACTTTAAAAATGTGAAGATTACAGGTTCCACAAGAGTTCCTTTCACACTAGCATCTTCATCAATGGATATTGATTATAGTGATAATGTTGCTCTGATTTCCGATGGTAGTGGATTTAGTCATATCTTAGGAAATACATTTAATATCAAATGGACACCAGACCAAAGTGGCAGGCGAGTTACACTAGTCAATTATCTGTGGGATGGAGAGTATGCAGACCTGAATGGAACAATAAATGCGCCTGATGGATGTTATTTTTTTGAAGATGGTGTAAAGAAGAAGACACTTGTAATTTCACGTCAAGTTATAGAGTTACTTGGGTATGGAATGTCAAGCAATTTTTATGGCTGGATTGTACTAAACCGATCTGATATAGGAACTTATTACTTGTATGGTCATGCAGCACGTATTATGGCTCATGCTCACATTACAGGAAAAAGAACTGGCTCTAATTCTGGAACAGTAACAATAGCACAGCTAACTTTCGATAACAGAAAAATGAACATTTCTTATGACGACACGGGAGTTTATACACTCTCACTCCCTACTCAATGGTTCAGAGGAGCTGCTGGTGATGCTATTGTACACATAACCCCAAGAAATGGTAGAATGGTATACCTAGAAAAAGGCGAAAATTCATTAACCTTTCATTGCGGTTATACCGGTACTAGTGGAAACTATGTTAGCTCAGAAGCAGAATTTGATATTTCAATACTCAATGCAAAAGACTTGAAATTTCTTGTTAATGATTCTGAAATTGTTAGTTAGAATTTTAAAATAGAATATTATGGCAATAAAGACAAAGAGAATGAGTGACTGGCTCTCGCAGAATGGCGAGGCAATCACCAACGCAAGCAAGGCTTCGATGATAAAGTGTCTCAACCAAGACCTTCGCCCCTTGCAGGATGGAGTATACATCGGCAAGATGCAGAACGATGGTTGGGGAACACAGAGTGGCGATGACTATGCTAACATCGGCTCATACATGCGATGTGAGCCTTGGCAGACAACGGGTATCGGCATATCCTCTGGAGATGCAGATGCCATCGTCATCCAGTTTGGGGGCTACAGGCTTGGAATCGCATTGACGGAGCCTAGCGCAGCAATGAGTTGGGGTAGCAGTCAGAGTGCTGTGGGCTACCAGACAACTGGAGATTTGAATACCTTTGATGGTAAGACTCGCACGGCAGGTGTGATGGCAAGCAGCACCTTCAAGAACGATGATCCAGCCACCTATGCCGTGGCTTACTGCTACAACTATATGACCAAGCGCACGGAAGGCAGCAAGATTTGCCAGATAGGCAAGCACAACTGGTGGCTGCCTACCATGGGCGACCTGTCGCTGATACACCAGCACTTCGAGACCATCAACCTAGCCCTACAGCGTATCAAGGACGCAGGAAAGCAATCTGTAGACCTGTTGCAGCGCACGTACTACTGGTCTTGTTGTGATGCTTCGGGCAACCTCGCCTGGTATCTGGATTTCAGCAACGGCCTTCGGAACACCGTCAATAAGGTTGGCAACAAGCTTCGGGTTCGCCCTGTTACAGCATTTTAATCATTTTACCTCTTCACCTCTTTATCTCTTTCATCCGTAGGACGGCAAGCAAGACTGTAGGAGGGTGGAGAGGTAGCGAACAAATCGAGTAATAATAAAACAAATAGTTTCTTAATTAGGCAAAACAGCAAATATCAAATGGCACTGGCAAAGGATTTACAGATATACAAGGACACATTCGAACTTGTAGACAAACTGGTGAAATACAAGATGAGCTTTCCAAGAATGTATCGATACGACCTTGGCGAGAAGATGACGAACATCTCTCTCGAACTCTTCGAGTATATCCAGCTCTCCAATATGTACCCGGACAACCGCCATAAATACATGATGGGGTTCAGGGTGAAGTTTGAGCTTCTGAAAACCATCCTTCGCCTCTGCTTCAACAGGAAGATGTTTTCTGAAAAGCAAGCTGCCGATATTTGCAGGCTCACGACCATCATCGGTAGGCAGGCCACAGCTTGGGGAAATTCGAGGAAAGGTTAGTCCTGCCCCGAATTCAAGTCGGAGTATGGCAGGGCTACGGCTCGCCATAGCGAACGATTCTTCAGGATTAATGGTCTCACCGCTGTCAACTCGCCACGTCATTCGTACGATGTGGCGAAGCAGCTAAGATGTATAATAGAGAGTGGGAAAATAGCGCACGAACTACTGGTCTTGTTGTGAGAATTCGGGCAACAACGCCTGGAATCTGAATTTCAGCAACGGCAATCGGAACAACAACAATAAGGTTGACAACAAGAATCGGGTTCGCCCTGTTACAGCACTAGTTGGAAGAAAAGAGGAAACAAGAAAGATGGTAAAGGCAGAAGACATACTGGCAGCGCACATTGATTGCCACAGGGGCAAGGCATCCTCGCCCGACGCAATCAAATTCGAGATAAACCTGTTCGAGAACATCACGGAGCTAGTAGAGGAAATCAACGCCCGTACCTACGAGCCACTGCCATCCATCACCTTCGTAGTTTCCCGACCTGTCTACCGTGAGGTCTTTGCCGCCAATTATAGAGACCGTGTCATCCATCACTACATAGCTCTTCGGCTAGAGCCTCTTTTCGAGAGCGTGTTCAGCGACCGCACATTCAACTGTCGTGTAGGCAAGGGGCAGCTATACGGAGTGAGACTACTTGCCTCCGACATCAAGGAATGCTCGGAGAACTTCACCAAGCCTTGCTGGTATCTGAAATGCGACATGAAGGGTTTCTTTATGAGCATACCGAGGCGACAGCTTGCCGACAAGGTGGATGCCTTCATCGTAGAGAACTATAAGGGCGATGACATCGAGGATTTGCGCTACCTATCGAGAGTGACGATCATGAACGACCCGACAAGAGGATGCATTAAGCGTTCTAGCGCAACCGAGATGGCAAAGGTTCCACCAAACAAAACCATCCGTGGCGCAAAGAAAGGTTGCGGTCTCCCCATCGGTAACCTGACTAGCCAGCATGACGCGAACTTCTGGTTGAATGATTTCGACTGGATGCTGGAGATATTCCTTCACATCTATTGGCACGGAAGGTATGTGGATGATTTTTATCTCATCCACCAAGACAAGAAGGTACTATTGGAGGCCATCCCAGAGATACGCGCATTCTTGGCAAGCATGGGCGTGACCTTGCACCCAAGGAAGATAGAGCTGCAATCCGTATACAAGGGCATCAAGTTCACGGGCATGGTGGTGAAGAAAAATAGAATATATGCCAGCAACCGCATGGTAAGCAACTTCGAACAACTCGTCCATCACATGAACACATTGCCTGAGAATTACACCATCGAGCAGTTGGAACATTACGTTTCCTCCATCAATAGTTATCTTGGATTGATGCGCCACTGCGATAGCTACGACATTCGCAAGAGAATCATGCTAAAGATGGATGAACGATTTTACCGGAACCTCTATATAAAGGGACATTACGAGATTGTTCGCATCAAGAAGAAATACAGGAGGGCTTCGCAAGCTATGCGTAAGCTCAGGAAAAGACGTAATTTTGAAATTTTATTGGATGACTATTATGAGGAACATACCAACGGAAAAGGAAATCAGCAAACTCCTCGATGAGGGGAAGGTGGTGGTGATAGAGGGCTATAAAGATGCCGTCTTGGTGACAACTGAGAGTAGGGGTGTATATGTAGGATTGTAGGACTGTAGGAAGCGAATAACCGCTCCCTACAGCTACATTTTTTTTAGAAAACACCTTTATAGTTGACGATATTGATATTTGCTTTGCTGCCACTGATAGGCGTATACATATTTGTTATTTCCACCGATGAGTGGCGGGCTTGGTCTCTCACAGACAGTAAGTCGGTATTATCCTTAATCATGTTGGTGATGCCTGTATCCTTTAGACTGTAGAATTTATACTTATTGCTAAAACCTAATTTCCCTTGGATTCTGGTCTTCCAAAAGTATGCTAATTGGGCAGTCTTTATTTGGCACTTTCCAGGGCGGAACCTTTTGCTGAAAAGATAACAATCGGGCTGAAACGAGAAAATATTCAACTCTTCCATCAAATCTAAAACGTGACAAGGAATCGTGACTACGGCATCGTGCCCATTCTTTGTGTGGGTCCCGTCTAAGGTCAGCGTCCTCTTTTCCCTAGACAAATCCTTAATTTTTATGTACACCATTTCTTGTGGCCGAATAAATAGATAATGTAGCAAATAACAGGCGAGGAGGAAAAACTTGTTGTTTTCTTCAAGATACGCTCTAATTTTCGCCAATATAGCATCCGGAATAGTGCTCCTGCCCTTTGGACCGGCTTTCTTTGATTTTTCTATACTTTCGGTTGGGTCTTTTTGGACGTATCCTCTGGTTAATAGGTAGCTTGAGAAAGACTTGAGCCAGCCTATGTAATTATTTCTAGTCCTAATGGAAACGCCTCTTTCAACGAAAACGTAATCAAGAAACTTGCTTATTACGTTTTTATCAAACTGATAGATGTATACTACATCGATTTTTCCATTCTGCATCCATTTCCTCATAAAAGAAAGTTTGCCAAGGTAGTTGTCAATCGATCCCTTTCTGATTCCACCATCCTTGCAGAGTTTTTTCAGATAGGTTATGTATTGGCTGCAAACATCATCAAAGCGATGGTATTCCTCGGGCTTAGACACCTCGATCCATGGGTTCCACCCCTCAAGGAGCTTTTTGTAAAGCCGTTTCGAAAGTTGTGCTCCATATTCCCTCTGTTGCCTTTTTCCTTTGATAAAGCCGAGCATGAATTTCTTGATGCGCATTTTCCCGATGCTTGGGTCGAATGCCGATACAGATACGTAACATTCCGAAGCTTGGTGAAACACTGGAGGCTTCCATCCTATTATCGACTGGATTTCGTCTACGTCTTGTGACTTTTTTGCGTAATTTTTTTTTGGCATAACTCTAATTTCTTAGTGAAATGCCTGCGTTAATAATATGTTTAATATGTCAATCCCAAACAATATGCTGAAAGTTCGCATTACAGAATTTCGCAGAAACATCGCCGACTTTTCGCCGACCGTTTTGCTCAAAATGTCATGTATAGTAAACAATATCACGCACTTATCTGTGATTTTACTGCAAAATTACTCTTTTT
>ERZ808245.535-NODE-535-length-18472-cov-10.692512_pt1 | contig 18472 bp, 17 predicted proteins | sample MGYA00521243_ERZ808245 | MGnify/ENA primary metagenome ERZ808245 (study PRJEB31516, sample SAMN03275576) | gut metagenome | biome: mammalia-associated habitat; material: feces | host: Papio cynocephalus | place: Kenya | collected 2012-07-07 ... | reverse complement strand
CCTAGTAATTCCCTTACCTGGAAGACATTAAAGAGAAGGAGGCTAGCTAATGCTCATCGTTTTACCCACAGTTATACATGAAGAGCCCAAATATCGATTAGAGAGCCTCAGAATACCACTATAGAAAACTCACCTTTTGTAACAGAAGGGTTTATTCTTTCTGCTACTAACATCATAAAGCGCTCTACAAAAATGATAACTAAGTAGTTAATTTCCAAAAAGTGTTTTTAACTCTTGAAAAGCAGTTTAAAAAAAATAATCAGCTGAATTATTTGTATGTAAACAAATTATCTCTCTTCAGCTGATTGTATTTATATAACTTATATTTTCGTTTATCTTCTACTTTATCTTTTACTATGATGAAAATGAATCTAGGAACTTTCGTGTTCTTTCAATCTCTGGAGCACCAAATAACTTATCTGGAGTCCCCTCTTCAACAATCACTCCATTGTCCATGAATATTGCATAGTCTGATATCCCTTTGGCAAAATTCATCTCGTGCGTGACAACAACCATGGTCATATCGTCTTCAGCTAAGGCCCTTATTACTCTCAAGATTTCACGAGTAAGCTCAGGGTCAAGTGCACTTGTAGGCTCATCAAAGAACAGCACTTCTGGGTCGAGGGCAAGAGCACGTGCTATTGAGACTCTCTGTTTCTGCCCTCCCGATAGCTCAGATGGATATGATTTAGCCTTATCCTCAAGGCCCATGCGTCTAAGTAGACTCATGGCTTTTTCTTCAGCACTTTTCTTGTCCATCTTTAAAACTGCAATCTCAGCTTCTGTAACATTCCTCAAAACAGAAAAGTGCGGAAAGAGATTAAAGTTCTGAAATACAAGTCCAGTTCTAAGGCCAATTCTTTGTCTAACTTTTTCTTTTTTATATACAGCAACACCATTTCTATCTTCAAAGAGAGTCTCTCCGGCAATTTCAAGAGTACCACCATCAGCATTCTCTAGCTGTGTAATAATCCTTAAGAGCGTACTTTTTCCAGATCCTGAAGGACCTATTACAGATAGAACATCTCCCTTATTGAGTGAGAATGAAATATCCTTCAATATCTCATTCTCACCAAAGCTTTTTCTAATGCCTGTGGCTTTGATCATATTCTCCATCACACCTCTCCTCTAATTATAGTAGCTAAGCTTTTTCTCAATAAGAGCAAAGATCTTTGAAACAATGTAGTTCATAACAAAATAGAATGCCCCTGCCAAAAAGATAGGCATTGTCGAGAAGATTCTCGAGGAGGATGTCTGAGCAACTCTAAAGAGCTCAATTACACCAATAGTGGAAGCAAGAGCTGTATCTTTGACAAGAGTGATTACCTCATTAGCAAGAGATGGCATTATATTCTTCATGACTTGAGGCAGTATTATGTGAAAGAAGGTGTATGGCTTTGAAAAGCCTAACACCTTGCTTGCTTCATATTGTCCCTTATCTATAGATTGGAGTCCTGAGCGATATATTTCGGCAAAATATGCACTGTAGTTTATTGCAAATGCTACTATTGCAGCCGTAAAACGCTGAAATGAAAATCCGAAGATATAGTAAGGCGCAAAATAAAAGAATATCAGCTGCAGAATAAGAGGAGTTCCTCTCATTATCTGGATATATAAATCCACGATAAACGATAGGGGCTTGAACTTACTCATCTTTCCTTTGCAAACAACAAAGCCAAAAGGAAGAGAGAATACAAGAGTTAGCACAAATACTTTAAATGAGACAAATGTGCCATCCAATAACTGCAGCAGAAGTTTTCCCATCTTATTTTCCTACAACTGTGATATCAGCACCGAACCACTTTGTTGCAATAGCACCAAGTGTTCCGTCCTTAGCCATATCTTCTAATGCACTCTGAACAGCGTCCCTTAGCGCGATATCACCTTTTCTAAATCCAATACCATATTCTTCGTTAGATAGTCCTTCGTCCAAAATCTTGAATATGCCCTTTCCAGACCTTGCGATATTATCATTTGCAACTAGTAAGTCCATGATAACGGCATCTACTCCACCGATTTCCAAATCCATCAATGCTGTAAGATTATCCTTGAATTCAACAATCTCCTTGATACTCTCCTTAAAGCCTTCAGTATCCTCAATTGCATCCTCTGCAGAAGAACCTGCTTGAACACCAATTACCTTACCTTTTAGGTCTGCAAGCGTTGAATATCCAGAAGAAATCCTTACAACAGCAACTTGAGCATTGTCGACATAAGGCTCTGAGAAAGTCATTGCCTCTAAGCGTTCTGGTGTGATTGTAAAGCCATTCCAAATGCAATCAATATTGCCTGTAGCAAGCTCTTGTTCTTTTGCACTCCAATCAATTGGTTGTGCAACAAGCTTTACTCCTAGGCGCTTTGCAACTTCTGTCGCAGTATCTATATCGAAACCGACGATCTCTCCATTTTCGTCCCTGTAGCCCATTGGAGGAAATGAGTCATCAAGACCTAAAACAAACACTCCTTTGTCCAATACATTCTGTAGTGAATTATCAACACCAGAGTTTTCCTTTGAACCATTTGCAAATAGAGCAACAGATGCAAAAAAAACAAGCATAATTGTAACGATTTTCTTCATAGTGCTTCTCCTATTGCGCAAAGTATAGAACTTTTGTCTATACATGAAAAGTGTATATCTATGCAATTTTTTGTATATATAACAGAAGTTTAAAAATCAAACAATAATACTATGTGACTATATTTTCCTTGCAAAAGTTCCGAAAGAGGCTTCTAGCTTCCTTTCTATACTCTGATCTCTGATTTTTTGCTCAATGATTGTCAAAAGCATAGCTAATAGTTCCTCACTCTCTTGCTCGATAACACCACTTTATATCTCTTTCTCTATCTATAATGATATCTACTTGAATTCTTAACTTCAACCACGAGAAAAACTCCAATTCACTTCTAGGCCAATGCTTTGAAATCTTTTACTATTACAATATGTTTAACTTTTATCCCATCAACTTAGTAATGCTGATAGTCCTAATGATTCCTTCTGTTATTTTCTTTTCAAAACAAGAAAATAAAGAAAAGTACCAAAAAGAATACAAACCATTTTGGGAGAAAGTTGAGAGCGTAGCACGCTACGCAACTATGTTCTTTTATGTTGTTAAAGTAGAAGAGAGTCGTACAGACTCCCTTCTCTCCTATCTTATTCCGCTTACTTTTCTTGTTTTATATATTCTTGTTTGGATAATAATGAGAAAAGAAGGATCTCTTTTAAGAAGTATTCTTTTATCTGTGCTTCCATCTTTAATGTTCATTTCCTCAGCTATTATCGACAAAAACTACCTATTGCTGTCATTTGCTATCCTATTTGCCATTTGTCATATAACAGTCAGCGTTAAAGATGCACTTAATTAGTTTTTTTATCAAAAGGAAGTGTCATGGATGAAAATATCTTACTTACTTCTAAAGGAATATCAAAAAGTGAGCAATTAAACTCTCCCATAAACCATTTGCAGTAGAGTGTTGTAAGACCTCCTGCAAAATAATAAATACGAAGTTTGAAAGCTTTAGATTCTCTTACTTCTAGCGGAATAGACTGATCTTTCTCCATAAAATCAATAAGAATTGACATTAGTTTTTCCAGAAAGCGATTAGAACCTGGAGTTTTTATCAACGTTCTGTAATAGTCTACATCCTCATTTAAGAATAGACTTACTTGAAGTAAAAGAGGAGCAGGATTAGAAAAGAAGTTTTCTAACTCAAAGTTTTTCAATAAATTCATCATCTTATCAATAACTTCATTCTCTATTTCGTCTAATAAATCTTTAAGACATGAATAATGGGCATAAAAGGTAGCACGATTAATATTTGCTTCATTAACTATTTCAGTTATTGATATTTCTGAAGGATCTTTTTTTTGCAATATTTTCAAAAAAGCCTGCCTAATCAGTTTCTTTGATCTAAGTGCATTTTTATTCAACTTCTTTTCCATATGCACAGTTATAACATTTTTTTTAAAAAAAGCAACTAGTGTATTAAATTCATACTACTGTTTTATTGTTTTTATTTATAACTTTAAAATTATTTACAATATATTTACTTTTATTACAAATAGATAATTAAAAAAATAATCATATTTTAAACATTTGTCTAATTTTACTCTTTTTTTTAATAATTGTTAAAACAAACTTCTATTCTATTGAAACTATAAATCCTTTTTTGTATTTTTCCACCTGTAATGTGAGGAGCTATGAACACTAAAAAAACTAGCAAATTTCAGACAGTACTAATGTATGTTGTACTATTGGTTATTTTTATTGGTTTGTTTTTTCTTTTAAGATGGTTCTATTCAACGAGAACAGAGAGTACATATACTCGACCGACATCTCCCGTTGAAGTTGAAAGACCTGAAGTAAGAAAGATACAAAAGGATGTAACCTTCTCTTCTTATGTTTCAGCAGATTCAATAATTCCTGTTACTCCATATGTTGAGGGAACAATTATTGAGTATTACGTAAAAGAGGGAGACTACGTTAAAGAAGGCGACGTAATTGCCAAGATTGATCCAGAACCATATGAACTACAGTATGAGCAAGCCACAAGTGCATATCTTGGATATGAAAGTTCATTTCAAAGAATCGAAAAACTTTATAAGACAAATTCTGTCTCACAGCAAGATTATGATACTGTAAAAGCACAGCGAGATGCTATGAAGGCACAGATGGAGCTTGCCAAACTCCAACTCTCCTACACTGACGTTGTTGCTCATGCCTCTGGAACAGTTTTGAAGACAGTATCTAGTAAAGGAAGTACAGCCATTAAAGGTACCCCGATAGCAACAATAGCTGATTTATCAGATTTAGTTGTAAACCTAAACTTAGGCGAAAAGTACTATGCTTTCTTTGCTAACAACTCTAGTGATATATCAATTACAGTAACACGTCCATCCTCTAGCTATTCGGAAAAGCTTACTACAACAGCTTCAATTAAGTCTGTTTCCCCATATGTTGATCCTACTAGCAGAAACTTCAAGCTCTACTTAACTCTTGATAACCCAGAGGGATTTACACCAGGAATGTTTATCAAAGTTAATATTGTTCTTGATACAAAAGAGGGATACTCAATTAACAGAAGAACAATCAAGCTTGACAACTCTGCTTACTATGTAGATGAAGCTTCTATGACAGCTAAGTATCTTGATTTAAGCGATGCATATATGAACGAAGACTATGTTCTTCTTCCTAGCGGATATGAAGATAAATCCTTTATTTCAAAAGGCCAGAACTCTATCTTTTCCGGTCAGGCTGTTTCTATTGTAGAGGGCAACTAATATGAAGCTTACTCGTTATCCTGTTGCACATCCAGTCATAATTGCCATGACACTACTAGCTTTAGGAGTATTTGGCTTAATGGCTGTTGGCGATACTAACACAGAATTCCTTCCAGATATTTCAAACCCAATGGTTTATGTTTTAACAATTTATCCTGGTGCCTCTAGTAAGGATATTGAAGAGACTGTAACAAATGTTCTTGAAGATGATTTTGTTACTCTTCCAAACTTCAAGAGTATGTCGTCTCAATCGATAAACAGTGCTTCTATTGTCTCCGTAACATACCAAGATGGAGTAGATCCATATGACGAGATTGATGAAGTCAGAAATAGAATTGATGATTTAATCGATGACCTTCCTTCTGGCATTCAAGGTCGTCCTTACGCTCTTGTTGGTGGTACATCAATGCTTCCTATCGCATCTTTTGTTGTTGAAGCTGAGGGAGATGATATTAACGCAATTGGACAATACATTGAAGATACAATTAAACCTCAAATCTCACAAATTTCAGGTGTATCTACAATCACAGTAAATGGTGCAAAAACAGCAACTGTTGATGTTAAATTGAAGTTAGATGAGCTTAATAGTAGAGGAATCTCTCCTCTTACAGTCTATCAAATGCTTAGTTTATCTAACTACTCAATCCCTCTTGATTCAGTTACATTTGCCTCATCTTCAATTGATGCAAAATTTGATTCTTCATATTCATCTCTTGATGATATTAAATCGCTTACAATTGGATACTCTTTAGATGGAGGAATTGTAAGACTAGAAGATGTTGCTGATATTTCTCTTGTTTATAAGAGTGATGACTACCTTGTCTCAAAAGATGGCAAAGAAGTAATCAGCGTTGATGTATGTAAGCGTAGTGATGGTAATACTATTGAAATAACAAAATCTATTAAAGAGATTCTTGCAGCAGAGGAAGAAAAGAGTGGCGGCGCTCTCAGCTTCAGTATGATTAGTGATGACTCTACACTCGTTAACTCATCTCTCTCAACTGTAATTCAGTCTGGTGTCATGGGTATAATTATCGCCGTATTGGTTATCTACATATTCCTTTCTGACTGGAAAGCAACAATTATTATTGGCTTATCTATCCCTCTATCAATCTTCTTTACTTTCATTGGTATGAATCTGATGGGAATTACAGTTAACCTATTGTCACTATCTGGTATAGTTGTTGCTCTAGGTAACATTGTAGGAGCTGCCATTCTCGTTCTTGACCAAGTATATAGATTCTACCAAGCAACAGATGAAAATGGGAAAGCACTATACAGCGTTAACAACTCAATCTTTAAGGGAACAGATGACGTTATAGGCTCGGTAATGGGATCAGGCTTAACAACAATTGTTGTATTCTTACCTATTGCTATGATGACTGGTCTTGTTGGCCAGATATTAAAGGATGTATCGATAACATTTATGCTTTCTCTCTCAGCTTCCCTTTTGGTTGCTATCATCTACATTCCATTCTTCATGAAGAAGCTCTTGAAAGAAGATGACAGTAAGAGAAAACCAAAGAGAGAGAATATTATAATAAAGGCCCTTAATAAGATAGAAAAACAATATGCTAGAAGCCTCTATTTTACAGAGCGTCATACTCCATTTATGCTTCTTGCAGCATTCTTAGTTCTAGTATTGAGTATCTACGTTCTTCCTAATATGCAGTTCTCATTCATCCCAAGTACAGATAACGGAGACTTCTACGTTAATGTTAGTTTCCCTGAAACTTACTCAGTTGATGATACAAAAGCTGAGATGGATAAGATTGAGACCATGATTAAAGAGATGACTCCTGAATTAAAGACAGACGTAGTCTTCTCGGGAAAGGACATGTCTCCTATGTCGCAGGCAAAGAAGAACACAGGTGCTATCCACGTAGTCCTTGTACCTGTTAAAGACAGAGATAGAGATATTCACACTATCATGAAGGAAATACAGGAGAAGCTATCTAGTAGAATACCAGATGCTACAATCAGTGTAGAAAATGGAGGCTTCGATAGACTTATTAGTCTTGTTTCCAATGGTGGTGGTTATGGTCTAACACTTGTTGGAGAAGACGAAGAGGCTCTCTATAGCGAAGCTGAGAGAATTGAAAAAGAACTCCTCTCCTACCCTGAAGTTATGACAACATCTATCAATGCATCTAACGATACTAAGACAGCTGTCATAAACGGAACATATGACTACTTAACAAGTCTTGGAGTTCCAGCCGAGGAAGCAGGTCTTACAAGTGCACTACTCTTCTATGGTACAGATATTGGTAAATATACAGATTCTTCAACAGATGATAGATATGATATCCATCTCTATTCTGATGTACAGGATGTTCCTCTTTCTGAAGATCGTCTTAACGACATCTCTGTATATTCGCTTAGTGGAGCAGAGATTAATCTTGGCAGTGTTTCTACCCTTTCTCTTAGCGAAGGATTAAGCCAGATTAACCATGATGATAGAGCAACAAGCCTCTCTATTACTGCTACCCTTACAACAGAAAGTACAGATGGTGTAACAAAGAAGATTAACCAATACTTGAAAGAGAATCCTCTTAAGAGTGGTATAACAACTAAGACTAGTGGTCTTGGAGACCTTGTACAGTCTAGCGCAGCTCCACTTGTACAGGCACTCTTAATTGCTATGTTCTTGGTATACCTAGTTATGGTTGCTGTATTCGAGCGTTTCGACCAGCCACTATTAATTATGCTACTCTTCCCATTCTGTATTATTGGTGCTGTTTTAGCATTAACAGTATTCAATTCATCAATGAGTATTGTATCTATTCTAGGTATTGTTTCTCTTGTAGGTATGCTTGTAAACAACGGTATTGTCATTGCCGACTATGCAAACGTGCAACGTAAGCAAGACAGAGAGGCTCTCTTAAGAGAAAAAGGTGTTGAATTTGATGAATACACAGAGACTCTCGGCTTACTTAGTTATGAAGAAGAGAGAGAGATTCTAGAGAAGGAAACAGCAGAAGGTAGTGCATCTCGACTTAGAGCTATTTTGATGACAACTTTAACAACTGTTTTAGGTGTCATTCCTATGGCAGTTGCTAAGGGAGAGGGAGCAGAAATATATGCACCTCTTGGCCAGGTTATTATGGGTGGTCTTACAACAAGTACACTGCTCACACTCTACGTTATGCCTATCTACTACTTCATCCTTGAGAGAATCAAGTTAAGAAGAATTTATAAGAAAAATAAGAAGAATAAAAAGACGGCTCAGGTAGCCAAGGAGAATTAATATGAAAAAAATAATTAAAGTAAGTTTAGTAGCTTTACTACTACTGTCTTTGACAGCTTGCTCAGCTGTCTTTGATTCTGCTATCAGCGGAACAGTAAAGGATAAGAATGCATCTAGCACATCTAGTACATCGACAGGTGGAATCGCTGACGTTATGGTATATGCATACGATAACGAAGAGGCTTGGAATAACAAATATAATTCTTGGGATGGCAAGAGCGAATTCGAAGATCATAGTGTTCCTTCTGCTCGCACAACTCAGGATGGATCCTTTTCTATCTCTAACCTTCGTTGGATGACAAATAGCCCTGCCTACGGAAAAGATGCAGATAGCAAGACTATCTATCTCTTAGCTTTCCACAAGGATTATGGGCTAGAGAAAGTAGAAGGAAGAACTATTCAATCAGATAAGGCTAATAACTTTGGTATTATCGAAATGGAAAAAGTAACAGCTACAAAGACTCTTACTATTAGCCTAAAGGATATTGAAGACAACACATCTACTGCTACAGGTAGCGATGCAACAATTACTGATACAACAGGTTTCTCTTTCAAATATACATACGCAGATGGTTACAAGACAGGTAGCGATGGAAAGTTTGAAGATAACGTTACTGGAACAATTAGCTCTTTCACAAATGGAAAAGCAACTATTACAGTTAAATATAATGAAAAAAACTTTAGTACTACTGAAAACAATGTTACTACTTACAGCGTACCAAGCGTTACAATCTACGATATTCAAACAGGTTCTGATTGGGAACTTGAAACAGCATTAGAGAACGGTAAGAAAGTAATTACATACGATACTGAGAAAAAAGAATACAAGGATACTGACTTAAAGTTCTCCAACTCTTGGAAGACTGTTACAGTTGATCTCTCTTTAATTGATGGTTCATCTGCTAACCAAGATGCAATTCAAGACAAAATCTCATTCAATTGGTCATATAATGATGGCGAAGAGGATAAGAATGGAAGTGTCGTCACTTCTACAGGTTCTGCCACTGTAAATGTTAAGTACAAAAAGGAAAAGTATTTGACAGAAACTCCTGTTCTAAAACTAGAAGCTTTTGAGGAAGATACTAGTGACACTGATAAAAAGTGGACATGGACTGAAGGTGAAAACAATGCTACACCAAGAACAGAAAGAAACAATAACTTAACACTTGAAGTTAAACTTCCTGGAAAAGATGAAGACAAGGATTCAATTACACAAAAGGTGTACTTCAGAAAGAATTACATTAAACTTACCTCAGGTATTAGTGGTTATCTAATTAAGACTACAGCTACTAACATTAGCACAAAATCCGATGGTTATGGATATACAGATGACTATGGTGATGTTCTTACGCTTAAAGACAGTTCAGACAATACAATAAGTCATACTAACAGAACAACAGAACAACAACCTATCCAAACTTCATCAACAAGCAGGATTATGAACTATGGTCATTTTACAGACTTAGGTACGGGAGCAAAGATTTATTTTACATATGAAAGCAACCCTACTTCATATCAAAGTGACACTGTGACATTAAAAGTTGAATGGACAGGAAGACCTGGAACAACTCCTGCCTCTGGTAGTTCTACAATAACAATTAATAGCATGACTACAGATTTTAGCTCTTTCATGCTCTATAAGAACTAATAGGTGATGTGATGAAAAAAGTATTACTTATTATACTTGCACTTCTACTCTTACTTACTCCTCTTTTTGCAGAAGAAAACTCTTCTTATACAATCGAGGACATAAAGAAAAGTATGAGTGAAGGTAATGCAAGCTTGAGAAAAGCAAGAGAGGTGTATGCTCAGAGTCTCTTAGATGTTAAGGACGCCAAAGCGAACTATTCACCTCAGATTGAAGCTCTACTCACAACAACTTATATGCCTAACCCACCTATCGGAAAGACAACTATTGGTGTTGATGAGATATCATCACAGCTAGGAGTTACTATTCCAGGTGCTGTTAGTGGAGAGTACGTAACACTCTATAAAGGTATGGACAACCTCTACTACAATGCTGGACTAACAATTACTCAACCAATCTTCACTTGGGGAAAGATTCCAACTGGGGTTAAGCTTTATAGTGAAATAGCTAACATTAGAGCTCTAAGTGTTGAAGATAGTGAAGAAAAGCTTACGGCAGAGCTTAAGACAAGACTTAGTGCTCTTTGTTACATGAATGATCTCTTTACACTTCTTGATGATACACAAACTAAGGCTGATGAGCTTGTTAAGATGAGTGAAGATGCATACAAGAATGGCATGATGCTAAAAGAAGATGTTACTAAGGCAAAGATATCTGCTCTTGAAATCTCTGTACGTCGTCAGGAACTAGTAAAACAGTACAATGATAACATTCAGAACTTAAAGAGTATCTCAGCTATTGATGATTTAGATACATCTAACATCTCATATACTGTTAACGAAGATGAGATTAACTATATATCTTCACTATCTGAGGATGATGTTCTCTCTCTTGTACTTGGGCCAACAAATAAGTCTCTTATGATGTTACAGGAACAGACAAGAGCATTAGAGCTAAAGAAGAAAGTTGCCTCTTCATCACTCTATTGGAAGCCAGACTTTGCACTCCAGATTTCTCTAACCTATGGTGGCTCATCACTACCACTTGTTGAAAAGAACTGGTATAGGACAAATGATTATGGCTTGTACCTAACCTTTGCAATAAGTACAACAGTATGGGACGGAGGCAAGAAACTTAATGCTGTAAAGTATGCTGATAGTGAAGTTACTGGATCTATTGCCGATTACGATGATGCAGTAAATAAACTAAGAAGCACAGCAGAAGAGAACTTAACTCAGATAGAGCTTAGCAAGGTTAAGATTGAATATCTTGAGCTTAAGAAAGAAGAAGCAGAAGAGAGACTTGAACTACTTAATACTCAATACAATCAAGGCTTGATTTCTAAGACAGATGTACTCTCTCAGGAAATTGAAGTCAACACAGATGAGATTTCAATAATCCAAGAGAAAATTAACTTGTCTCAGGCTGTATATACAATTTGCTATTTAGCAGGATTAGATGATTAAACTTTCCTCAGGAGGAATCCTGGGGATTTATTTTCAGTTGACATTATGCTTCTTTTTGATATCATATTGATATCTTAAAGGAGAATGGATTATGGATTATTTATCAGAAGAACAGGAAAAAATACTTAAGCCTAAGAGTGGCTTTTTAGGACTAATTCTTGCAATTATTCTTATCCTTGTTTCAGTTGGACTCTTTATTGTCTTTGGATTCTTTGCAGAATCAGAGAAGATGGCAATTGCAATTCCAGCACTTATTCTTGCTGTAGCAGCCTCTATATTTGGCATATTATTGCTTCCGGGATTAAGAGTAGTTAAGCCAAATGAAGCCATCGTTTTATCTCTATTTGGTAAATACTACGGAACAATTTATGAAAATGGGTTTTGGCTTGTTAATCCATTTTGTTCTAATCTTTACCCAAAGAAAAAAGATAACACAACAGAGAATGAAAAGAATGCAAACCAAAACAATCAAGTCACAGCAAATGTCTCCCCTACAAAGATTTCTCTGAAGATTTCTACATTCGTTAATGGTAACCAGAAAGTAAATGACCTACTTGGTAATCCAATCGAGCTTAGTGCCATTGTTATTTGGAAAATTGTTAATGCTACAAAAGCTGTACTCAACTACGATAACTACTACGAATACCTATCTAATCAAACAGATTCTACTATTCGAAATATATCACGCCTCTACCCTTACGATATCATCGACGATGACGAAGATGATGACGACGACGAAAGAGGAGAAAAGACACTTCGTGGTTCTGCCTCTTTAATTGCTGAAGAGATGAAGAAAGAGCTTAGTGCTAGAGTTAAAGATGCAGGTATTGAGATAATTGAAGTTAAGCTTAATCAGATTGCTTACGCACCTGAAATTGCAGCAGCTATGCTACAACGCCAGCAAGCTATTGCTGTAATAGCAGCACGAAAGAAGATTGTCGAAGGTGCAGTATCTATGGTAGAAATGGCACTAAACAAACTCAAAAATGAAGGCGTTGTAGACTTAGATGAAGAGAGAAAGGCTACTATGGTCTCTAATCTCTTAGTTGTACTTTGTTCTAACAAAGAAACTAACCCAATAATTAATACAGGATCTCTATACTAATATGAGCGAAAAGAAACAGGTACCATTAAGGATAAGCAAAGAGCTATTTGATGATTTGTCAAAATGGGCAGAGGACGACTTCAGGTCCCTTAATGGCCAAATTGAGTTTCTTTTAACAGATTGTGTTAGAAAGAGAAAAAAAGGTAGCAAAAAAGAAAATAAAAACTAACAATTAAAGCTATTTAGAGCAGACCAAAGTAAAGCGTCTGCTCTTTTTTTCCACTTCTTACACCCTGCTCCTTGCGTCTTCTTGTGCCTCTATAACTCTGTCGCAGTACTCATCAAACTTCTTATCTTCCCTTTGATATTCCTTATGTTCTAGATAATACTTTATAGATGCCCTTACCCCTTCATGAAATAGAATTGTTGTCTTCATTTCAGGAACTGTATTAAGAAGTTTCTTATTATCAAAAATAACACTATTTGCTTTATCACCTAAGAGCGCACCTTCAAAGTCATAGCCATATTTTTTACCTGTTTCTGCAAGGAAAGAAGAAGAAACATAATATGGCTTAAACTCTACGCCTAAGCTATCTGCGATTGTTTGATATATCTGATTCCAAGTTAATACTTCGCTTCCTGTAATATTGAAAGCTTCATTATATGCATGGGTATTGCCCATAAGACCAACATAACCAATAGCAAAATCTTTTGAATGTGTAAGTGTCCAAAGAGATGTTCCATCTCCAGGGACAATTACTCTCTTTCCTTCCATCATTCTCTTTATAATTTGCCAAGAACCAAAGTCACCATGAAGGCCAAAAGGTATGCTGTATTCAGAATATGTATGGCTAGGTCTAACTATCGTAAAAGTAAAATCATTCTCTCTATTTTTTTCTCTTAGGTAATCCTCACATTCAATTTTGTTTCTTGAGTATTGCCAATACTTATTTGCGAGTGTAGTTCCTTCAGTTATGAATGGAGAAGAACAGGGCTTAAGATAGCAAGAAGCTGAAGATGTAAAGATATATTGTCGTGTTTTATCTTTAAAGAGATTATAGTCTCTAATAACATCTTCCTTCTTAAAGGCAACAAAATCTGAGACAGTATCGAAGGAAAGATTTTTAACAAGGCTCTTTACTTTATCTGTATCGTTTATATCAACAACAAGATTATTTACACCTTCAATGTGTCTATTTTCTTTTAAGCCTCTATTTATGACCCAAACTTCCCAATCCTTTTCAACTAATAGCTTAACTATATAGGAGCTAATTACTCCTGTTCCACCAATTATTAATGCTTTCATAGCTAAAGAATAGCATTGTTTATAAAGAAAAAAAACAGCCACAAAGCTGTAGCTGTTATCTTTAGGAGGATTTGGAAAATGAAAAAACTTCTCGTTTTTTATTATACTACACTACTCTTTTCTAGTTTTGATATAAAAGCAGTGGAGAATAGATGAAGTTTTTTCTTTCTATTCAGTACAGAAAGAAAAAGGGCTATAGCAAAGGGGGATTAGCTATAGCCACAAAAAGGAGGGATTGAAGAAAAAACAATTTATGTTCGCTTTTCTTAATTAAAAGATAACGCTTTTTTTAGAAGAAATCTTCTTGATTATCTGTAAATACAATAAAGAAATATGTAGCTAGAGTGAAGAAGTAATAAGTTCTTCCTCTTCTTTTGTTAGCTCATACTTTTCAAATAAATCAGGGCGAAGTCTCTTCGTATCTAATAAGGCTTCTCTTTTTCTCCATTTGTCTATTGCGCCATGATTGCCACTGAGTAATATGGGAGGTACTCTCTCTCCCATATACTCTATTGGTTTTGTATATTGAGGATATTCAAGTAATCCATTTTCATGGCTTTCATCTTCTGTTGCACCTTCTCTAATTATTCCTTTTTGCAAGCGACAAATGCTATCAAGAATAACAGAGGAGGCAATTTCGCCTCCACTTAGGACATAGTCGCCAATACTTATAATTTCGTCCACGTGGTTTTCAACTCTTCTATCGATCCCTTCATAGTGGCCAGATATGATTATAATATCGCTTAAAGAGGCTAACTCTCTTGCTTTCTTTTGGTCATAAAGCTTTCCTTTTGGCGATGTTAAGATAACTTTACTTTCTTCTCTTTTCACACTACTGAGAGCTCTCATTACAGTATCAAAACGAAGAATCATTCCTTTTCCTCCGCCACAAGGAGAGTCATCTATATGACGAAAAGAACCACCTGCATAATCTTTAATGTCGACAATATTTAATTCCACTACTCCCCTTTTAATTGCTCTATCAATTAAGGGAAGCGTCAAAATGGATGTAAAAGATTCTGGAAACATCGTTAAAAGAGTTATTCTCATAAAGTAATAATAGCAAATGCAGACTTCTCGTAAAAGGAAGAAGAGAGTATTCTAAAAAAATGAAAAGAATCGTAACTATTCAAGATATTTCATGCATAGGAAAATGCTCGCTTACAGTTGCACTTCCCCTCATTTCTTGTTTTGGTGTTGAAGCAGCTATTATCCCAACAGCTGTTCTAAGTACTCACACAGCATTTAGCAGTTTTACATTCCATGATTTAACAGATGATATTGAGCCTATTATGGCTAATTGGAAAAAGCAAAATTTCCACTTCGATGGAATCTATACAGGATACCTTGGTTCAATAAAGCAAATTGAGTTAATGAAGAAATTCTTCAACTCATTTGCAGAGGAAAACACACTAAAAATTGTTGATCCTTGCATGGCAGATTTTGGTTCTTTATACAAAGGCTTTGACAAAGAATTTGCGCTAGAGATGGCATCTTTATGCAGTAAAGCAGATATAATACTTCCTAATCTAACTGAAGCATCATTCTTGCTTGGAAGAGAGTGCCTCAAGAGCAACTACAGTGAAGACGATATAAAAGAAATGATGGTTGCGCTCGCAAAACTTGGAGCGAAAAAGGTAATTCTTAAAGGAATCTCATTTAATAAAGAGAAGACCTCTTTTAAAGGCGTTGAAGGCAAAATTGGTATATGTTATTACAACCAAGAAAATGATAAATACTCTTGGTATTTCCATAAAAAAATAGAGCAAAACTTTCATGGAACAGGCGACATTTTTGCCTCTGTTTTTACAGGTGCTATGATAGAGAATTTCTCAATTGAAAGCGCATACACTCTTGCTGCCGACTTTGTTTTGAAGGCTATCGAATATACTATGAAAGATAAAAATCACAATTTCTATGGCGTTAACTTTGAAAGTGCTATTCCTTTTCTAGTTAAAGAGATAGAAAAGAGAAGATATCTTAATTAGTTTTGCTAACTATATAAAGAAATACTCCTCAAACGAGGAGTATTATACTTAAAGAACAAATAGCTTATAGCAAAGGACCACAATCTAGCTTTGCCCAATCTTCTTCGAACTTTTTTACAGCATCATCGGTACCAGGATGCTTAACCATGCTCTCTAATAACTCAGGAGAAATAGTAACTCCCCAAGCACCGCCTTTCAAAAGAGTTTCAATTTGCTTTATGCTCTTGAATGATGCCCCTATTACATGAGTACTCATACCATTTTGAACAAAAGCCTTCTCTATTTCGATGGCTGTCTCTGTACCGTTACCGCCGAGGTTATCTATTCTGTTTACATATGGTGCGATAAATGAAGCACCAGAGAGTGATGCTATCATAGCCTGTGAAAAAGAAAAGACAGCTGTTGCTGTAGTTCTTATTCCAGCCTCTTTCAATTCTTTAATAGCCTTAATACCTTCACTTGTTACTGGAATTTTGATAAAAGTGTCTTCTCCTAAATTAAAAACAATATTCTTTGCTTCGCTTAAGATCTCATCTTTAGTTCTTCCAAGTGTCTCTACATGCAGGTCTTTGTTGCCAATAATTGATCTAATTGCTCTTAGCGTTTCATATGGGTTACGTCCTTCTCGAGCCAAAATGCTAGGATTAGTTGTAACTCCATAAACAGGATAGTTTTCCCAACATGATTCTATCTTTTCAATATTTGCTGTATCTAAAATAATCTTCATTCTTCAATTCTATCATAAATTTTTATCACTCTGTACAGTTTTCTTTTTCATTGACTAAAGATGTGAGAAACCACAATATTTTTCTATGAATTACTATCCTGTTGTTGTAGTTGGAGGCGGTGCTTCTGGCTTATTCTTTACTCATCTTGTTAAAGAAGCTTTACTCTTAGAAAAAATGAATCAATGTGGCATAAAGCTACTAGTGACTGGTAATGGCGCAAGCAACATTACGCACAGCGAGAATATAGAGAACTTTGTTACCCACTACTACGACAAAAGAAGCTTTGTTTCCCCTTCGCTCTACTCTCTTAGCCCAACAAGTCTTAGAAAAGTATTTTCATCTTTAGGTGTTGAGACATATACTCGTAGTGATGGAAAAGTCTTCCCTGTTTCAATGAAAAGTCTAGATATTCGAGACTCACTACTCTCTCTAGTCAAAAACGTAAAGTACAATAGCGAAGTTCTTTCTATTGAAAGGAAAGACGACGATGAATATGTTGTAAAAACAAAAGAAGAGTGCTATAGAGCAAAGATAGTTGTAGTTGCAACAGGCGGTAAGTCATTAGAAAAAAGCGGAAGCAATGGAAGTGGATATGATCTTCTTTCTTCTCTTGGCCACACAATCATCAAGCCAAGAGCTAGTCTTGTAGAAATAAAAGTTAAAGATAACATAGCTGAATTAGAAGGAATAAGCTTAGATGATGTTACGCTTAAAATTGAAAAGGCATCATTCTCTGGCCCTGTTGTATTTACACGCGCTGGGCTATCCGGCCCCGCAAGCTTAAACATTTCTCATTACAAAGATTTAAGCGATAGTCTAGTTATTTCTCTATTTCCATTTACTCAAGACATGTTAAAAAAAGAAAATGGAAAGCTGACAATAATTAATGGACTAAGAAATATTACATCTCTTCCCCATCGTCTTCTTTCATCCCTATTTCCTTTTGGAAAAAAGCAAATTGCCTCAGCAACAAAAGATGAAATTAAAATAATCGTTGAAAAACTAAATAGATGGGAATTAAAAATAAAAAACATCGATGACTATGCTAAAGCTATGGTCACAAAAGGTGGTGTTGATACAAAAGAGATTAATAATAAAACAATGGAGTCAAAGATAAATAAAAATCTCTATGTACTTGGCGAACTCCTCGATGTTGATGGCGAATGTGGTGGCTACAATCTAAATTTTGCATTTGCCTCTGCATACGTTGCAGCTCAAGACATCAAGAAGAAAATCTAACAAAGTTTTTTTCATCATTTACCCATAGATAATTCTTTTTGGTAAAAAGCATGAAAGAAGATACTTCAAAGGTAATATCTAATTTATTATCATTTAAATATTCCATACTGGGAATAAAATATTCTTCTTTTATATCTCTATTTGCTATTGTTATATGAGGATTAAAGTTTTTCTCGTTCTTTATTTCTATTTTTTCTTTTCTTAAGATTTGGGTAATATCGTCTTTAAGCTTGCCAAGTTCTTTTGATTTTTCGACATTAACAAAAATTGTTCTGTGTCCAAATGAAGAATGTCCAGAAACATGCAAAGAAAAAGAAGGGAATGTAAAGCGAGAAAAGATATATCGTAAATACTCATCTCCAAAAGAGGAAAAGAAAGGAGGAATAAGAGTAATGTGAGGTGCTGTTTTCATTCCACTAGAGCAGCCACAGTTTACCATCATCCATCTTCTTTCACTCTCGACAATCCTATTTAATTCATCAGGAAGAGTTATTCCAATAAAGTAGTTATCATTTCTCTTTTGCATTATCTCTTAATTAAAGATTTCACATAAATATACACTATAAAACCAGATACAAAAAAGGAAA
>ERZ808245.532-NODE-532-length-18562-cov-10.845950_pt1 | contig 18562 bp, 22 predicted proteins | sample MGYA00521243_ERZ808245 | MGnify/ENA primary metagenome ERZ808245 (study PRJEB31516, sample SAMN03275576) | gut metagenome | biome: mammalia-associated habitat; material: feces | host: Papio cynocephalus | place: Kenya | collected 2012-07-07 ... | reverse complement strand
GTTTTGTTTTGTTATACTGTAGTTGTCCGGTTTTAGGGAAAGGAAAATAAAATGTTGAATCTGATTGCCAAGGTTACGGAGCTTAAGCATGATTGCGGTGATTTTCGCGTAAGTCTTGATTCGATTGACGAGAAAATCTATGATTGCGACGATGAATATGACGCACTCGCCAGTATTATTGAACTGTTCCTCTCCTGTGATTATGACTATGAACTTACGAACACGTATGACAATGGGGGGTTGACTGTTTGGCAGTTCAAAGTGGATATTGATAACGGTGATGATTGATCATCAAAAGTAAAGCCCCTAGGCTGTCGGTCTAGGGGCTTTACTTATGCTACTTTACGGTGATTTTCAGGCTTTCCAGTTTCTTGGTCACGGCGTCCTGTACGAGTTGCGCGATCTTGTCGGGGTCCGCACCCATGTTTTTGGCGAGGGTTTCGACTGTTGAGGACAGTGCGGCCACTTGTGCGGTGAGCTGGGGTATCATCGTGTCGTGTAAGCGTATCACGTCGCTTGTCGCGTCGCTTATGATATCCCGCGCGTAACGTCCGTTGGGGAGCTTGTGCAACCAAGTGCCATTTTGTAGTCCGGTGTCGTGCATGGCGAACACGTCATCGATTGCGGGGCTAAGACAGTCACGCACGCACGCGCCGTTGGGGAGTTTGTGGGTCCAGATTTTCATGATATCTTCGTCCGATAATGCCATGTCGGTTCCTCCTAATATTTCGTTGGCTTTATCTATGACCTGCTGGTAAGGCAATCCGTTGGGGGCGAGGTCTGGACATGTCGCATGGTCGGTGCCCTTGATTTCTCGATGGAGCCACACGTTGCCTCTGGTTCCGTCGTGCCAGAGTCTGCCTAGTCCATGTCGCTGGGCTATGTCGGCGCATAGCCGAGCACTCGCGTCGATGCATGCCTGCGTGCATTTCGCCTGCGCTATGCCGCCCTCATGTTCGATACTGATGGTGCTCATATTTGATTCATAATTGGCGTCGGACCATGAGCCGTTTTCCTCGGCAACATATTGGTGGATTTCACCATTGGAGCCGATGCCGTAGTGGGCGCTCGCTTGACTGGATGATCTGGAAAACACGCTATCGGTGCCTGCCAGATATCCGGCCATGATGTGCAGGGTGATGTGTGTGACCTTATGCCCGTTCCTGCCGTTGTAATGGTTGGGTGAACCTACCCATTTCACGCCGTCCATTTATTCGTCCTTTGCTTGATGTTTGCCGTTGGTAGTCTGGCTGAACACTTTCATGAATGGTGCGTCGGCCAGTTCGGGATTGATTGCGGTGATGTTTTCGAGAATTGACGTCAACTCGATTAGCGAGATACCGCCTACAGTGCAGACGAACACGGATATGGGCAATCCCAAGTCAACATGCAGGTTGATCGTGTCGATAAAATATGCCACAATCGTAAGGATTAAATATGCGAATTTGTGCCATAGTCCTTGTCTCATTTTCTTGGAACTCAATGAATCGCTTATAATGGCTTTCGCCACTCCCGTCGCATAGTCTACAACGATGAAAAAGATTACGGCGATCATGCACCATACGTCGGTTTGCGTCATTGTCATTATATACCTCCATTGTTATCTTCCTAACAATTCTCCTATGATCAGCCCGAAGTCGGCTTTTACCTGTGGACTGTCGAATCTGATTTTACCTAAACGGTATCCGGTGGTGAGTCGGCGTATCACGTCATCGGATTTTTTCACGTACCATGTTTTTTCGTCAACATGATTGGGGTAGAGCGTGTATGTGGGGCGGTTGTTGTCTTTCGGTATGCGACGTGAAACATATTGTGAAACGTGCCCGTCTGTTTCGGAGACGGTAACCCACACTCCGAACCGTGCATAATCCTCGGTATCCAATACGTAGGATAGTTCGCCGTCTGCCGGTATCGGCGCGATCAGCGTATCGGATTCGTCACGGAACTTGTTGCGTATCGCATAATCCGCGTAGTCTCCGTCGTATTTTTCCAAGAATCGGCCGAACTTGGATTGTGCGACCTTCGCGCTGAATCCGCCATAGTCGGCCAATTCCAAGCAGATGAAGCCGGAACAGTACAGTTTGTACTGTTGCTGTTTCTCCTGCTGGTTGCCGATATCAAGATGGTACTTGGCGAAATACGGGTTGGCTTTTTGCACGGCGTTGGAGAGGAATAATACGCGCGTCCTGTCCTGCCAACGGTCCACCGTGTTATAGAATTCCGAGAACGAGTTGACTTCATTGGAGAGGAACCGCAGATTGTCGGGAAAAATCTCATCGAATATGATCAAGTGCACTTTTGGATATGCGACGGATTTCAACCCTCCAGCCTGACTGAGTGCGACGAAATAACAGCATGTCCGCCAATCCTTGTCATCCCAATCAGTGCGGTGCACCTGTCCTTTATCCCCGTTCACGCGAAACTCGTATGTTGGGAAAAATTCTTGGATGTCCTTGAAGAACGTTTCCTTGCGGTGCTGTTCCACGTCGGTGCGTCGCAAGTAGATGAACTCATGTCCGTTTTTCAAATATTCCTTGATGCCGTACCGTTTCGCGGCGAACGTCTTACCCAGTCCGCGCGCGCCGATGATGAAATTCCATGGAGCGTTACGCGTGAGCAGATCATGCAAGTCGTAATAGTCGGATTCGTTGAGTGTATGCAATGTCATGATTGCACCTCCTGAATAGATGGAGGGGTTGCGCCATGACTCGCAACCCCTCTACCTGTCTGCACGCGGCGGCTAAAGTCGGGAAAGGTCAAAAATCAACCGCCATAATCAGTATACCACGCTGTCAGAATGATGGGGGATTCGATTTTCCATCCCACACCGACAACAGACTGTACGCCGTATTGTAACGGTTCGTATACGGGCTGAACGGGTAGGTGGCGAGAATGTTCGCTTTCAGTCCGGCCAACGACGTGGCTTTCGGCACTTTCAACGCGTTCGCCGGTGATTGATGATAGGCTGACACCCAAAGGATTTGCATTTTCGTGTCTGAATATTCCTGCGGGTACCCCGCGTAATCCTGAGCGAATTGTTTGCGCTGTCCCTCGCGTGATTCCGTGCGCCCCGCCCACGTGCGGAACGCGGCGGCTTCGGAGGATGTGAGGGCACGTGTGAACGTGCCGCCCGACTCCATCAATGCGGCGATCTCGGGCGCACTCGTTTTGAATGCGGCATAGCCTGTCGGGTCCGCCGTTTTCATAGCGTTCAATACTTGTAGTCGCCTGCCGAAACTCCATTGTGCGATTCCGATGCCCTGTAACGTGGATTCCACGGCGTCCCATCGTAACCCCGCTTCGACGGTGCCGATCACGTACAGGGCATACGAGTTTTCGGAGCTAGTCGAGCTTGACGGGTGCGATTGTCCATTATTGCCGGACGGTTGGGATTGGGATGCTTTTTCGTTGAAATTGTTTGCCGTGGTCCGGTAGAACACGCGGGTTTTCGAACCATGATTGTCCGTCTCATGCAGGTATAGATTATCCCCCTGCCAGTGTATCCATGCGCCACCGCGCGATGTGTCCGCACTGCCGCTGTTGTTGTTGCCGGTCGGATTGTTTTCCGTGCTTTCGGGCAATGTGCGGGGGTGCAGGTATCCGAGAATACCCTCCAGCGATAGGTCTAGCGGGTTGGCGGGGTTTGGGTTTTGCGAGAGTGTGTGGACGGTATTGTTTGAAATACCGTCCTTGATCACTATGGCGACATGGGACCCAGTGTAGATATGGTTGTATGTCCATACCGCCACATCTCCCGCTACGGGCGTGTATCCGTCCGCCGCCTTACGTTCGAACGTTTGTTCGACACGCGTCGATGTGGGATAACGCGTATATAATCCCTCTGCATAGCCTGTCGGCGTAATGCAGTCGCTCACGGACAGTCCATACATGTCCATGCAGTATTTCGCCCACAAATCCCAGCATTGCGCGCCATACGCGCCGTCCATATCCCAATACTTACCTTGGGTCTGTGAAATCCAATCGGATAAAGATAAAGCCATGCCGCTTATTATAATGGCATGGCCTTAACTGTGTTATGCGGTTCAGCTTTCGTACATGAATCCGTCCGCAGGGCGTACCCTGATTTTCAGCGTGGATTTGAAATTGCGGTTCACGCGCAGGAACAGACGGTATTGCGCGTCCGGCAACGTCACGTTCTTGTTGTTGCCGGTTGTCACGTCGCCGTTCTGGCCGTTGCTGTATGCCCAGATGATGCGCGCATGGTCCTTGTCCAATACGAACGTGGCCGAAATGTGTGCGGCCTGATCGTTCGCGACAATCGGGGTTTTCGTCGCCGTGGCGTCGAAACTCACGGTATCCTGATTGTCACGGTAGAATCCGCCGAACGTGGCACCGTTACGCCTAACGCCTGCGATGATGCCGACCTGACCGGCCTTTTTGCGGTCCGCCCACGGTTCCGTGTCGGAACTCTCCTTTACCGCCACGACAGCGATATTACGAGTGTCGCCACTGTCTCCGATCTGGATTCTGGACATGATTCCATCAATGTCGATGGAGCATGGAAGCGGGACTTTGCCCACTTCGATAAGTTCGACCGCCATTTGACCATCGGCGTCCCCCAGCTGGAATAGTCCATCCGGTCCCAAGTAGGTGGATTTCGCGCGGTCCGCGTCCGAAATGTCCACGTATTCCTGTTGGCCGAACGCCTGAAAGCGGGTTGGTTGCATGAACACGTTCTGACCGGTGCTGAACGGTGTCAGGTTACGGCAAATCTGCCTTGTCGCATAATCCGGCCAATTCGACGTGATGCCGTCAACCGAGAGGTTCGCCACCTTGTCATATGCCACGGGGTCATTGATCAGCCATGGGTTGATTTTCACCCCCGCGTTGTGGGCGGCCGACACCATCGATGCCGTCACCTTGTCCTCACGTGGGTTTCCGCAGAAAATGCCATTGTTCTTCATGTCGGCCCAAGAGTGCGGCATGGCGTCCGTGTCCCAAGTCCATGACACGTATTTCACTCCCGCGTTGACGGCGCGCACGCACTGCTCCCAACTGAACGAGGTGAGTTCATGCACCTGCATGACATCATACTTTTCCAGTAGGGCAACCATGGCGTCGGTGGTCGCGTCCGTCAATGATTTGATTTCGAAATCGACGGGCCTGTTGCCGACCGCCTGCAACACCTGTTCCATGCTCACCGGTTTGCCGGTGTTGCCGCCATGTACTTTCGCCTTGACTTCTCGGCTCATGAAGTCCTTGTAGGTCATGGCGGAAACGTTGATGGCCGCGCCGCTCATGGTTCGCGCGGTTGAGGTGTCGTGAAGAATCACCGGCACGCCGTCCGAAGTCAACTGCACGTCGATTTCAGGCACATATCCGTGTTCCACCGCCCACAGAATACCCTCCATGGTGTTTTCGGGGAAACGGTATGAACCGCGATGCGCGTGGACGATGAAATGTGAATCCAGTTTGCTGTCTACATGCGTGGCCGCGATGGTCGCGGCCTGTTCCGCCGCCTTATCCCACTTGGACTTGTTTGCGGCCGCTTTTGTCGTGGTTTCCGAACCGAGGGAGGTCAACGCGTTGACGGCGGCGGCGGAGTCGGTCGCGCCCTTATCCCACTTGGATTTGTTTGCGGCCGCTTTCGCTGTGGTTTCCGAACCGAGGGAGGTCAACGCGTTGACGGCGGCGGCGGAGTCGGTCGCGCCCTTGTCCCACTTGGATTTGCCTGCGGTCACGTCCGTTGAGGTGGCGTCCCATTTCGCTTTCGCCGCTTTCGCGCTGTCCACGGACCCGTCGCCGGTGAGGGCTTTCACCACTTCGACGTCATGTTGCACTTCGGATTCGGCTTTTTCGATCTTGTTCAGATGGTTTTCCAACGTCGAGTCGATGGTGCGCATGGAATTGTTGTAACCGTCGCGCAGGTCGGCGGGGTCGTTGTCCCCGTACAGGTTCAGCGCGTAATTGTCGGTTTTCTGGTAGACGGTGGCCATTGTCATTTCTCCCTGATCTGTGTTTGAAGTTGGGTCAATGCGGCGTCGATGGAACGCATGGCGCGGTTGAATCCGTCGCGCATGTCCATTGGTGTGGCGTCATTGTAGAGGGGTAGCCCCCAGTGGCGGGTCGCGTCATACGCGGCCACGTCAACTGGGGTCACATGCGGTTCATCCTGCTGTACCATCCGCTATCACTTTCCAGTGCTGGACGGTGCGACGAACGGCAATCCCTCCGCCGTGACCTTGGTGTTGGCGAGATTGGCGGTGGTGTAGTTGCCGTTCGTGGATGCGGGGGTGCGGTTGAGGAAGTGATTAAGCGCGGTGCCGAGGGCACTGGAATTCGAGTTGGTTAATCCGAGTGCGGTGCAGAACGCTTTCAACCCGTCCGGCAGGCTTTCGGGGGTTGGAATGCTGGAAATGCGATTGTCCTGCGCTTTCAGCTGGGTATCGATGATATCCATCGAATTGTTGTATGAACCCTGAAGATCGGGTGTGTCGGTCGCGTCATATTTTTCAAGATTGTAGTTCGTGGTTTTCGAAGTCATTTCGACATCCTCCTATAGTTTATTTTGCTGTTTTCATATACCGGTTTTCCACCACGCCGTTGGCGAGGTTTTCCACCGTCAATTCGTTCACCGGCCCATCCTCTTCAACATGAACGTCCCGCGGGGTGATGCGCGGGTCATTGTTGTGGAAAATGGTCCGGTTGCCGAGCACCGCCCATTCGAGACAAGAGTGGGCGGCCGCCATGGGTACGCTTGTCTGCGCCATTTGAGAGACGCGCGCGCCGAACACGGCGAGTTCTCGATAGATATCGCGTAGAGCGTCCTTGGAGTCCTCATATTTGCCGCGCGTCGGATTGTATACGAGATTGCTGTCCTCGTATTGGCCGACCTGTTTCTCCAAGTCATCCAAGGTTCTGTCGATGCGCTGAAATTGTTCGTCGAAACCCGCGATCAGCGTTTTGATGGCGGCGATATCCGCCTGTTCGTCCTCGCCCAGATTGTCGAGCTGTTCGCGCAGGGTATCCAAGTGTGCGGCGATCTCCTGCACATACCCCAATACAGTCAAGGTGTCGCGGTAGCTGAATGGCTGGACCGTGGTGAAATACCGCTGTCGCGGGTCAATGTCCGATGGCGTGGCCGTGCTGTTGATTCCGTCCATAAATCTCCTTACGTCTCGTATTATTCTACCGCATTCAATGCCCGAGATTGTAGGCGAGTGACGTGGAATACATTTGCGGGACGTTGGTCATGTTGTCGCCGCTCCCCCACATGCCCATGAACAGGTTTTCCAGAGAGTTGATAACCATAAGGTCGATGTTGAGCATGGTGTTGCGCCAGTCGGTCAACAACTGGGATTGCGAACCGGACGTGCCGGACGTGTGCGACGTGGTGTTGCCCTTGTCGGACGAATGGCTGTAGTCCGTGTTGCTTTCGCTGGACGCGGTGGCGGTGCTGTCCTGTGTGGTCGCCGTATGCGTGTCGCCCGTGCTGTCGGTCTGGGATGCGGTGGTCGCGTACTTGCGGAAATCTTCGATGCGCGTCTGCGGGAACTCGCTGTTGAACGTCATGCTTGAATTATTCGCCGTCGTGTCGCTGGTGCTACTCGCGTTCGACTTGTTGGATTGCATGCCGGTCGATTTCGCACTGCTCTCGTTCGTGGCCGAACTGTCCATGGTCTGCCACATGTCCGACGTGACGAACGGGTCGAATTTTCTACGCGCGGATTCATAGAGTTGATTGAAGTATTCCATCTGCTCGCGCATGGTACGCCCAAGATAGAACACGAACATTTGCGGCGTTTCGCTCCCGATTTCCCGAAGCGCGTAATGGGCCACGATCTTGTCATTCAATTTCGCCCTGTACGCTTCATCGAAGATCGGATACCACTGTGACGATAAGTGCAGTTTCTCGTCCGTATCGTATCCGCGCGCGATCAAATTGCCCAATGTCAGCGTGTAATCCGCCATCGAGTCGCGTATCGCGTACATGCTTAAATCCTGCGCCATACCCTATTCCTCCTTGTTTCCGTCAACGTCCAAGAGTCCGCCTGAGGTGGTGTCGTTCCATTCGATGCCGATAGGTTTGCCCATGTCGGCCATTTGCGGCCACAATCGGTTTATCGTATCGCATGCCTGTTGGCGCGCTTTCAGATAGGATAGCCTGAATACGTTGGTTCGGCTGTTTCCTGCCGTGACTTCGGATTCCAGCAACCGCTCCTTTTTTTCCGTGCTGGAATTGTCGATGCCCAGATAGTTCACCAATTCGTTCCAAATCTGCGATTTCACGGTGATGATCTTGTCCGCCAAAAACGGCGAGAGGTTCGGGAATGTTTGGAACATGCCGGTGATGTCCGCGCTGTCGTAGGCGTAAATGTAGGGGTCGCCGTCCTCGCGCGCTTTCATGAGGTTTTCGGCGGTCAGCTTGTTCGTTTCCGAAGTGGCGATGATAAGCGGCACCGAAATGTTATCCAGATTCACGTCCAGTGCCCTATCCGCTATTGCCAGTCGGGTGGCGTAATTCCACATCACGTCGATCATGGTGCACCGCAGTTGGTTGTCCCAGATGGGCACGCATTCCTTGCTTCCGATCTGTGGATAATTGTAGTTGGTCGCGACGGGCTGGAATGTGGTGGGATTGTTGTAATTGTTGACCCCGCCGATATTGCCCGCCGTGACCATGAAACGATGGACATGCTTGCGCTTGTCGGGGAAAAACAGTGCAAGCCCGTTTTCGAACAGGGTCAGTTCCAAATATCGCTCATCAATGTACGGGGGGAGGTTCACCCATTTGAACCGTGACACGGCCAACATTTCGATAAGCTTCATGTATTGGTTGATTCTCAAGGATTGCCGCATTTCGGGCAGATTCAGATTACCCCACATGGAACCTAACACGCTCTGATTGTCCCAGTGGGCGGCTTTTTTCGCATTGTTACGTTTGCTCACAATTTCGACCTTTCAGAAAAATGGAGGGAGCCGTTTTAAGCTCCCTCTATTCTATCAGTATGCGATGCCGTTTAACGGTTTGTTGTCCGCGTAGTCGGTGACGCCGATCTTGTCTGGGTCGGTCCATACGGTGACGCCGGATTCGAAAATACCCTTGATGGTAAGACGGTATTCTTCGGGGCATGTGCTGGACCTGATGTACAATTCGTGCAATTTCCAGTACGTGAAATTGCTCATGGCCATGAGATTGTCTGGTAGCTTCATGAACCTCTGCACATAATATCCGTATCTTAACCACACTTCACCTATGGCGCGCATGGCGGCGGGGGGTATCTGCCTAAACCGGATAAGCACGCCGATCAGCCCGTTGGCGAGATTGAACGCGTCGCCACCCAAAGCGCCGGACGTGGTGGGCGGCACCGTCTGCGTCTGCTGGACCTGCGCGTTGATTCCCGCAATCGTGTTCTCATAGTCGCCTTGTGCGGTGGCCTGTGCGAATTGCTTGTTCATATCCGCCAACTGCATGGTCTGCTGATTCGAGAGATTTGTTGATGCCAACGAATACGCGTTCGACTGTGAGGTGGTCGCGTTGTTCGTGGTCATCGTGTTGGCGAGTTGTTGTGAATTGCTGGACACGTTGTTTTCGTAGGTCTGCTGATTCGACCATGCGCCGATGGCGGTTCCCGCGACGGCACCGACCACGCCGCCGACATTGCCGGTGGCGGCTGAGCCTATCGCGTTCGCCACCCCCGAACCGATGGTGTTGATTTGCGCCATGCGATTATTGAAATTCAGGTTTTTCAGGTTCAAATCGGCCGACATCTGCGCGCTCTGATTCGATATCGCGTTCATGGCATTGCGGTTCGACGTGCCCAGCTGATTCTGCGCGCTCGCATATTGCGTGCCTAGTTGGGCCTGTGCGTACGCGTTGTTGATGCCCATCTGGGTTTTCTGATATGTCCAATCCGCTGACTGTTGCGCGTATTGGCGTGTGTATGCGCTGTTCGCCAGCGCCAGTGCACTGCCGTTGTTAACCGCCATGAACGTGGGAAAATTCGTGATGCCAAAGGATGCGTTCAGCATTTCGCCGGTATCGATGGGCAGGCCTTTACCGTTCGACAATGGTTGTCGGTCGCCCAGATTGTTCGCATGATATCCACGTGCGTAAAAATTCAATCTGGGGGAGGGTGGCGCGTAGTTCCATGTCTCCCTGATCGTAAGGTCGGCGCTCGGTATCTGTTCCGGCTCATATGTGATCACCGTCCCGTTCAGGCATGAGCATTCGATGTATGCGTATGGGGAGGTGAGGAATTTCTTGAGATATTTGTAGCGTTCGGGGAGTTTGAACATGTCGCGGAAATTCTTGATATCGATGATATCCGTATAGCGTGCGCTGGTGTCGTCGTTGCGCCTGCGCAGTTCCCAACAGTTGCCGGTGAATCCGACCGAGTGCCCGAAGAGTTCCGTCTTTTTGTTCTGTCCATTCAACAAAGATTGCGGCAGGTGCGGCACCGCATAGATTCCGCATATGCCTTGCGTCACCCATGGGGCATTCATCCCCTCGGTGAAGAACGCGACGATATCGGCGGGGGTGTCCAGATAATACATGCTGGTGCCGTTCAATTGGCTTTCGAACGCGCTCCCCGTCGCCGTGTTGACCGCTGGATTGTCTTTCGTGCCGGGGTTTGATTCCAAATCGGTGGTGGATACGATGATCAGCCCGTAACTCGTGAATGTGACACCGTCCTTGGTCTGCACGTCCATCAATGGTTTCCAAAACTCGTTCTCCAAGACGGTGCATTTACCGGTATCCAATCCCTCGGGCAAATCCAGATAGGTGCGCCCCCAGTCGTTCCATGCGTTCTCGTTGGCGATGCCGATATGTCCGCGTTCGACATACGCGTTGCCGAATTGGATATCATGTTGGAAACTCTGCCACACATCAAGCTGAATGTTGAGCTGTGTGGTGTTGGCGTTGACGTAATCGCACGTCTGGATGAAGTAATACCAAGAACGTGGCGTGTCGAAATCGTAATCGTTTGTGGCGATCAGATAATTGTATCGCGATGCCTGCGCGAACGGGATGGGCAATCGTACGGGCAACCCGTATTTCGCCATAGTGCAACCCTTGAATTCGATGCCGTCCAATCGGCTGAAGTAGTCGGCCTGCGCCTGCCTGTCGGCCCATTTCACGATATCCCTGTAGCCCATGTCCCATTGGACGTTGCAGAGTTTAAATCGTGTGTTCGGGGTCCAGCGCGCGTAGCTGAAGTTTATCGGCATGTCGTTCGCCGTCATGGATTCCTCCTCAAAAAGATAATGGGTGCGGTCTGTTCGACCACACCCATTCTACCGTTATTATCCTGCGTTTCAGGCGGTGACGGTAACGCCGTGCGTCGCCGACGCTCCCGCGAACACGGCTTTGACGGTGACGGCGCTACCGCTTGCCGCCTTGCCGGTCGCGGTGCCGTTCGGGGCTACCGTGAGATTCGCGCCCGAAGTCCATGCGGCGAGGTTGGTCACATCCTGTTCGGTGCCGTCCGTTTTCACGGCGATGGCCTTGAGCTGGATGCTTTCGTTCGCTTTCACGGTTTCGGGGCCGGTGATGGTGAGCTTTTCGAGCGCACCCAACTTGAAACCGCCGACCCAAGTGCCGACCACGGGCACATCCAGTGCGGTGGATACCGTCTGGTCGATTTCCGGTGTGGCCGGATTGATGTAGGTGGCCTGCGCGGTGACCTTGATCGAGTCGGCGGTTTCGTCCAGACCGCATCGGATGATGCCCTCATTGTCCACCGAAGTGAACTGGGAGGTGGCACCCTCGATTGTGTATTTGATGCCGACCGGTTGGAATGTGGCGGTTTCCGCGTTCGCACTCTTGATGGTCGCCACGACCTGCACAAGGTCGCCACGGGAGACGTCCTGCGGGGTGACGGCGCTCTGGCCATACTTTTTGAGCCTGATCTCGAATTCGGGCTTGGACGTGGTGAGTGTGTCGGGGAGGGTGATATCCTCTCCGGAACCCGCGCCGGTCCAGAACAGCACGGCATTAGCGAACGGGTTCGGAGTGATGCTTCCGCGGTGCTTGAGGAAGATGTTGCGCGTGCCGTCGATGGGGTTGACGGGCGAATTGGTGGTTTCGAGCATTTCATCCCAGCAGAAGAAGAAATCCTCTGTGGTGAGTACCGCCTGCACCTTGCCACCGTCGCCGCCGATGCCGAACAGGTCCTCGGGAATGGGGATGATACGGTATGGCACGTTGGCACGGTCGATGTTGAACGCGGCGGCTAATGCTTCGACGTTCAAGGCGGCGATTACCTGCGGAGTGGCGAACAGGATGGCTTCACTGTCGCGCCATGGAGTGACCCAAGACATGGCATTGTATTTCGGCATGGCCGACATGGGGGACGCCTTGAGTTCGTTCGCGGTCTGCTGGATAAGGCGAAGTAGGTTCTTCGCGTCCGTTTCGGTGCTGTCGGATTTGCCTACATCTGCGGTGTGCACGCGGTAGAATCCGCCCTTGCGTGCGTATTCCGCGAACGTCTGGGTTTTCATCACGTACATGTCGTTGCGGTCGGAGAGAATCGGCGCGTTCATGATCTCCGCGATATAGTCGCTCATGCCGCTTTCGCCGTCGAACGCGGTCAACAGCGCGTCTTCGGGGATGGTGACGGGGTAGTAGTGGTCAAAGGTCAGCGGATGGAACACGGACGCGGTAGGCAAGGAATAGCGCCCGTACACGTCATCGCCCAAATATTCCTTGTTGAAATTACGGGTGCGCGCCTTGACAAGGCCGACCGCGGCCTGCTCATAGGTGGAACCGTAGCGCTTCAGGGTGCGGGGGGAGCCGATCAGTTTTAGTGGGTCGTCCCAATCCGCATGCTGGACATACAGTCCGATAAGACGCTGGATAAGCACGCCGGTGAATTCGTCGCGCAGGTATGGGAAATTGCGCATGGTATCCACGGCGTTGCGAATGTTGCCCTGTGTTGCGGCGGGGATTCGCGTCTGGAACTGGGGGCTGGTGGCGTTGCGTACGGCGTTGAAGATTTCAACGTCGCCCTTGTCGGCCAATGGTCGGACGTTTGACATTGGTTATTCTCCTATCTAGTCGAACAATTGTTCGATGGTCTCGTTTGGTTCGGTATCATCTTCGGAAGACTGGTTATCGGCCGGTTCCTCGTAGCCGAGCGTGTCGAGCATGGCTTTCAGCGCGGCCAATTCCTTTTCCAACACGTCAAGTCGGGCACTCACGTCCGGTTCTGAATTCTCCGGCTCCTTGGATTCCGGCTCCTCGACGTTATCGTTGACGGTTTGCGTTTCCTGTTCCTCTTCGGTTGGCGGCGGCGTGGTGTTGTCCGTCTGCTCGCTGGTGTCCGGTTCGGCCATGGCATACTCCTTGCACGGTTGATGGATTTTGTCAAAAAAATTATATCACGCGCGGCAAATAATAGCCCCGCCAATCACGGCGGGGCCGAACGGTTTTAATGGAGCGTCCAAACGATCATCGTAGGGCGCTACCGCCACGGTAGCGGAATTTCTGCGTTCGGCGGCGTTCTCAGCCGTGGCTGTCCTCCCGCACGTCTCCCAGTCGAAAATCGACGCTCGCAAAACCACTGACATTATAGCATGACGGTGGTTCCGTAATCGTCCGTCACTTCCGTGCCGTGATGGTACTGGTCGTATGGTATCGGCTTCGAAAACAGGTTGCCCGCCATGCACACGTCAACGTTCCCGTCATCCCGCCACCCCTGATAGCGGTTCATGCCCAAGATGGTGAGTTTCTCGTAGCGTGCGGCGATTTTCCATTTACCGAGTTCCGTGGGGTGGATTTCACACCCTATGGGGTTATCCCAGCCGGACAGTATGCAACCGTCCGTGTTCGCATACAGCAACCTATCCCGATTGACGCGACACACGTCGATCAGTTTGCGGCGTGCGATTGCGTTGACCCACATGGGTACGGGCAGATAGTCGGTTCTGAGGTTCGATTCCGCGCGCTCGCCCACCGTCCAGTCAAGCGTCACGCCATCCTGTGATCGGGGAAGCAACACCGTTCCTTTAGGCAGGCTCGCCATTTTGCCGACCAACGCGTTCATGATCAGTTTCGCCATTTGACGCCTGTTGCCCGTCCCATGCTGTTTCATGGCTCCCCAATCGTCAACGAATGATCTGAAGAATCCTTTGCTTTGCCGGAATTTCCAACCGCGCACATGCTTATAGATGGACACGTCATAGTTTTCGAACAGCAGTCGTTGATCAACGTCGGTCAATGTTTTCGTGATGTATCCGTGCGTGCTGACCACGCGGCCCATGGCCGCCAATGGTGAGCGCCAATCCGCAAGAAACGGATATCCGTCCGGCTTCAGGTCGGCGCGGAATATGATTTCGTCGCAATGCAATGGCATGTCATCGTCTTGGATGTATGGGCCCTCGTATTGCTCGGGCGTGCCGAACGGTAGGAATTCGTCGCGCAGGATGGACGGGTACATGGAATTGCAGTCGATATCGATGGCATGGTCGTACGCACCCTCTTCACATGCCATGAATCCTCCCATGTATCCGTCGTGCAATAGTTTTTTCGATTCCGCGTCAAGTTGGGGGAATTTGTCGAAATACCAGCGGTAATCATCGTTCACGAACGCATGCATGCTGGCACCGCCTGCCGTGACCTTGCATAGGCCGCGATCGTTGTACATGCGCAGGATATCCAACAGTTGCACGTCCATGCTTTTCGACTTGTCCAATGTGGCGCGGTATCCATCGCGCAACAGATTGGAGATTTCGAAAAACCGTATGCTGTTCTCGCGGTCGATCTGTACGCTGAAGCTGAAGAACCGGCCTTTTTTGGAGATGATGCCATCCCAGCTCAGGTTGCTTCGATGTTCGTCGTGCGGCATGACGTGCACGACGTGCGCGATGAACGAGTCCAGCACGTCGGGGTCGGTCACGTACACCACGGTTTTACCGCCCGTCATGACATCCCGTAACAGATTTTGCGGTATGTCCGCGTGCGGCAACATGGTGCCATCCAAGTAGCGTATGGTGCCGTCCATGCACCATAAGCCGACTTTCCTGTCCGTCATGGTTCGGTTCCCGTCGTGTCAGTCCGCGATCATTTCGGCTTCGTTCAGCCACCGTTCGAATTTCGTGCGCGCGTTCGCATACGCCTTTTTGTCCTGCCCGAACACGCTTCGTATTCTGCCTGTAGGTGATTCAATCCAATTCCATATCACGTGCGCGGCGTCGGTCTGTTCGATGAAAGCGCGTTTCTGCGAGGGTGAAAGTTGGCGGAAACGCTTCAATCGTTTCGCGCCGACGCTTGCGGCTATGGCTTTTTCGAACGCCGCATACCGGTTTTGGCGCATGTATTTCGGCCATTCGCCTTTACCGTAGAGTGCGTTGCGCTCGCGTTTCGCCGCCTGCTTGGTCGGTTGGCTGTCGGTCCTGAGTCCCAAGATTTTGGCGGCGTCATGTATTTGCTGAATGATTTCCTTGCGGTGTCCGCCCTCCAATTGGGAGCGTACGAACGCTTCGTCCCCGAGGACGTTGGTCATGGTGAGAAAATCGGTGAGCTTGCTGGGTGTGACCTGTTGGCGTTCGTATTGGTCTCCGGTGGTGCCGTTCAATTCGGCCACACGCTGAGCGTAGACACTCCGTTTTGGCATGGCCTGCTCCTTGTTCCACGCGTTGATTTTCTGTCGCGCCTGATTGATTTTCCTCTGCTGTTGGCGTAGCAGTTTACGACGTTTTGCCGCAGGTTCGGCGGCGATCTGTTCGTCGGTGATGGGGGTCCGTGTGGCAAACATCCTGTCTTTTTTGGTAGGCCTGTCCACGGTGTCCGCACGGTAGGTTTGCTGTTGAGCTTCGTGAATGGCCTGTTTTTTCTGCCTGTCCCACTCCTTTGCAATGGTGCGGGAGATGTTGACAAGCTGTCTGTCGGCGGTTTTGGAGAGGTTCGACGTGCTGTAACTGCCGAGTGATTTGATGTTGCGTGCGGCGCGTGCCTGTGCGGCCTGCCGTGCTTTCACGTGCTTTTTGGCCTGTCTGTCGGCTTTTATGGCGACGGTGCCGGTGTTGTTCGCGTGCGTGCGGAAGTTCCTGCTTGCGACTGCTCGGGGTGATGGTTTTTTCTTCCGTGACATGGTGCGCAGTCCTTTTGATGAAGAGAGCACCCATAAGGGTGCTCTCGATGTGTCCGTCAAATGGTGATTATATCAAAATCACTTGTCGCCGTTTTTCTTCGGTTCCTCAGCCACCGGCTCGATGCTGAAAAACTTGAATCCGCGACGGGAGCGGCGTTCGACCACCTTGATGGCGAGTGGTTCGGTCCACGTGTTCGGCGTTCCGAAGATGCCGAACATGGTGTTGAGTCCAGCGGCGAGAGTAGGAGAGGTGGCGGCGTACGCCTTGTCGTCGTCGGCGACGATGATCACGCGTACGGTGTTGCTGATCTCTCCAGTCTGATCATCGGTGACCTGCACGGCCTGTGCGACCGCGTTGGTCATCATTAACGTTTCGTTGAGGTGTTCATCAAGCTTTTCGGCGTTCTGTAGTGCGGCGTACAGCTTGATTTTGCCCTCACGGGTTGAAGTGTCGATGAAGTGCTGGACGGTGCCGAGTTCGGTGTTTTCGGTGTTGAATGCGACAAGTGCGGTGTTGGTGGTGTTGTTTTCCATTATGTAACCTTTCCTAGATTATTGTTATTTTGTTTTTCAGGCTTACGCCTAAAATCTTTTATATCACATGTCCTCAGTTTTTTCAACTTCGTCGTGTTGGTTTTTTGTGTGTTCTTCGGGGTTCCATGCTTCAGGAGCGTCGAACGTCGCATACTTGTAAAACACCTCTTCGGACATATGAACACGCTGTGAAAAGATATTAATGGTGCGTGGGATGAAATTGGGGTACAGGCGTTTCGCGCGCACCTGATAGGCGCGCTTGTCCTTAAGCCGACCATCAATCACATGTTCGGCGTCCATGAAATCGCCGTCAACCAATTCCATTCCCTTAAGCACCGCATAAACGCGCGTGCGGAACACGTCGGTTTTCGTTTTCGCCATGATTTACCTTTCCTGTTCGAAAATTTTTTGCAACTCAATATCATTATACTTTTTCACATCGAGTCTGTCAAAATTTTTAAACACTGCAATAATGAGATTTCGAGCGTGCGAATTGTCGAACAGGGCACAGCAATCGAAACTCGTGGCACCCTTAACGGCGCAGACGGCGCACCATGCGATAAGGTTCGGCGGGTTTACGGAACCGTCTAAATATTCCACGTCGAAAGTTCTGGATAACGCCGCCTGCAATCCATCCCGCATGCTCATGGACCCCGCGATATTCGCCGCCACGACCACCGCCTGTGAAAACCAGACGGACGGTGAATCACGCCACAATTCACACAGCATATTGACGGCACGACAACATGTCTCCCAATCCCCACGCCCCTCGTCATACCGTTTCAGATTCAACTCGCGTTTACGTCCTTTCACCGCTTTTTGGACGCGTGGCGAGTCCATGATCATATCATCAAAATCCCTCATGCGGTAGATGGGGCGGCGGTTGTCACCGCGGTTAAACATAGTACCTTTCCTCGATTCTGAAATAGCTGATATTCTCGACGTGCGAGCGGATGGCCGCCCACCGTTTCACCAGCTGTTGCGCCCCGTCATAGGTGGGCGCATAGCCGATTTCGATAGGCGGTTTACCCTCATGCTTCAGATAAGCGAGCGCCACGAACGTGCCATACATCAGAACTCCAAACCGTCAAAAAAATCGGAATCGCCATACTCCCACATGTTCAGCCACAAGACTGGACGGGGGCAACGTTTTGGCGGAAGATACGGTGAACCCTTATGTGCGCGTCCCGCCCAAAACGCGCGCAGACACCAATACGAAATCGCATCAGGACAGTTGCCGCACGTCCACGAATGAATCCAACCACGAAAATACACGATCAGCTCCTATCCTGCAACGGTTTGCGCGCTAAATCAATGGCGTCCAACAGCATGGCCTGAACCTGCTTGGAGTCACCGGCAGGATATGCGCACGTCGCCTTAGCGCTATGCCAACCGTCCGGCGTGCAATATTCCACGCCATACTCCAGCACAAAAGCGCGCTGATGTTGGCAATACCAGCACGTCACGTCACCGCCCATCAAACGAGATGGAAACACGGCGACTTTCATATCCTTATACGACATTTCAAAATCCTTCCACAGCAAAAACAAGCGCCACAATCACAGCGGCGCACAACACGAAAACAAAACAAGCGGTGTCACGCATATCGCGCGGCGCTTCACGAAACGCGACAGCACCGGCGACAGTCAGCGACACCGCAAGCAGACAGCCCAAAACGATCATGGCCATCATTTTACCAGCGTGGCCCGAACCATGCCAACCATGGCACCGTCGGTGTCAAATGTGGCGTTATCGATATCCACGTTAACAGCGGCACCCATATACACATGACGTACGTACGACAGCACACCATCAAGCGAGGATTTAAGCGACGCCGTAAGCATAGGGCCGCTCGGCTTCACGTGATCGGAAAAGATTTCGAAAACCTCGAAACCATAATCGGTGATGATGAAATACCACATTTTATTTTCCTTTCCCTAAAACCGGACAACTACAGTATAACAAAACAAAAC
>ERZ808245.530-NODE-530-length-18627-cov-4.231962_pt1 | contig 18627 bp, 13 predicted proteins | sample MGYA00521243_ERZ808245 | MGnify/ENA primary metagenome ERZ808245 (study PRJEB31516, sample SAMN03275576) | gut metagenome | biome: mammalia-associated habitat; material: feces | host: Papio cynocephalus | place: Kenya | collected 2012-07-07 ... | reverse complement strand
AGGCGACCTGTGACTTGACCGTGACGAGCGAGACCTACAAAAAGATTTCCGACGGTACGAACTTCATCACGGAAGCGTCGAACCTGCTCGGCAACACTTCCTACTGGACGGGAAGCACTAATCAGATCAACACGGTGTTCGACCGTTTTGCGGGCGGATATACGACTTGTAAAATTGAAAGCAGCGAATCCTATGACATGGGAACCGACTTCTCCATGTCGGTGGGATTTGCCATCGTCGGCAACGAAATGTCGTCGGTGACGGCGGATTCGGTCAATAACAACTATGCGAGCATGAAGGTCGGCGATTTTGAGCTTCGCGCAGCGGCAGGCTCTAAACTGCTGGTCGTATATTACAAAGGAAAAGAAGTCCTGCGCCACGCGTTCAAGGTTCCGGTCACGCGTGAGAACGACGATCGGTACACCGTGGCAAAATGCAGCGATACGCTGTACCTCTATCGCAACAACGAGCTGCTGGCACAGACCAAGATTGACAAAGAGGCGGCTCTTTCCGGAAAAATTACGATTTGCAACAAGGGCTGGTGCCCCAACAACTTCCGCGATGTAATGCTGAAAGCAGGCATACAGGCGCCGGACGGCACCACGACTCCCTCTGTAATTACCGGCGTGACTGTCAAGGAGCACACACAAAGCGATAACGGTCATGAGACGGTTGTTTCTAACCTCAATAACCTCGTGGACGGCGATCTCAACACTTTCTGGCAGGGCAATGTGAAATGGGGCGGCGATATTACGCACACCTTTGTGCTGGAGCTTCCCGCCGAGAAATACATCACCGGCATGACGCAACATTGGGGCGGCGGCAACGGCTATTCCAAAGCCACTACCGATTCCGAGACATTGTATTCCGTCGATGGCGAAAACTGGACATCGATGGGAACTTACCGTACCGAAGCGGTTGATGAGTCTTGGAGCGCCTCAAGATTGGTGATCAATTACAATCTGGACACTCCCGTCAAGGCAAAGTACATTAAAATCGTTTCTTCCAAAAACGGCGGAAGACCTTCTTTGGGTGCCTATGAATTTGAGGTCCGCGGCTACGACAGCGACCCTGTGATCGTGGAGTATACGGTCAACTGTGTGGACGCGGACAATGGCAACACCGTGTTCAACACCTACACCGAACAGGCGTTTGTCGGCTTTAACACGACGGTCACGCCGAAGCAGATCGACGGTTATTCCCTCATTTCCGAGCCGGTCACCATGCGTTTCGGCACCGAGCCGCAGACATTCACCTTCAAGTATCAGAGAAAGACCTCCGCGGCCATCGGAACGCCCGCAGCGAACATTCGTCTGGGAAACGGCACAGTCAAAGCAGGTCTGCGCTTCAGAACCGATTTCACCAAGGACAGCCTGTTCCTCAAGGTGTACGGCAATGAGAAGTACCGCTATTCGGACGATGCGCTGGTGCAGTTCGGTACACTGCTGGTTCCTTATAAACTGCTCGGCTCCTATGCGGACGTGGTCGAAATGTTCCAGGCAGAAGCGAGCCTTGCCGAATCTGAGCGCAAGGTGGTGAACGTGGTCGCGAAGAACATTTACGCGCAGACCGACAGCACGATTTCCTTCACAGGCGTGCTGACGGATATCCCGGCTGCTCAGTATAAGACTAACGTGTGCGCGGTCGGTTATGTGCGTTATCGTACCGCCGCCGATCAGCCGTGGACTTATGAGTTTTCGTCGCAGAAGATGCAGTCCTATGCGGGCGTGGCGAAACTGGCGCGCGAAAACGAATACAGCGACGAAAAGGTCAAGGGCAACGCCGAACTGGAGGCAATCGCCGCACAGCTCGATGAAATCATCGGTGCTTCCAATCCCGAGCTTCCCGGTACGGTCGGAGACGACGGTCAGGGCGGCTGGATCGACAACGGCATGTGGTATTGATCGCGGGTTCTGCGGTTGATTCCCTGAATTTAAAACAAAATGATCCCGCGGGTGCCGCCTTTCGGCGGCACCCGCGGGGATTTTTGTAAGCAGGGGAGAGGACTTTGCGGATAAAAAAATATCGGACAACCACTGCATTTTGCCAAAACGACGGATCAAAAAAAGCTGCCCTCAATCAAGGAGGGCAGCTTTTTGTTGTCGAACAGTTCTAAAAAACCGTCCGTTTTTTATTTTTTCACTTCCACGCTCAGTCGGGCGGGCGCAAGCCCGTCGGCAGTCGCGTACAGCGTCAGCTTGCCTTCCGTTTCGGTCAGCTTCACTGCCACGCTGCACAGTCCCGCAAACAGACGGCGATCGGGGCACGCGGGCGGCGTGTGATCCGTAGCGACCGCACCCGTACCGACCAGCGTACCGATATAATTGCACTCAAAATGCACGGTCGGTTCGGCATCGGGAACAAAGCGTCCGTCCTCGTCCTCGCAATAGCAGGTGAACAGCGCCACATCCTGTCCGTTGGCGCGGATGTCGTCGGCATTTTCCAACCGCAGCTTCAGGCGCGCGGCTTTTTTCGTGGTTTCATGCGCGTCCTCGGCAACCTTTTTGCCGTCGATATAACCCACGGCGCGCATACTGCCCGCTCGGTATTCCACCTGCCACTCGCAGTGCGAAAACCGCTCGCAGGTCTTTCTTCCGAGGCTCTTGCCGTCCAAATACAGTTCCACTTCGTCGCAGTTGGTGTACACCCAGAACGAGATGATCTCGCCCTCGTGCCCGCTTAAGTTCATGTGCGGGAACAGGTGGAGCATCGGCTCGGACTTCCAGAAGGACTGATTGAGATAAAACGCGTCTTTCTTCTGATAGTACAGGTCGATCGCGCCCGAAAAGCTCGACAGGCGCGGCCAGTTGCATTCTCCGCGGTGGTCGATGGCGATCCACTGGAACCCGCCGGCAATCCAGTCGATACCGCTGATGACTTTGGCGCTGTTCTGGCGGCCGCGGAACCACAGGTTGGTGTCCTGGTCGTAGATGTCGGGCAGATAGCCTTTGCGTGTCGCCACGACGCCCGCACGCGCGGAATAAGTGGCGCAGTTTTCGGACGAATAGATGCACTTGTCGGGGTACAGCTCGTGGAGCTTCTCCATGTGTTCGATATTATAATTCACGCCGATGATGTCGCAAATGTCGAAAATCTGCGTGGCAAACGGGTCGTGCGACTGTGCCGCGGTGACGGGGCGGGGGGTGTCCAGCTCCTTGACGGCGGCGTACATGGTCTGAAAAATCTTTCTGCCCTGCGGGAAGGTGAAATACTCCTCCTCGTTGCCCATGCTCCACATAATCACGCACGGGTGGTTGCGGTCGCGGCGGATGAGCGTCTGAAGCTGTTCAATACCGTCGCGCGTGGACTCGAAAAAGCGCGTTTCATCCATCACCATGATGCCCTCGCGGTCAAATGCGTCCATCTGGGCTTCGGTGTGCGGATAGTGCGACGTGCGGTAGGCGTTTGCGCCCATTTCCTTGATCAGCCGCGCCTTATGGCGGCAGATGTTGTCGGGCATGGCGCGTCCCGTCAGTCCGAAGTCCTGATGCGAGCAGACGCCGTTGATCTTGGTCTTTTTGCCGTTGAGGTACAGTCCCGTCGGCTTGTACTCCAGCGTGCGGAAGCCGAACGTCGTGTCCGTTTCGTCAATTGCTTTGCCGTCCTCGATGACGGCGGTGTGAACGGTGTACAGATGCGGCGCGTCCAATTCCCACAGCGCGGGATTTTCGACCTCGACCGACTGCATGACGGAAACCTTTCCCTTGCGCGGGACAGGGATGCCCTCGGTCAGCACCGACGCGACCTCCCGCTCCCCGTCATACACGGTCGAACGCAGGCTCACCGTGCGCGGCGAAAAACCGTCGTTGCGCAGATTGGTGGAAATTTCGGTGTTCCACAGCGTTTCGGTTTTCTTTTGCGGTGCGGCAAACACGCCCCACAAATCCACGGCAACCGTATCGGTCACGCGCATCCACACGTGCCGATAAATGCCCGCGCCCTCATACCACCAGCTTTGATGGAACGGTCCGCTCTGCACATAGACCGCCAGTTTGTTGTCCTTGTCAAAAAACACAAAATCGGTGATATCCACCTCAAACGGCGTATAGGCACAACTGTTGTGAAAGAGCTTGGTGCCGTTGAGATACACGTCCGCCTCCGCCGCCACGCCGTCGAAAAGCAGCGTAATGCGGGCGTTTTCGTCGGCGGGATCGACGCGGAAATATTTTGCGTACCACGCGTTTTCATACTTGAAATATCCAAGGGAGGCGTTGTTTTCGGGCTTCGGCTCCTGTTCGATGAGGTAATCGTGCGGCAGATCTACAGGATACCACCGCTCCGTCGTGGGACGTCCGTTGTTTCCCCAATGTTCGGCGCGGCAGTCATACCCGGGTGACGCCGGTCCCCACAGCACCCGCGGGGTGTGCGCCGTGCGGTAGGCAAAGCATTTGTCGGGCGCTTCATCGATCGCCACGTCTCCCAAATGAAAGAACCAGCCTTTGTCCATGGAAATTGTCTTTCTCATACAATCTCTCCTTTGCGCAAATGCGTCTTTTCCCAGGTCGGGAAAGTGTCCACATAGGTGTCCGACAGCCGTTTCATTTCCTCCACGGTGTCCTCGTTGGTCGGGTCGGCAACCGTGGCGGTTTTCAGTCCCGCCGCTTTTGCCGCCCGAATTGCCAGGAGCGAGTCCTCAAACACCCACGTTTCCTCGGCAGGAGTGCCCAGCGCACTCAGCGCCGTTTCAAAAATTTTGGTTTCCGATTTGGAGGTGTTCAGCTCGGCACAGGTGAACACCGCGTCAAACATCTCCGACAAATTCAACCGCTTCAGCGCGGGGTCGATCAGATGTCTGCCCGACGCCGTCGCCAGTGCGAGCTTCACGCCCTGCGCCTTCAGATCCCGTACTAGCTCCCACGCGCCCTCTTTAAGCGGAAGCGTCTCGTGATACCGATGCTCCACCATTGCGTTGATTTCCGAAAAAATCTGCTCGGCAGATTTGTCCAGATGAAAAAAGTCACGAATATAAGCCGCCGATCGGTCAAGGCTCATCGTGCGGAATTCCTGCGTGATCCCCTGTGCCTGCAATCCGTTTTGCGTGAGATACTCCTCGCACACGGAAAACCACATCGGCATGGAATCCAGTAACGTACCGTCAAAATCAAAAATCGCGCCGTATATTTTCATGGTCATCCCTCCGTTTTTTTCATTGTACCAAATCGCAAAAGCAAAGTCAATTGAAAAACTCCGTTCTCTCTTTTGAGAACGGAGTTTTTTGTCAGAGATAAGCACACGCGAATCCGAGAATCAGCAGCAGCCCGAAATTGATCGCGGAAAACAGCAGAAGATAGCGCCCGGGTTTCCGGTCGGCACAGCGGTTGTATTCGCGAAAGGTGATCAGACTTGCCAGCGAAGAAATCAGCGTGCCGATGCCGCCGATGTTGACCGCCCGTAGCAGCGCGGCGTAGTTGTCCGTGAAGTGCGACAGCAGCACCGCCGACGGCACATTGCTGATGCACTGGCAGGACAAAATGCCGTACAACAGCGGATTTTTCCCGACCAGCCCGCTCAGCAGTTCCCGCACCGCATCGATCCGCGCCATGTTTCCCGAAAACACGAAAAACGCGCAGAAAGTCAGCAGCAGTCCGTAATCCACCTGCCACAGGGCTTCGCGGTCAAGCAGCACCAGGGATGCCGTGATAATTCCTATGCCCCACTCCCACGGGAGCAGACGAAACACCATGGCAATCGACAGAAAAAACAGCACAAGGTAGATTCCCGTCCGCACGGGCGAGGGCTTTTCGGAAATATAGTCCCCCACCGCCAGCGGCGTCGGACGCACAAACAGACAGCACACGGTAATCAGCACAAACGACAGCAGAAACGGCATTGCCATAATTTTCACAAACTCAGCATTTCCGATATGATAAAAAGAGTACAGATACAGGTTCTGCGGGTTGCCGAACGGCGTGAGCATCCCGCCAAGGTTTGCCGCCACATTCTGCATGATGAACACGAACGGAATGGATTTTCGGTTGCCCGTGCTGTCCAGCACGAAATAACCGAGCGGCAAAAACGTGATCAGCGCCATATCGTTGGCAATCAGCATCGACCCGAACAGCGTGATGTACACCAGCGCCAGCACCGCCGCCCGCAGATTTTTGAACACGCGCACGATGCTCCCCGCCACATAGCGGAAAAAGAAAATGTTGCGCAGTGCGCACACGACCGCCAGCGTTCCGTACAGGCAGGCGAGCGTTTTCAGATCAAAATATTCGAGATATTCCGCATCCGGCGGCACGAAGCACATCGTAATCGCCGCGGCAATCAGCGCAATGCACAGCACGGCGTTTTTCTTCACAAAAGCTGTCAAGTTCATCCCTCGTTTTTCAAAAACGCCGACCCGGATTGCCGCGCCGACGGAAAGCAGCCTTTCAAAAAATGTCGCGCGGTTTTGAAAAAACCGCGCGACATTAAGCATACGCTTTTTTTCGACAAATTGCAAGCGTTTTGTGAAATCCGTGAAAAGATTTTCGGGCGGCGGGTCAAAACGCGTCGTTTTTGCCGCAAGGGCGGCTCCCGCAAAGCAGATTCTGAAATTTTTCGGAAGCAGACACGCAAAACCCGCCCGCATTTTCAACTTTATGTTGAAAATGCGGGCGGATTTCCTCTCGGTAATATCATTTCCCGTCATAGCGGCGATCCACCGTGATCACGCAGCGACACCGCGCGTCCTCGCGCCGCATCATTTCGTCGATTTGCTTTGCCAGCGCCTGCGCCTGTGCGTCGGTATACCGACGCGGCACTACCAGATCAAAAATCAGATTGATCCGTCCCGTGCCGTTGACCAATCGGAAATCGTGAAACGTCAGATCCTCATCCACTTCGCTTACAATCTCCCACAGCTGCCGCCGCTTTTCCAGCACCACTTCATCGTTGGTTTCGATCGGATCCATATGAATCACCAAAAGCACGCCGAGATCCCGCTGCACCTCGTGTTCGATTTTATCAATCAGTTCATGCGTCTCCTCCAGCGGGCTGTCGTTGGGAACTTCCGCATGAATCGTCGCCATATACCGACCGGGACCGTAGCTGTGGATAATCAGATCATGCGTGCCGATAATCCCGTCGTAGCTCATCACCTGCCGCACGATGCGCTTTTCCAGCTCCGGGTCGGCGGCTTCTCCGAGAAGCGGCGTCACCGTGTCCCGCACAATGCCGATGCCCGACAGAATGACCAGCACGGCGACCGCCGCCCCCATAAAGCCGTCGAGGTTATAGGAAAACACGTGGGACAGTATCAGGGAAAGCACCGTCGCACCCGTGATCAGCACATCGCCGAACGCGTCCGCCGCGGTCGCCTTCATCACGGTTGAATCGATTTTCTTCCCCAATCGGCGGTTGAACAGTCCCAGCCACACCTTCACCAGCATCGACGCGGCAAGCAGTACCACCGTCAAAACCGAAAAGACCGTGTCGCTCGGGGCAAAAATTTTCTTTACCGAGCTTTCCAGGCAGGAAAGTCCGACTTCCAGCACCAGAAACGCCACAATCAGCGCGGCAATGTACTCCGCTCTGCCGTGTCCGAACGGATGATCCGCATCGCCCGGACGCGCCGCAATTTTCACGCCGACCAGACCGATGACCGACGAAGCGGCATCAGAAAGGTTATTGAACGCGTCTGCGGTGACGGAAATGCTTTGAATCAGTGTGCCGACCGTGATTTTCAACGCAAACAGCAGCACGTTGGCAATCACGCCGACCACGCTTGCCATCACGCCGTATGCCGTGCGCACCTGCGGATTCTCCACCTGCTCGCTGTTTTTGACAAAGAGCCGCTCCAGTCCCATATGTTCACCTGACATTCCGATAGTATTTGAAGTACATCACCAATGTGCGTTCGCGGTTCTGAATCTCATCTGTTCCCCGCACCACTACGCCGTCGCCGCTCATCAGCTCGCCCAGCGTTACGCTGTCAAGCGGCGCGCGGAACTCCTCATGCCCGCACACGTGCAGCACCAGCTCTCCGTCCACGACGCAGACGCCGCCCTCTTTTCCGAGGACGGTTTCGGTGTAGGTCGCCGCATCCCGTTCGGTGATGTAATTGACCTCTTTGCCCGCAATGCGGGCGTAGACGTCCAGCGTTTCGCGGTTTTTCTGATCGTTCTTTTTCTTTTTGAAAAACATAACTGCCTCCGTGAATGAATCGTTCGCACTGCGGCATATGGGAAGTCCGCCGAAGACGCAAAACAGCGTCTTTCTGCCGCCTTTCGGTTTTGAAGCCTTGCATTTTGCCCTTGCTTTTTCTGCGGCACAGAGAAAAGACACGCACAAACATAGGCTCCCTCCGGGAGGGAGCTGTCGCGGAGCGACTGAGGGAGAACGCGAGACTTTCGGGTTTTCGCCGTTTTCGGTGTTGAAACCTTAAATTTTGCTTCTGTTACTCTGTGGCACAAAGCCGAAATTTGCACCAACTCATGGCTTATTTCCGGGTAGGGAAGACGACGCGGAGCACCTGAGGGATTGTTTTGAAAGCAGCGTTTTTTCGCCTTCAGGGGTGGCGAAAACCCTTGATTCATCGGATCTCCCGCGCCTCCAGATAGAACCGCTTATCACAGGCGTGACCCATCGAAAACGTCTTGCGCGGCAGCGCGCCGTCCAGAATCACCGTGGAAAAAAGCTCTTCCTTTTTCATGCCGCCAAGCAGGAAACCGACGGTATGTTCTTTTTCGCAAAGCGAACGCACCACGTCGTCGCCGTGAATGTAATCGATTTTTCCGCCGTTTGCCTTGAGCCACGCGTCCAGAAACGCCTGCAGCGTGCCGACGGACAGCTGCGAAGTCGTGCGGTGGAAGTACAGCGTCTGTTCCTTTCCGCCGCAAACAACGGTTACCGACTGGTGATCCGCCCGCTCATCGGCGTCAAGCTCCGAACGAAGCGCCGACAGCAGCGCCGCGGCATCCACGTCAAATACGACGCGGTGAATCGGCTCGAAAGCGAGCGCATCGCTGTGCAAATTGACGACCTCTGCCAGTGCATAGCGCGATTTTTCGGTCGGATGATTTTTATCACAGGTTTTCGCCGTCGCCAGCGAATGGTTGCCGTCGCCTACGGCAAACGCCAGCACGCCGCGGTCGGAAATGCCGTACATTTTCTCAAATCGCGCCGGGTCGGACAGCTCGTCAAGCCGTGCCTGCAGCGCTTCTGCCGCCTCACCGTCCACAAGATAGCCGCGGACGTGACCGCTGTTCTGCATGAGATCAAAATCATAGACCTTTTTCAGTGCCGCCGTTTTCAGCGGTTCGATCACTTTTTTTTCGGGATCGTCAATCAGCAGCATCACGTGCGGCAGCTCCAGCGCCGCGTGTTCGCGGATTTTCACCCGCGGCGGAATACGCTCCGCGACGGTCGCTTCGGTGGCGCGCACGGGCGATTGCGAGCCTTTTTCAAAATCGTACTGTCGGAGATCCACCGCGCCGACCACGCCGCAGCGCACGCTGCCGTCGCGCAGGGTGCGTTCGGTGTAGATGAACGAATGAGGATAGCGGCGGAAAAGATTTGCCTGCTCATAGGCGATCATCGTCGCGTTAATGCGCTCGATGCGCGCCTGCACGTCGGGTTCTTCCAGATAAATTTCGGGCAGGGTGAGGCGCAGCGTGGACGGCGCGTCCCCGACCAGCGCGTTCACCGCGTCCCAGTAGTCCGGCTGCCCCGTGTACTGGTCGCACGCCACCACGCTCCATTTGGTCATATCAATGTGTTCGGGCAGCAAAATGTCCGCCGCCCGGAATGCGGATTCTTTCATTTTTTCTCATCCTTTTTCGGTTTCTTTTTCCTATTATACGAAATTTTTCTTCCGTTTGCAACTCTTCCTTGACAATCTGCCGCAAATGTTTTACCATAGGGAAGAAAGGCAGGAGAACATTTTGACTTTGAATCTTGTATTGGTTGAACCGCAGATTCCCCAGAACACCGGAAACATCGCCCGCACCTGCGCGGCAACAGGCGCGCGGCTGCATATCGTCAAACCCATGGGCTTTAAGATCGACGACAAAAAGCTCAAGCGTGCGGGACTGGATTACTGGCATCTGCTGGACATCACCTATTATGACAATTGGGACGATTTTGCCCGAAAAAATGCGGGCGGAAGGTTTTATTTTTTCACCACCAAAGGCAAGCATATTTTCAGCGACGCGGCGTTTGAGGATCAGAGCTATCTGATTTTCGGGCGCGAGGATGCGGGACTGCCCGAGGAGCTTCTGCATGAGCATCCGCAGGACTGCCTCCGTCTGCCGATGATCGGCGAGGCGCGCAGTCTGAATTTGTCCAACACGGTCGCGGTCGCGGCATACGAGGTGCTGCGGCAGTGGGGCTATCCACACCTGAAAACGCAGGGAAAGCTGACGAAGTTTGAGGACTGAAACGAAGTTTTCGTGCCTGCGGATTGTCTGACTTCCGAAACGGACGAACTCTTCCGAACCGCCTGCTTCTGAAGTCGATACTGCGGCGTATCGCTGCGACGAAAACCGTAAAAATCACTGCGGCGGCTGTCCGTTCGGACAGCCGCCGCAGTTGTGTTTTTTATTCCGCACGGTATTTTGAAGAATCAAAAATCCGCATTTTCTCTTTTGTCGCTTCTTTGATCGCATTCACGACGGCGGGCATGATCTTGTGGTAGCCCACGCCCGGCGCGTAGTGCTCGTATGCCGCTTTTTCCGCGGCAATGCTGATATCGGTGAAAATATTCACCTTGGCGATTCCGCGGGCAATGCAGTTTCTGAAATCCTGTTCGCTGAGTCCCGAACCGCCGTGCAGCACGAGCGGCATGCTCACCTTTGCGGCGATCGCTTCCAGTACGTCCAGTGCGAGCTTCGGCGTGGATTTATAGGTGCCGTGCGCCGTGCCGATTGCCACCGCCAGCGCGTCCACTCCGGTGCGGCGGACGAAATCCTGCGCCTGGTCGGGATCGGTGTAAATGCCCGTGTCGGCGGCGTTGGCGTTGGAGCCGACGTGTTCAAGCTCGCCCTCCACTGTGACTCCGCGCGCATGGGCATAGCGGACGATCTTTGCCACCGATTTGATGTTTTCCTCATAGGACTTGGTGGAGCAGTCGTACATTACCGAAGAAAAGCCGCTGTCGATGGCTTTCTTTACGTTTTCCTCGGTCAGTCCGTGGTCAAAATGCACCGCGGACCGGCACCTTGGCTTCCCGCGCCTTGGGCAGCAGCATGGCGGCAAGTACGCCCTGCGCCATTTCCGGATTGACGGTATTGAACAGTCCCACGCCGTAGTGCGCCTTTTGCGCCTGCAGGAGAACTCCGTTGAGATTTACTAACATAAAAATTTCCTTCGAATCTTTTGAATTTTTCCCCTCTTTTCAAAAGTTACTCCGTTTTGTCACACCTGTCAAGCCTTTTATTCGGGAATCTGTCGCGTAAAAGGAGATTTTGTGTTCGGCAATTCGATCTGTCTGTGAATTTTTGCTTGCGGCACAGCAGTCGGACACCGGTAGGCTGCCCTCTTTCCAAGAGGGGGCTGTCGCCACAGGCGACTGAGGGGTGTTTGGATTTTTGGAAAAACTGAAATAGAAGTGAAAAATCTAAGGCTCAAACCCCAAAATCTGCACATTTTTCTTCTGCGGCAGCATAGCACGGTTTTGCCTGCCGGTGGACTTCGGATTTTATTTTTTTTCAGACTTTCGGTAATCGCTTTGAATTTGAAAAACGTCGGTTGCAAACTTCCGTCAAAAAGCGAAAGAAAAAGGAGAACGCGAGTCTCGCGCTCTCCTTCAGTCGCCTTCGGCGACAGCTCCCTCCCGGAGGGAGCCTTTGTTTGTGCGTGATTTTTCTTTGCACAAAAAGGGAAATTTCTGCAAAATTTCGGAAAATATCAAAAACAATTTTCCGAGTCGCCCAGAGTGGATTTCTGCACGGATTCGGTGCTTTCGAGGTCAATCCCTCACCCGCTCCGCGCCAGCCGTCCTTGTCTCAAGGGTGCCATGAATCGGTGCGATTTTCGGCTTTGTACCGCAGAGAAAAGCAAAGACAAAATCCGGGTTTCACAGTTTTCAACACGAAAGTTTGCACTTTTAAAACGAGCGATTTTCGCCGCAGTTTTTTCGCACCGCAGCCGGTTACCGCAGCAGATTGTTGTCCTCAAAATAGTCAATTTTCATCGCACGGCGCACGTCGGCAAGTGTGGCAGCGGCTTTTTGCTCCGCCTTTTTGCTTCCCTCGCGCAGAATGTCCAGCACTTCGGGCAGCCGCGCTTCCCATTGCTTGCGGCGCTCGCGGATGGGCGCCAGCTCCGCCTGCATGACGTTGTTGAGAAACTTCTTCACCGTCACATCGCCCAAGCCGCCGCGCTCGTAGTGCGCTTTCAGCTCGTCGAGGTTCTTGTATTCCGGCAAAAATTCCGCAAAGTGCTCGTCGCGGGAGAACGCTTCCAGATAGATGAACACGGGGTTTCCCTCGGTGTGTCCCGGGTCTTCGCGGCGCAGGTGCGTCGGGTCGGTGAACATCGACATGATCTTGGTGCGGATTTCTTCGGGTTCGTCGGAAAGATAGATGCAGTTGCCCAGCGATTTGCTCATTTTGGCTTTGCCGTCGATGCCCGGCAGACGCAGGCAGGCTTTGTTGGACGGCAGAATAATCTCCGGTTCGACCAGCGTCTCCCCGTAGACCGAGTTGAATTTGTGCACGATTTCGCGGCACTGCTCCAGCATCGGCAGCTGATCCTCACCGACGGGAACGGCAGTCGCGCGAAACGCGGTGATGTCCGCCGCCTGACTGATCGGATAGCAGAAAAATCCGACGGGAATGCTGGCTTCAAAATTGCGCTGCTGAATTTCGGATTTCACCGTAGGGTTGCGCTGTACGCGCGACACGGTGACGAGATTCATATAATAAAACGTCAGCTCGGTCAGCTCCGGAACCATCGACTGGATGAAAATCGTAGATTTCTGCGGATCGATGCCGCACGCCAGATAGTCCAACGCCACTTGCAGGATGTTATTGCGGACCTTTTCGGGATGCTCGGCGTTGTCGGTCAGTGCCTGCGCGTCGGCAATCATGATGTAAATTTCCTCAAAACGCCCGCTGTTTTGCAGGGTCACACGCTCTTTCAGCGAACCGACATAGTGTCCGACATGAAGACGACCGGTCGGGCGGTCGCCGGTAAGAATGACAGGTTTCATAAACGGCTCCTTATCGATAGGATTCATTCCCTATATTATACACCCGTGCGCATACGCTGTCAACGGATTTCTTCGGCGGAGTGTTGCAAAAGAGGGGAAGGTGTGGTAAAATGAGGACATTCTGAAAAACGGAGGTGGGAAAATGCAGGTGATTTTGTGGGATATCGACGGCACGCTGCTGAATTTCAAAGCGGCGGAGAAGGCGGCGCTTCGGGCGTGCTTTCGGTCGCTTTCGGTGCCGATTGAAGGGACGGACGAGGAAATTGCCCGCTATTCGGAGATCAATCACACCTGGTGGGAGCGCATGGAAAAGGGCGAGGTGACAAAGCCTGAGGTGCTGCGCGGGAGATTTCGCGAGTTTTTCGCCAAAGAGGGGATTTCTTTTGACCGCATCGAGGAGCTTAACGCCGAGTATCAGATTCGCCTGGGCGATACTACGGTGTTTTTCGACCGCGCCAACGAGCTGGTCGCCTCTCTGCGCGGCAGGGTGAAGCAGTACGCCGCCACCAACGGTACGGCGATTGCGCAGGAACGGAAACTGAAAAATTCCGGACTGGATCAGCTGCTTGACGGCGTGTTCATTTCCGAAAAAGTCGGCGCGGAAAAACCGAATAAAGCCTTTTTTGAAGCGGTTTTCCATGAAATCGGAACTGTCGCGCCCGGGGAAGCGATGATCGTCGGCGATTCGCTGACGGGCGACATCCGAGGCGGGAAAAACGCGGGAATTCTGACCTGCTGGTACAATCCGCAGGGAGAGGAAAACCGTTACGGCATCGTGCCGGATTTTGAGATACGCAATCTGTGGGACGTGCTGAACCTTCCGCCGATGAAGGAAAACGTCCGTTGAACCGACGCGCCCCTGCGAATTTTCGCAGGGGCGCGTTTTGCCGTTCGGGGAAGAACGGCGTTTGCGGAAATTCCGTCGGGCAGACCTGCCGTTCGTACACGGTCAAACGCGGCGTCGGATTTGCCGGCGCCGCGTTTTTCAGTCTTTCATTTCCTTGTGTTCCATCCAGCCGATCTTGTTGACCTGGCGATTTCGCGCAATGGCAAGAGAATTGTCGGGAACGTCCTCGGTAATGGTCGAACCTGCCGCCGTGAAACAGCGGTTGCCGAGCTTCACGGGAGCGACCAGATTGGAATTGCAGCCGATGAACGCACGGTCGCCGACGGTGGTGCGGTGCTTGTATTTTCCGTCGTAGTTGACGGTGATGACGCCGCCGCCGAAGTTGACTTTCTTGCCCACGTCGCTGTCGCCGACGTAGGTCAGATGCGCAATGTGGGTTTCGTCGCCGATGACCGAATTTTTCACTTCCACGAAGTCTCCGATATGTACGCCGTCGCAAATTTCGGTGTTCGGACGGATGTGGCAGAACGGTCCCATGGTGACGCCGTTGTGCAGGGTGGACTGATAAATGCGGCAGGCGTCGATGCGGCAGCCGTCGCCGACCGTGCTGTTTTCGATCAGCGTGTCCGGACCGATCACGCAGTCTTCGCCGATGACCACCTTTCCGCGCAGAATCGTGCCGGGGAGAATGGCAGTGTCGCAGCCAATTTCCACGTCCGCGCCGATGAGAATTCCGTCGGTGTTCACAAACTCCACGCCGTTTGCCATGTGTTTTTCGATAATCTTTCGGCGGGCAATGTCGTTGAGACGGCACAAATCCTTTCTGTCGTTGGCACCGAGGGTAATGTCCGCATCTGCGGCAACAAAGCCGCCGACGGCTTCTCCCGCTTCGCTCAGAAGGCGGAGACTGTCGGTCAGATAGTATTCCTGTTGGGCGTTGTTGTGCCCGATGCGTCCGAGGACTTCCAGAAGTTTTTTTGTGTCAAACCAGTACGCACCGCTGTTGATTTCGTGAATTTCCAGCTGTTCGGGCGTGCAGTCGCGCGCCTCCACAATGCCCTTCACACGGTCGCCGTCGCGCACAATGCGTCCGAGCGAGCCGGGATCGTCCACTTCGGCGGTAATGACCGTCACGGCGTTGTGCCGTTCGCGGTGGAGCTTCAGACTGTCACGGATGACCGCCGCGTCGATGAGCGGGGCATCGCCGCAGAGAACCAACGTGTCGCCGCCGTTTTTTTTGAGAAATTCTCTCGCGCACATCACGGCGTGCGCCGTGCCGAGACGCTCTTTTTGAACAAAAAAAGAAACCGAATCGGGCAGTACGGCGCTGATCTCGTCGCCGTGTTCTCCGACAATCACCGCAAGACTTTCGATTCCGCTTTCGGCGCAGGCATCGGCAACCCAGCGGATCATGGGCTTGAACAGCACCCGGCACAGAACCTTTGGGTGTTTGGACTTCATACGTTTGCCGTCGCCGGCGGCAAGAATCAAGGCATGGATGTTTTTCATCGAAAAATCCCCTTTGTTTTGATGATTATATTATAAAATATCTGCTCGATGAAGTCAAGAGAATGCAAAAAACGGAATATTTCTCAAAAATACACAAGGAAAAACGGGAAGTTTTGATGTTTTGCACAAATACAAATTTTTTTTCAAAATCCTATGGAAAATCTATGCAAAATTTGGTATACTTCTAAGGAATGACTGCGCAGACGCGCAGGAAGGATATTGTTGATCCATATTTCAATATATCAGGAGGTTAAAAGCACATGAGCAAAAAGTATGTTTACCTTTTCTCCGAAGGCAACGCGAAAATGCGTGAGCTGCTCGGCGGTAAGGGCGCGAACCTCGCGGAAATGACCAATATCGGTCTTCCGGTTCCGCAGGGATTCACCATCTCCACGGAGGCTTGCACCCAGTACTACGAGGACGGCAGAAAGATTAACGATGAGATCCAGGCTCAGATCATGGAGTACATCGGCAAAATGGAGGAAATCACCGGCAAGAAATTCGGTGATATGGAGAACCCGCTTCTCGTTTCAGTCCGTTCCGGTGCGCGCGCTTCCATGCCCGGCATGATGGACACCATCCTCAACCTCGGTCTGAACGAGAAGGTTGTCAACGTCATCGCCAATAAATCCGGCAATCCCCGTTGGGCTTGGGACTGCTACAGAAGATTCATCCAGATGTTCTCCGACGTCGTAATGGAAGTCGGCAAGAAATATTTCGAGAAGCTCATCGACGAGATGAAAGAGAAGAAAGGCGTTACCTATGACGTCGATCTGACCGCCGATGATCTGAAAGAGCTGGCAAACCAGTTCAAGGCAGAGTACAAGAAGCAGCTGGGCAAAGACTTCCCGGACGATCCGAAGGAGCAGCTGTTCGAGGCAATCAAAGCCGTGTTCCGTTCTTGGGACAACCCCCGTGCGAATATCTACCGTATGGATCATGATATTCCGTACTCCTGGGGTACTGCCGTCAACGTCCAGATGATGGCGTTCGGCAACATGGGCGATACCTCCGGCACCGGCGTGGCGTTCACCCGTAACCCCGCTACCGGCGAGAAGGGACTCATGGGCGAATTTTTGATGAATGCACAGGGCGAAGACGTCGTTGCCGGCGTTCGTACCCCGATGCCCATCGCAAAGATGAAAGAAATCCTGCCCGAAGTGTATGAGCAGTTCCTGGGCATCTGCAAGACCCTGGAAAATCATTACCGCGATATGCAGGATATGGAGTTCACTATCGAGAATAAGAAGCTGTATATGCTTCAGACCAGAAACGGTAAACGTACCGCTGCCGCTGCAATCAAGATTGCCTGCGACTTGATCGACGAAGGCATGATCACCGAGGAAGAAGCGCTGATGCAGATCGACGCGAAGTCCCTGGATATGCTGCTGCACCCGACCTTTGATCCCAAGGCACTGAAAGATGCCAATAAGAACAATGTGGTCGGCAAAGGTATTGCGGCTTCTCCCGGAGCTGCTGCCGGCAAGATCGTGTTCACCGCGGAAGATGCCGTCGTCGAAGGCAAGAAAGGCGAGAAGGTTGTGCTGGTTCGTCTGGAGACCTCTCCTGAGGACATCGAAGGCATGAAGTATGCACAGGGCATCCTCACCGTTCGCGGCGGTCAGACCTCCCATGCGGCGGTTGTGGCTCGCGGAATGGGAACCTGCTGCGTTTCCGGCTGCGGCGACATCAAGATGGACGAAGAGAACAAGTGCTTCACGCTGGCTGGCAAAGTGTTCAAAGAGGGCGACTTCCTGTCTCTGGACGGCTCCACCGGCAACATCTATGACTGCCTGATCCCGACCGTTCCGGCAGACCCGAACAGCGGTTACTTCGGACGCATCATGGCGCTGGCTGATAAGTATAAGAAGCTGGGCGTGCGCACCAACGCCGACACCCCGAACGACGCAAAGCAGGCAGCTGCTTTCGGCGCACAGGGAATCGGTCTGTGCCGTACCGAGCATATGTTCTTTGCTCCCGAGAGAATCGGCGCGTTCCGTGAAATGATCTGCGCTGAGACTGTTGAAGAGCGTAAAGCGGCTCTGGCGAAAATCGAGCCGATGCAGCAGGCAGACTTTGAAGGTCTGTTTGAGGCACTGGGCGGACATCCGGTCACCATCCGTTTCTTGGATCCCCCGCTGCATGAATTTGTTCCGACCGATGAGGCGGATATCGAAGCGCTGGCAAAAACGCAAGGCAAGACCGTGGCATATATCAAGCAAGTCATTGCGGGCCTGCATGAGTTCAACCCGATGATGGGTCACCGCGGATGCCGCCTGACCGTCACCTATCCGGAAATCGCCGAGATGCAGACCAAAGCGATCATCAAAGCGGCGCTGGCTGTCAAAGCCCGTCATGCAGACTGGAACATCGTTCCGGAAATCATGATTCCGTTGGTCGGCGAAGTCAAAGAGCTGAAGTTTGTAAAGAATTTCGTGGTTGCTACTGCGGATGCGGAGATCAAAGCTGCCGGCTCTGATCTGAAGTATGAAGTCGGTACCATGATCGAAATTCCGAGAGCGGCTCTGACTGCGGACGCCATCGCGGAAGAGGCAGACTTCTTCTGCTTCGGCACCAACGACCTGACGCAGATGACCTTCGGCTTCAGCCGTGACGATGCCGGCAAGTTCCTGCCCGCATACTATCAGAACAAGATCTTCGAGTCCGATCCGTTTGCCCGTCTGGACACCGTGGGTGTCGGCAAGCTGATGGATATGGCTGTGAAGCTCGGTAAATCGACTCGTCCGAACCTGCATTGCGGCATCTGCGGCGAGCACGGCGGCGATCCGTCTTCGATCGAGTTCTGCCATAAGATCGGTCTGAACTATGTCTCCTGCTCTCCGTACCGTGTACCGATCGCTCGTTTGGCGGCGGCACAGGCTGCTATTAAACAAAAGTAGGCTATCGTCCCGTCAGTGGAAAACTGAATAGACCTATCGTATGTACGGTGAGGATGCTCGTCATCCTCACCGTAATTTTTTGTAGTCTAAATAAACCCCCGGTTCTACCGGGGGAGCAGAAAAAAGCTTTAGTAAAAATAGAAAGGGCGAGCTAAAAGCAAGCCCAAACTATTGAAAATAATGGCTCTATGTCAATAGTTGGGGTAGAGACAAAACGCAAATAGTTAGGTCGTGCC
>ERZ808245.529-NODE-529-length-18644-cov-20.334929_pt1 | contig 18644 bp, 20 predicted proteins | sample MGYA00521243_ERZ808245 | MGnify/ENA primary metagenome ERZ808245 (study PRJEB31516, sample SAMN03275576) | gut metagenome | biome: mammalia-associated habitat; material: feces | host: Papio cynocephalus | place: Kenya | collected 2012-07-07 ... | reverse complement strand
TTCTTCCCTCTGGGTCTTCGATGTGCTCAAACTCTGTTGGGATAGTCTCAGACTTAACCTTGTGGATATAGTGGCTACCATCTGGATTTGTGGAAGACAGCACCTTGCCATCTGCATCAGTCTCTACTGCAAGGTACTCCTCATTCCCTTGCAAGGAGAAGACGGAAAGAAGGTCTTGAAGGCTTGTGTCTATTGTACCTACCTTCTCCTGCAAGGTTGCAAGGTCTGATTGAAGCTGAGAGACAACTTGCTTCAAGGCATTGACTGCATGAATCTCACCAATGATTTCTCCGTCTCTTCTGATACCAAGTAATACATGGTCTGCTGCATCAAGCCAGACAGCAAAGAACTCCTCGTTCTGCTCTACGTGGTACATTTCATTGAGAGGGAAGTATGGCTTGCCTGTCTCTCTATAGATACAAAAAAGCAATCTATCCTCACTGTCTGTGATGCCATAGATGAACTCTTCGTTCTCTATTACCTTGAAACACTCCTTCACCTCGTCTTCAATGAGGGACTTGCCTTCCTCCTTGTCAACCTTGGTGTCTTGGAGATTCTTAATCTCGTTGTCTTTGAGCGACTGGATGTTGCTGTTCAAGGATTCCGTCAACTCTGTGCGAAGCTGGGCTATGGACTCTTGAATGGCGGTATCGGTGGCGATAAGTTCCTCTATCTTCTTTTGGATAGGGCGAGGGATGCCAACAGACCAGTCGATGCTACCATCCACACGGATGCCCCAAAGAAACTTACCTTCGGCATCGGTGTAGGCACGTAGCCACTCCTCGTTGGTCTCGTAATGACCAAGGTTGTTAACCAACTCGTCAATAGCATTCTGGATATTCTGGGCATCCAATCCGCTCTGGGTATTGTCGTAAGTGACAGCCGAGCCTACGGATGCTCCTCCACTGACGGCTATGCCATCAACGGTGTCTTTGATTTGCTTGGTCTTAACCTGTAGGTCGGAAATATCATCATCGTTGGCTGAGATTTGCCGCTGATGATCAATAAGCGTGGTATCTACATTTTGAATCGTCTCTATAAGATTTGCAGGAAGACCAGCAGCAGCCTCGAAGATTTGGAGCAATTCTTTGTCGAACTTATCCTTCGTAACCGACTCTGGAGCCAACTTGGAGTTGACAACGGAGCCTTCGGCAAGTTTTTCTGTAGTGACAGACTTGTCGTTGAGGTCGGCGGTCTTGATGAGCGGAACCTTGGTACCTAACTTATCGTCTTCTCTAAATGTAGGCATATTTAATTTCTTTTGGTTCTGTAGAAGTGAATATTTGGATTTGGACGGTATCGGGGATGACCGAGATACGGAACTCGAAGGACTGAGTGTCCTTGTGACGGCGGATTGGTATGCGAGGGAAATTGCCCTTATCGTCGGACTGGCGAATAACCACCTTGCCCTTCTCTTTGAGGTCTATCTTTAGGAAGATGTCTCTATGGAGGGTGAGGATGGGCGTAACCCAAGCTAGCTCGTTGGCATCGTATGTGGCTTGAATATTCTCCATATCGTCTTTACTTTGAGGATTGATTAACGCCAAGCTGTTGCAGGGCGATGGTGTACATCTGGCTAGCCTTTGTATCGTCGTAGGCAGAGAGGAGCAGGAAGGCAATGTAGTAGACGAAAGCATTCTTTAACTTGTCGGGTACAGATATTTCTGTCTCTGAATCTGTGTTGACGTTCTTGGGCAAACCTACGTAGGAGATGACAGCTTCTGTGGTCTTGGGCTGCAAGAGAATCCTGATTGGTGTCTCTCGCATGATAGCCGCTTGAGGGCGGTCTACCGTTCCCATGGACGTGTCATCGAACATCATCAAGGCTTCATCGTCGGTGTCCTCTATAGGAGCGACTGCCTTATACCAACTATCGCCACGGACACGTGAGATATTGATTACCTCGGTATTCTCGTCCATCGTGATGACTCCTATGTTGCGTGTGGCATCGTAATCGGTCACCTTGATGGTGGAAGTGGTGGTGCCTATCAGCTTGGAGTCGGACAAAACGGAAGAGGAGGCTGCGGTGATGGCGAGCCAGTGGAGGGCATCGTTTATCTTGGCACGGATGATGTTGTCCATATAGAGGTCGTCCCTCTCATCGGTGAGGTCCGATGTGTTGTTGGATTCCTCGTCTATGCACCAACGTACCTGCTTGATAATTTCCGATACTGTCATTTCGTTACACCTTTTATATATATTACTCGTTGAAGTCTGGGAAGACTAGACCAGCCTTTGAAGCGTGCTTCATTGCGGTGGCGAGGGTCTTGCAATCCTTGTCAAACCGCTCGTTCACGTAGGCGATAACCTCGTCGGTGGTGCGAATGTCCTTGACCTCCTCGGTCTTTGGCTGCTTTTCAGTAGGAGTTTCATTATTTTCCTTCTTCAAAGCATCGAGCTCACCGGGGTACTCCTCTTCCGTGCGCTCCAATACTACCGTGTTGTTGGCGAAGAGCAAGCTGGACTCCAAAAGTTCCTGCGCATAACGGTTGCGAAGCGTGATGGAAGGGTATTTGTTGGTGATGACGTTACCATTGGTGAAATTATAACGCATCTGATTACCCTGCTTACCCTCTAGCAAGTAACTGATATTGTTGTTCTGTACTCTTGCGTTGTATGTCTTGATCATATCTCTGTTTTGTAAAATGGGGACAGGGCTTATTGCACCTGCCCCCCGTGTGATTATATATTGTATGAAAAGAAGCCTTCGTATTACTGAGCGGTGTCCTGACCTGTGTAGATAACCCAAGCGGAACCAGTGTAATAGTATACGGTACCCTTCTCGTAGGTCTTATCATCCGTAGGAGAATTAGAACCCTTCACGGTGTAATCCTGTGTGAGAGCAACCTTCATGCCCTTGGATGGAGTCTCAGGCAACGTCTTTGCAGACATGATGGCACCGAGCGACTCTGTGGCAATCTGCGCAATCTTCTTAGCAGGACCAACCAAGATGGAGTTGTAACCACGAAGTGCAACAGAATCAGCCTCCTGATGAATCCAACGCTTAGCGTCACGAACCTCGCCGCCACCCTTGGACATATCATTGGTCTGCTCCTTCTTGCCAATCTTGACGTAACGACGTGAAGCCTTAGGGTCGAAGATTACCATGAAGTCGGACATACCCATGAGATCGAGGGTCTGGGTCCAAACGAAATCAATGGAACCGAAGGTGTCCTTGAATCGCTTGAAGGAAAGGTCGAACTCGTTGTGATTGATGAAGTCGTTCTGGTGAGAGCCCTCTAACTTGATATTCTCCAAACGCTCGATGGCATTCTTGCCACAGAAAGCAAAGCAGCGGTCGTTCTCTGAGAACTCGGTAAACTGGAGTTTGGAGATAGCGATCATGTCGCCCAAGGTGTACTCATCGCCAATGCCATAAGTATTGGTAAGCTGATTGATGATACCCTCCGAGGTGAACACGTCCTCAATCTGACCGTCACCAGTCTCAGCCTTGAAGCGAGACTTGCAGCCTAAGAGGTAGGTGCGTTCTGCACGGAGGTTGTACTTGATGATGGCATCGGTCTTGAGGTCGGCAACCGTGATAGGCTGTTCCTTCTTAACCTTCTCGTAGTCATCGGTGAAGACGATGTTCAAAAGCTTCTTCTGAACATAAACCTCCTTCTCACGTGGCTGGAAGTTCTCTGGGGTGATGGTAAGCTGAGACTCTGAGGCTGCGGATGCACCTGCAAGGAACGTTGTGCCGATAGGAATCTCTGGGCACTGCATATTGTCGAGGTTGATGCGAGAATCACCTGCGGTCTTTGGCTTTCCATTGACTGCCTGCATGACTGCCTTCTTACCATTAGCCTCGATAACGTAGAGCATCAAAGTACCCTCACGCTTTTCCTGCGAGCCCTCAGCATAACCTGCTACACCAGAAGCGAACACCGTTGTACCCTTGTAGAAAGGACGGATGGAACCAGAGAAGTTTGCAGAAGTGATTTCGATGGTATCACCTGCTTCAATCTTGGCTGTAGTCTGACCGTCAAGGGTCTCACCGCCGACTCGCTGATGGGAAATATTCCAGTTCTTAATCTGCACGGTCTTAGCCATGCGGCGAACGATGGAGAGCAAAGGAGTCTTGAAAGGATAGAACTTGACAATCTCGCTATCCCACTCCTTATCGAGCAAACCACCCTCTCGGAGCTGCGTGGAAGATGCCTGTGAACCAGTAAGGTCTTGACCGTCCTTCTTGCCACCAGGGCTAAGTCGGTCGCTTGTATTTTTATCTACTGGCTCTTTCTCGGCTACCGTAGCTTTGCTGGCAGGGTCTACGCCCTCGTCGCCAATCTGAGTTTCGGTAAGGTCTGCCATAGCCATTGCGCCACCGCCTGTGACAATGGCAAGAAGCATCAGAATCATCTTGAAGACGAACTGATGGTTAGAAAAATAATTAATTACTTTCTTCATTTTTGTATATATTTATTTTGTATTATGGATTTGATTAGCTGCGAATGTCGTCCCAGAAACTTTCTCGCTTTCTCTTGCTGGCTGGCTTGTTGCCGCCACCTGCACTAGAGAGTGTTGGTGGAATACCCTCAGACTCGGAGGAGCGAACCTTGTTCTGAATCTTCTCGTTGCGGGCTTGCATGGCTGCCTCGTCACGTGCGGAAGCGATGTCGGAATCATAGTTGTAGGCTTGCTGGAAAAGCTTCCATGTATCGGAGGAGATATTGCCTTCCTCTGCATCGGCGATAACACCCCACACTTTTCCGTAGAGGTCGTTAGCCTCATCCTCGGAGAGACCTAACTTGTCGAGAGCCTCACGTGATTTCTGCAAGTTCTTCATCAGCTGTTCGCCATGTTTCTCTTGCTCGGCAACCTTCTCCTGATACTCGGTAATCTGGTCGGCAACCTTCTTGCCCAGTTCCTCGTCTTCGAGAGCAGCCTTGATGTCGATGCCCTGTGAAGCCATCCACTCGAATGGGTGCATACCTTTTCGGGTAGAGTCGAGCACCATGGCAGCGAGCCACTTGTTGTTGTCGAGCATCTTTGACAACGCCTGTCCGCTCTCCTCGTACTTGCCGAGTGCGTCGGCATCATCGTTCATAGCCGCATAACGTGCTTCCTTATCCTCAAAGTCGATGTCCTTGTGTCGCTTGGAGAAACGCTTGGAGAACGCCGTGCGATTAGGTCGCTCGTCTACAGGAGGAGCAGCCTCGGCAGACTCAGCAGGAGCAGCATTCTCTAGAGCTGCCTCTGCATTCTGTTTTTCAAGTTCTTCTTTTGTCATAATTTTTCTTTAACCGATTAAACTTTGTGGCAAAGATGCAAAGAAATCGGAATCGTGTTTCCGTGTTTCCGAGGCATATTATATTTGCTCGGAAACACGGAATAGAAAAAGGGCAATATGGCTATTTTTGCGCCTATATTTATAATAATGTGTAAAAAAATATGGCAAAGACCAAAATACTGACACTTAGCAAGGTGATGCCACGGCGCAACACATACGACTCGGTGAAGGCACGAAAACGCAGACAGGAGCACGGAACGGACATGGAGCTGCTGACCCGATGCAGGAACGCTTGGAACAACCTGAGCGGCGTGCGTGAGACGAGAGCCAGAACCATGAGATACTGCACAGGCGACCAATGGAGCGACATCATCAGAGTGTACAAAGATGGCTGTTGGGAGGAAATGACGGAGCGCACTTATATGGAGAAGCGCAACATGACCCCGATGAGCAACAACATCATGGTGAGCATCTTGGAATCAATAGCAGGTCTCTATGCCAAGCAGGGCACAGAGCCAGTTTGTTTTGCGAGAGACAACGAATCAAGGCAGTTGAGCGACATGATGAGTGCCACGATGCAGTGTAACTGGCAGACCACGGAAATGCAGGACCTACTGAACCACGCCATCAAGGACTACCTACAAGGAGGACAGATGTTTGTGAGGGAGAGCTGGGAAGACAAGGAACTGGAAATGCCAGACGCTTGGACGGAGCTGATGGAACCCGACCACATGTTTTTTGAGTGTGGCAGCGACCCAAGACACAACGACCTCAGCTTGATAGGCGTGCTGCATGACGTGAGCCGAGAAGACTTGTATCAGAAATTTGCCAGAGAGGAATATGGACTTACCATCAACGACCTGAATAGTATCTTCGACATACAGGATTCTTACGAGAGCGAAGGTGGCTATGAGTTTAACGAGGAGAAATCGTTGGAGAACCTCAGCTTCGATTACAGCAACAAGGGAAAGCACTACGTGAGGGTGATTGAGGTATGGACCACAGAGACCAAGCCAAGGCTGCAATGCTTCGACCCGATAGCGACAAGTGGCAACAACGCATATTTCCGCATAGACCTAGAAGACACGGCTATGATAAACAAGCTGAGAAACGACAACATCAAGCGTGAACAGCAATATGAGGAAATGGGCGTGCCAGAGGACGAGAGAGCCTACATCAAGAGCTGGGAGGTAGCAGATAAGTACTGGTACTACACCTATATGGCACCAGACGGCACGGTGCTCTGCCAAGGGGAAACGCCATACGACTATAAGAGCCATCCCTTCACGATGAAACTATATCCGTACATCAACGGAGAGATTCACCCCTTCATGGCGAACGTGATAGACCAACAGCGGTACATCAACCGACTGATCGTGATGAACGACATGGCATTGAGAAGCAGCTTCAAGGGCTTCAAGATGATACCAAGGACCGTGCTTGGCGACAGGACACCAGAACAATTCATGCAAGAAGCCATCGAATATGACGGATGGATATTCTATTCGCCTAAGCGAACGATGCCGAACGTGAAGCCAGAGATTATCACCAGCAACGCCGTGAACATCGGCACCAACGAACTGCTGCAGATAGAGCTGAACCTGATAAGGGAGGTAACCAACGTATCGGGTGCCTTACAGGGAAAGACACCAAGCGCAGGTACATCGGCGGCAAGATATGCGCAGGAGAGTCAGAACGCCACCACCTCGCTCTTCACTATACTGAGCGATATGGAGGTGTTCACCGAGCGACTGGCTACCAAGAAGTGCATGACTATACAGCAGTTCTATGAGGACGGTAGGAAAATATTTGACAAGAGCGGATTGAACGTATATAACTACGACCGACTTTCGGCTAGAGACATCCACTTCAAGATAAGCATCAAGAACGCCGCAGCGACCGCTGCATACAACACGGCACAGAACGACGAGTTGAAAGAACTGCTCGGCATGGGAGCCATCAACCTTGTGCAGTACTTGCAGAACGTAAACGAGCCATACGCAGACAAGCTTTTGGCAAGCGTACAGGAACAGCAGGCGCAACTGGAAGCTATGTATCAGCAACAGGCAGCACAGCAGGGCGGCGTGCAGCTTGATGAGAACGGACAGGTGCAGGGCGCAGACCAGAACGCCGTGAACCAATTCTTTAACTATAACAACGTGGCATAATGAGCGAGAAAACGATAAACATCAATGTTTCGGACCTAAAAAAGATGGTAAAGGAACAGCTTTCATTTGTCGGAAAGCGACAGGGTGACAAGCAGGGAAACACCATATTTGCAGGTGTTACCCTATCGAGCACCGAGGAGGCTATCCTAGACAAAGCCATCCATGGAGCGGCTGAGACGTTCGCCAGCGAGCTATCACCCAAGATAACGAGCTACAACGAATCGGGTGCGGAAGGCACGCTGACCTTTAGTACTTATGGGCTAAACGATGCCAAGGCAGGAGCGGTGGAAAACATCTTTACCAACTATGCCATCGCCTACATTGGGAAGGTAACGCTAGGGAAGAATTATCCAGAGCTAGCGAAGGAATTTGCCGATGAAACGGCTAGCTATCTGGAGAGTGCCATCAAGCTGGCTTACTCCATAGACGCACCATCAAAAAGCGACAAGACCCTAAAGGACATGACAGGCACGATGTATAATGATGACGGAACGCCATTCAGGGGTGTAATTTAAAACTGAAAAGAATATGATTATAAAATTCCAAATTGTGAAACAGGCTGTAGTGAACGCCGTGAAGACAGCCACCTATCTAAAAGGAAAGATAGACGAGGCATCGGACCCGAAGGCTGCAAAGCTTGCAGGGCAGGAGATAGCCACGGATGACGAGGTACACGAAAGCACCCTCACGAAAGACTTTGACACTGCGCTGGAGATATTGAAGACCTTCTTCGTGGACTATCTAGTGTCAACGCCTCAGACCGTTGGCGACAATGTAATCTACTACGGCGACAAGACGGACGGCGTGGTGGAGTTTACACTATCTGTCTCTAGACGATACAACGGAACGCTGACCGATGCGCTTGCTAGACTCTCGGCAAAATATGTAGAGGACTACATGATATTCCAGTGGTGGCTTAAAACCACCAACCTGAAACAAGCTGAGCCTTATCAGGCGGCACTCGGCGTGGATGAGCAATCCATCAGAAAGTGCTTCGTGATGAGCGGTCCGATACTGCCAACGGTGCCCTACCCAACCGAGTTGACAGCCAAGGTGAACGGCGAAGGCGTGGAGGGAGAGATAACCCTGGAGAAGGGAGAGGAAGCTACCCTATCCTACTCGCTGAACAGTGGTGCCATCGACGACATAGAGGCAAGGAGCGAGAACCCAAGCATCGTGGAGATTCACAGATGCAGGGAGCGCAGGGCTTTCACCCTTGTGCCCAAGAACACAGGGTTTTGCAAGGTGCAGCTGTGGTCCAGACACAGCGACAAGCTGAACTTTGATTGTGACGTAATCGTAACAGAGGAGGAAGGATATGACGGAATTTAACTCATTGCACCCGATGCACTTTGATAGAGAGCGAGGATGGGAACCGGTGTCCAACCCATTCTTACCTCGCCCACCTAGACCTGCGCACCGATATTTTGATAAGCACATCTTCATCTACGCCAACCAACTATGGTATGACATAGATGCAACGACAAGTCTTGTGGGAAGAAACAGACGTGGCAACCAGACGAGCCAAGAGGAAATGGTGCCAACGAGCGAGAACGACCAAGAGAGACCGATGTTCTACCGATGGTTTGACAAATACCTACAGAAAGCAGAGTCTGTTCTGTCGGCTTACGTGATGAAACCAGAGGGCAGAGTGAGAGACAACGCCTTGAAGGAATGGGAAGAGAAGGATATATGGCTGAGGATGCCCGACTACTGGGACGATACAAGGTTAGACAGCTTGGTGTCAGCCATCCACGACTACATCATAGCTGGCGCACTCTTGGAATATTTCAAGCTGACCCTCACCAGCAAAGACCCACTGACGGTAGACAAGGCAACGGACCTAGAGGACGCTGAGCTGGAAATGATAGACTGCGCCAACGCAACCAAGGCAGGGGCTATGATACATACCCTCAAGCCATTTGGATAATGTAAAAAAATATAGCTTATGGAAGATTTCGAATACCAGACCGTAAGGGAACTGCAGAAGGAAAGGGCTGAAAAAGCCAAGAAAATTCTGCCTGTCAACAAGAGCGCACAGAAGGAGTTCTTGCGAGACCTCTTGGCTCGACACCAAGAACGGTTTGAGGAAAAGATGATAGAGCTGTCGGAATACGACCCCAAGACATACTGCACCATCTACGCCAACCTGATGAAGCACATGATACCAAAGCAGAGCGAGGTAAGCGTGACGCATGGGCTGGACGAGGACTTCAAGCAGTTGGCAGCCCTCAGCATGACAAAGGTGGGCGACGACAAGACGCTGGGTGTGACTACATCTCCACAAATACAAGACGTGGACTTTGAGGAACTAAACGATTTGGCGCATGGCACTGGTAACTGACAAAGAAATAGACGACCTCGTAGCCGAGAACCGAAGACGGTATGACGAGATATATGGCACCTACGACCCATGGACTGGCGAAAACTGCTACGACATGGAACATAGGGAGCTATTGGAGTTGCCAGACTTCATGATCAAGAAGATGTGGGTACCAAGGGAGTGCATGCGTACCTTATTATATAGGGGACTGAGACAGGTGGGCAGTCTGAAAGAATACATCATACAGGTGTGGGGCAAGGAGTATAACGAAAAAAGCTACTACACCAAGCAGCTCATCATGGTGCTGACCTTCGAAATCATGAAGGTGAGATTCAGGGAAGACCCCGAGTTTGCGCTGTATGCGACCGACAAGATAGAAGACAAGGTGACAGGTAACATGATACCCTTCAAGCTGAACTATCCACAGAGAAAGCTATTGAAGATATTCGAGGACCTGCGCACAAGCGGAGCAGCCATCCGAGTAGTCATATTGAAGGCTCGTCAGTGGGGAGGCTCTACCCTAACCCAGCTCTACATCAAGTGGCTGCAAGACTTTAGAAGAGACGGATGGAACGCCATCGTGCTGGCACAGCAGAAGAACACGGCGAAGAAAATCAAGGCTATGTACCGAAAGGCATTGGAGAATCAGCCCGGTTGGACGCTCGGACACAGCGGTGCCAAGCTACAATTCTCGCCTTATGAAAACTCACCAGACGATTTCCAAGTGACGGACGGCATGAGAGCCATCAGACGAAGCACGCTGACCGTGGCATCCTTCGAGAATTTCGATAGCGTGCGTGGTAGCAACTTCCACTGCGCCCACTATTCGGAGGTGGCTTACTGGAAGAAGACTCCTGAGCACGACCCTGAGGGCGTGATTTCGTCTATCTCGGGTGGTATCAGAAACCAAGAGGACAACTTGGAGGTGTTTGAGAGCACAGGCAAGGGTAACTCAGGATTCTTCTACGAGAAATGCCAACTAGCCATGGACCCGAAGAACAACGATGCTTACTCGTTCCTCTTCATCCCTTGTTTCTTCATCGAGCACGACATGGAGGATGTGAAGAACGAGAGAGCCTTTGCCAAGTGGCTCTTGCAGAACAGAGACAAGAGCACAAACCCGAAGGGCTACCGAGAGACAGGCAAGTTCTTCTGGCGAATGTGGGAGAAGGGAGCTTGCTTCCAAGCCATCGAATGGTACAGGAACTTTAGAAACAAGTTTACCACACATGCCTTCTGCGCCACCGAGGCACCAGTGGACGAGGAAGATGCCTTCCGTAACTCTGGCAACTTGGTATTCAACCCCTATTCTATTGATGATTTGCAGAAGAAATACAAGCGTGAGCCTCTGTATACTGCCGACATCATGGTGAACACGGCGGTGAAGAACGAGCAGACCATCAACAAATCGAAGATAGACATCAGAACGGACGGCATGGGCGACTTGAAGATTTGGGCGGTGCCGAACGTGCTGCAAGTGGAAAACAGATACGTGGTGAGCGTGGATATTGGTGGCAAGAGCTCAACATCGGACTATACGGTGATGACTGTGATAGACCGCTTCGGCATGATACCAACCATCAAGGGCAAGCCTAGGGTGGTGGCTAGATACAGGGGACACGTAAGACACGACAAGTTGGCGTGGATGGCGGCAGCACTGGCTCACTACTACGATGACGCACTCTTGGTGATAGAGAGCAACACTGCCGACCGAGAAAAAAACAACAACACGGAAGGCGACCACTTCGGAAGCATCCTGAACGAGATAGCGGACTACTACGAGAACCTGTATCAGCGCACCACTAGCCCAGAGGACGTGACGGACGATGTGCTGGCTAAGTATGGATTCCAGACCAACAAACTGACGAAGGGATGGGTAATCGACAACTTGGAGCAGTTTGTAGACGATATGTTATGGGACGAGCCAGACAAGGAAATGTATCATGAGCTGAGAATCTATGAGCGACACGATGATGGCAGCCTCGGAAACATCGTAGGAAACGGCAACCATGACGATGTGCTGATGAGCACTGCCATCGGCTTGTGGGTGAGCGCCAACGACATGGAGAAGCCAAGGTGGAAACAGAAGGAGAAACATAGCAGCGGTGGTGACGGCGTGCATACGGCTGCAAAAATATAACAAGACAATGGAAAGAAACGTAGAAAGAAAGACATTGAGTTTCGGCAAGGGCATGACAAACGTGCCCAGCGACCTAATGAGCGACGACTCGGAGCTGCTGGAGAGTGACGGATTCATCTATAAGGATGGAGGAATGAAGCCAATACAGAAGCCTAAGGCGGTAGATGGCATTTTCGACCTTCTATATATCCACAAGGGTGCCGACTACAGGAACTATGTGATGCTGAGGGATGCGGGCACTAGCAAGAGCCTTATCTTCAGTGGTAGCTTGGAGGACGGAAAAGTAGACCCTAACTTGTGGCAAAGCTTCGACATCACGTATAATGTGCTTGATGTGAAGAGCGTGGGAAACACCGTAGTGATAGCTACGAACGAAGGAATAGCTTATTTCCTGTACAAAGGAGGGAAATACAAGGAACTTGGAATCGGGCTACCAGACTTGGACTGCAAGTTTACCTTCCAAACGTTCGACAGGAATACCTCCGGTAACTTTAGACCCAAAGACAATGACAGAACGCCGATGAACATAGAAAACTGCGTGGGCTCTCCATCAGCCAGCGAAACAGCTTACTTTGACGCAAACGGAAAGTTTGTGAAGGTGGGAGGAAGTGGAGACGGCTACCCATCTTCTGCCGCTTATTACCACTACACAATAAAGACGGATGCGACTGAAGACAAGAACAACAAGGCATTTCAGGAAACCGTGCAAGGTCATGTAGCACAAGCCATCAACTGGGTGAAGAGCAAGAACATGTTTGCGTTCCCGTTCTTCATTAGGTGCGCCTTCAAGATGTTTGACGGAAGCTATACCAAGATAACGGCTCCCATCATCTGCTATCCAACCATCAGTAAGAACTGTAGATTTAATGGTTACAATTACGAGGATGGGTACTACGATGACTTATACCAGATGACAGGATACGAGTGTTTCTATTTTATAGAATATGCAGAGCTTTTGTTTAAGTTCGGTCATATCAGCGAAGACTGGAGCGACATCATCAAGGAAATAGTGGTATTCGCCTCGGACCAGGTGCTGCCTTTCCATCTAGACAGGGGATGGCATTTTGACTCTCCAAACGACACATACATGAAGCCATACGCTAACTATGGTTTTGGGCAGTATCAAGAAGCTGTGTTTAACTACGACAAGAAAGCAACACCTGAGAAAACGCAAGGAGTGCATGACGAGATACAACCAGACTATAAGACTGACAAAGAAATCATAGAGGAACTGAAGAACAAGACGCAATTCTACAAGCTATTCTCCGTAAGCATGTCTAGCAGTAGCGTAGGCGGAGAAGACTGGCACCACACCGTAAACGGCTCCCATTATGGCGACCCTACCTTTATCGGTGACGGCGTGGTGGAAAACCTTGTGACGCAGACACAGCTCAATACGGATGATTATTACGGATGGACTAAGATGACGGCAGACAAGCTGTATACCTACAATGGTAGACTGCACATGATAGGCGTGAAACGCTATCCGTATGAAGGATTCAGCACGCTGGTTGGCAGGGAGGTAGACTTGTCGAATGACAACGTCTATTATATGCTGACGCACATCGTGACGAATGGCTATGATGCGTGGGTTGCGAGGAACTATGTAACGAGCGACTCTTTCCTAAGGGGATGGCTATATTATCCTGACCCCAACGCAAGGGAAATCATACTATACTCTGGAGGAAGATACCTGAACATTCCGCTAGAGACCCATCCAATGCTAAACGGAGCCTACTCTTTCACCAACCTACCCTCGAAAAATGGGGATGCGACGTTTGAGGAAATGAGCGAAGAAGAGGTTTTGAAGAAAGTAACCAATCTGAACGGAGCGGAAAATCTGGACTCGCAGATTTTTACCTCGGTGGTGAACAATCCATTTTTGTTTGAGGCTTCGGGCGACAACACCGTGGGAACAGGAAAGATACTGGGAATCGTGGCTAATACGGAGGCTGTGAGCCAAGGACAGTTTGGACAATATCCATTGATCGTGTTCACAGACGAAGGCATATATGCCATGGGGGTGACATCGGAAGGTCTCTATGGCAGCGTATATCCTATATCAAGAGAGGTCTGCAACAACGTAGACAGCATCACGCCGACAGACAGACTGGTATACTTTACATCAGATAAAGGGCTGATGGCAATATCGGGAGGAACGGCGGCGACCGTGAGCAGGGTGATGAACGGAAGGACCCCAAGGAACTTTGCCGAGAAACAGCATGAGGGATTCCTGAACTTCTTAAAATCTTGCATCATCGCTTACGACTATCGTGACTCCATGCTGAGGATATTCAAGAAGAGCAATGGATTTGACAAAGACGGCGAGATTGACGAGAAAGAGAAGGACTACTATATCTACAATATAGCAGACGGTACTTTCGGGATGAGCACGATAGGCGTTCCCATCAAGTCGGTGACGAACGACTATCCAGACAACGTGATACAGGACATCGCCCTTGGTATCTATACGCTGACAGGAAAGCCAGACATCAACGATGACGAGGAGAAATATAGCGGACATATCACGACAAGACCGCTGAAACTGGGCGGTAGCATGACGTTGAAAAGCCTGAGAGCCATCAAGAACTTGGCGGATACGGATGAGGGAAAGCTGAGTCTGGAAATATGGGGAAGCAACGACTGTAAGCACTGGTGTCAGTTGCATTCTTTGGGGGGCAAACCTTGGAAATACTTTACCTTCAAATATACATTGAAGGATTTCAAGGCTGTGGACTCGTTTGCTGGCAGCATCGTTGAGGTACAATCGAGAAGAGAAGACAAGATGAGGTAAATACTTTATATTCTTTTCATAAGCTAAGTTGATAACATAAAGAAGGCGGCTACTCGTGATGAGCAGTCGCCTTCAAAACATAGTAACTAACTAAAACCTTAAAACTTATGAAACATATTAAGAAGAAATCCTACAAAATATCCTATTATGAAAGCATATAGATGAAGCAAACCATTGACATTCGGAATCAGCATCGTGATGAGGATGAACGGCATCGCCTTCTTGGAGGCTTCAAGCCATCTCCCTGTCTTGCCCCACATGATACCGAAGACAGCGAAAAGAAATCCTGAGAGTCCCATCGTGGAATCGCCTACGTACATCGGTAGGAAGCTGGCTGCTACGGCTACAATGAAAGCCAAGAGCGCAGACATCTTATTTCTGATGCCCCAAAGTACCATCAGATTGACGGTAAGATGAAAAACGTTCGCATGACAGAAACTGTATGCTATATGATTCCACCATGGACACCCAGCATAAAAACCAACATGGAGGAAATATCCTGCAAGGCAAGCAATGCTAATGGATAGCTTTGGCTTCCAGTTTCTGCTTGCGCAGTTCCATATCCCTGTATTCCTTTCCATATCGCTTGCAATTAGAAAATATATCCTCTACGGTCCTCGGTGACAAAAAGAATTCTGGCGCAGGCTCACCAACCAAGAAGGTGCAGATGAAGTAAAGCGACTTGCCGATGAACTCCTTGCGCTGAGACAACTCCTGAAGCCGATTGAACAACGAATAGTACATTCTCCTTCTGGGAGGTGACATCACATCGACCGTGGAGGTATCGCCCATCACCATCTTGCGCAGTTTCTCGAAAGCTTGTTTTGGGCTGACGTAGTATCTGGGCGCAGGATGGGCAGAGACTTTAATCCACGCCTCTCTCTGGGAATGGCATCGGGGCGCAACGTCACGATATGCCATCATCAAATCCTCTCGCTGCCGAGCACTCAAGTCAAAATTGGTTTTCGTCATAAGATAGCCTTTAAAACATGCTGCAAATATACTATTAATTTAGAAATAGTCCAAATAAAATAGTATTCTTTAACTTTTTGCCACAAAAGATTGCGTGTTTGTAAGATTTTTATTAGCTTTGCAACAGTTTAACAAACAAGAACTTGCTTTTCTAAGAAATTAGTAATTAAATCAACATACGAAAAATCAAATTAAAAGATTATGAGAAGAAGACAAGAAGACCCTCTCACCGAAGAGGAGCGGCAAGACGTGAAGCACGAATTGCTGCGCAGGAAGATTTATCATTTTTACGAGCATCTATCAAGGTGGGCACCCCTGCTGTTGATGCTGTGGCACTGGTATGGCGTGATGGACTACAGTAGACATCCACGACCGACTATCCTAGACACCGAGGACAACGGGAGCTGCATCATCTGGATGTATACGCTATGCTATGTGTACATGCCATTCGCCATGATACCTGTGAGCTATTTCTTTCACTGGTGCTGGATATTCAGAATACCCTTCTACTATTTCATCGGGATCAGCGTGATAAGGTTTGGCTACCAACACTGGCTGATAACCCCGGAGCAACTAACCATGCACTATATACTAATAATATTAACTATAACAACTTACGCTTATGGACTCACAAGCATTGCTATCAAAGGCAAGAAATGCTGTCAGGATGCTGGAAAATGACGAATGCGGACTAGACGGCATACAGAGAGAGGCAGCCATGAGGTGCCTAGACTATTACATGAACGGCAACAGCCACTTTACGGAGTTGTCTGCCAGAGGCTGCATCGCCCAGATGTATTACTACGAGGGTGACACGAAGAAGGTGTTTGCCCCCTACTTCGACTACAAGGAGATAAGAGACGAGTATGAGAAGGTGAAGGACATGATACCCGACTACAATATGTGGGACTACGCCGTGACGATGAACCTAGCCTACTCGAACCATTGGGAGGTGGTGAGGAAATGGACGAAAAGCAAAGAGAAGCTTACGGAGAGGATGAGCGAGCTGGCTGTAAGTTTTCTTTGCGACGAGGACACAGCCCACCCTTGCGATAAAATTTTCTGGTACATGAACAGTTAGACGGAAATACGGAAGAACGTATCGAAAACACGCCTATCTTTGTCGGCATTAATCAAACATCAATGGTATATGACAGAGATAATTCATACTTTCCTACAGGAGCATCTATATAGAGCTGCGCTAATCATCGCACTCTGCATGGGTGCTCTTGTTGTATCTATGGCAGTAGACTTATTCTTCGGCATAAAAAAGGCGAAGGAGAACGGCGAGGCTACGACCAGCAGAGGATTTAAGAAGACTTGCGACAAGGCAAGAAAGTATTTCTCACCCTTCATGGTGGCTGTGTGCATCGATTTGATAGCCTGCACGGTGCTTCCGTTCCCAGTGTTCTCGATGATATGGGCAGGATATTGCGTGTTCTGCGAATTTGTGAGCGTGAGGGAGAAATCTTGGCAAAAGGCTGAGATAAGGAAACAAGAGCGTACGGTATCGATACTCCTAGAGAACAAAGACGATTTGGCGAAAGCCATGTTCGAGATAATGAAACAAGCGAAGGAGGAGGAAAAGGCATGAAGGTGACGAGAGAACAGATGCTAGCCATCATCGGTGATGGGCAGCGAACTGATTACTTCCTGCACTACATCAATGCCTGGGCTACTACATTCGGCATCAACACACCGCTTAGGATGGCGCATTTTCTGGCGCAAGTGTGCCATGAGACCAATGGATTTAAGCTGCTGCGAGAGGTAGGAAAACCTTGCTACTTCAACAAATACGAGCAAGGAAAGCTTGCCAAGATGCTCGGTAATACACAGAAGGGGGACGGAACCAAGTATAAGGGCAGAGGGTTGTTGATGCTGACCGGTAGAGCGAACTATGAGGCTTATCAGAACTCAGGCTATTGCACTGGCGACATCATGACTAATCCAGAATGGCTAGAGAAGCCTCTGGGGGCAGTGAAGAGTGGCATGTGGTATTGGTGGAAGAAGGGGCTGAACGCTCTCGCCGACAAGGACAACATCCTAGGTGTTACCAAGAAGATAAACGGCGGTACCAATGGGCTTGACAGTAGAAAGAAATGGCTTGTGAAATGTAAAAAGGCTTTGGACGTATGAAATGGTATGACATTAGAGTTTGGAAATGGTTGTGCATCGGACTGGTCGTAGGACTAGTGCTGCTAGCGTTGGCAGGATGCAAAAGCAAGGAGTATATCATGGTGCCCGAATATCATACGGAGTATGTTTGCAGGACCGACACTTTCCATAAACTGGATAGTGTTATCCTGAAAGATTCGGTGTATGTGTATCAGAAAGGCGATACGGTATATTATAACAAGGTGGCGTATCGGGACAGATGGCACAATATATATAAGGTGAAGACTGATACTTTCATCAAAAGGGATTCGGTATCGGTGCCCTACCCTGTGACTAGGGAACTTACCAAGAACGAACAGATACTGATGACGCTCGGAAGATTGTTTGTCGGATTTTTGTTCTTGGTGGTGATAGCGATGGGTGCAGGTATCTGGTGGTATCACAATAAGAAGTGCTAGCTTATGGCAGAGATTTCTAAGGAGCTGGAGGCGATTGATTCTCTTCTGATGGAGTTTCACGACCGCATTCAGAGCGGAAGATGCTTCTCTACGAAGCTTCAAAACCAGCAGATGCTATCGTTTCTCCACATGATCGCCAACAAGGATGAGGGAATGAGTTTTTCCGAGGCTTGCTCTTATACTAGGATTCCTTCTTCTACTTTCAGAAGGTTGGTAAAGGAAGGAAAACTGCCTGAGGGCAAAAAGCGCAAGGGCTTTACGGAAAAATTCTGGTATGCAAAAGATTTGGATGAATACATTGATAAGTTGTAAGATAGATTTTTCTTGTTATTTTATTCATGATTATTAGGTTGTTAGTTGAAATGTTTTAAAACAGAAAATCCCCACTCGGCTGTGATAGCTGGGTGGGGATTGTGATTATTCTTCATTCAATTATTTGAA
>ERZ808245.528-NODE-528-length-18668-cov-25.760329_pt1 | contig 18668 bp, 16 predicted proteins | sample MGYA00521243_ERZ808245 | MGnify/ENA primary metagenome ERZ808245 (study PRJEB31516, sample SAMN03275576) | gut metagenome | biome: mammalia-associated habitat; material: feces | host: Papio cynocephalus | place: Kenya | collected 2012-07-07 ... | reverse complement strand
CAAAACGCCCCGAAGCGGGATGCCGGTTTCCATTGCGGGTTCTAGCCTTCCGCTTCCTCGGTCGGTTCTTCTCCTTTTGGGGCCTCGCCCTCCATCCCGCCCGGAACGACCTGTCCCGGGTGTTCCACGACAGGGTACGCTTTTCGGACAGCGGACATTTGCCACAAACACAAAAAATTATGGTATAATATGGTCGGTTCCCGGGCGGGTGTCCGGGCATGGTGACCAAACATATTGGCATTAATAAGGAGTGATTCAAATGAAGAAACTGGTATTGTTGTTGGGCATTGTCGCGTCCTTGGCGACGGCACAGGCGGCTTGCACCTGGGATTGGTGGTTCGGCCGCGGCAAAGAGGATATCAAAGGCTGTGCGCTGGGCATCGGCTGTTCGAACGGCACGGTGACGGGTGCGCAGATCGGTCTGGCGGCGGCGAAGGCCGACAAGGTCGCCGCGGGCGTGCAGGGCGCGCTCGGCTACAGCCGGGTCGAAACGCTCCGCAACGGCGCGCAGGCCGCGTTTGTGACGCGCGCGAAGAGCGCGGCGCTCCAGTTCGGGCTTGTCTGCTTCAACGAGACGGGATTCCTGCCGGTCTTCATTTTCTTCAACTTCGACAAGGCGATGTTCGGCGCCGCACGCTGAGGCGGCTTGCCGGACGAGACGGGAGCCCTCCGAAGGGGGCTCCGCCGCTTTCTTGCGGCTTGACCGTTGGGGTACTCCCATTTTCGGCCCATTTTTGGTATAATTGTCGAAAGCAGATCGCAAGAGGCTATAAATAGAATTATTGATGGGCATTCGCATACTAGGAACAGGCAGTTATCTGCCGCCGCGTGTCGTCACGAACGACGACATCGCCAAGTCGCTTGACACAAGCGACGAATGGATATTTTCGCATACTGGCATCCACTCGCGCCACGTGGCCGATGCGGGCGAGTCGACGTCGACCATGGCGGCGAAAGCCGCGCGGAAGGCGATGGACGCGGCGCACGTCAAGCCGGAGGACGTCGGGCTGATCGTCGTGGCGACGTCGACGCCGGACTACAATCCGTTTCCGTCCACGGCGTGCGTCGTGCAGGGGCTTTTGGGGTGTGCGAACGCGGGCGCGTTCGACTTGCAGGCGGCGTGCGCGGGGTTCGTCTACGCGCTCGAGCAGGCGCGCGGGTTCGTGAACTTCTATCCGGACAAGAAGGCGCTGGTGATCGGCGCGGAGTGCCTGACGCGCATTCTGGACTGGACGGACCGCTCGAGCTGCATTCTTTTCGGCGACGGCGCCGGGGCGGTGGTCCTCGGCAACGACGAAGCGCCCGGCGCGGCGAGCGCGAAGACGCGCGCGCATACGATTCTGGGGGCGGACGGCCAGGGGTCGCATTTCATCACGCGCTCGGGCGGGTGCAAGGACGCGCTGCCGATCGACCCGGCGACGGGGGTCCCGGCGAAGCTCCAGCCCGTGCTGCCGCAGCTGGTGCTCATGGGGCACGACGTGTTCGCGTTCGCCGTGCGGACCCTCTCCAAGGTGGCGGCCGATTTGTGCGCGAAACTGGGCACGGCGCCGGAGGAACTGGACCGCGTCTTCGCCCACCAGGCCAACGGGCGCATCATCGAGGCGGTCGCGCGGCGCATGAAGCTTCCGCTCGAAAAGTTCTGGCTCAATCTCGCCACGACGGCGAACACGAGCGCGGCGTCCATTCCGATTTCGCTCGACCAGGCCGTCGAGGCGGGCGAGCTGAAGGACGGCATGAAGATTGTAATGGTCGGCTTCGGCGCGGGGCTCACCTACGGCGGGACCTACTGCGTGTGGCCGAATCTTTGAGAAACGAATCAACAGTATAACTTGTAAAGAGGACAACAACAATGAAGAAAGTCATGATCACCGGTATCGGCATGCTCTGCCCGTGCGGAAACGGCAAGAAAGAGGCATGGGCCAACATCAAGGCCGGCAAGTCGGGCATTACGCGCATCACGAAGTTCGACCCCTCCCGCGTGACCAGCCAGATCGCGGGCGAAGTCAAGAACTTCAAGGAATACGCGATCGATTCGGGACTCGTCGACAAGCGCGAGGCGCGCCACATGGCGCCGTTTTCGCAGTACGCGGTCGCCGCGGCGAAGGAAGCCTGGGCTGACGCGGGCTACACGGCCGAGAACCATCCCGACATGGATCGCGTGGCGACGCTGTTCGGCAACGGCATCGGCGGACTCGACGTGACGGGCGACAACTACAAGATCCTCTTCGACCGCGGGCCGGACCGCCTCTCGCCCCTCGCCGTGCCGGAGCTCATCCCGAACGAATCGGCGGGCAACGTCGCCATTGCGCTGGGCGCGCACGGCCCGTGCCAGGTCGTCGTGACGGCGTGCGCGTCGTCCACGGACGCGCTCGGTTTCGCGCTGGACATGATCCGCGCCGGCCGCGCGGACGTCGTCATCGCCGGCGGCACGGAAGCGGCGGTCATGGAGTTCACGGTCGGCGGCTTCATGAAGATGAAGGCCCTTTCGACGCACTTCAACGACACGCCCGAGAAGGCGTCGCGTCCGTTCAACGCGGACCGCGACGGATTCGTGATCGGCGAGGGCGCCGCGGCGCTCATTCTGGAGAGCGAGGAGCATGCGCGTGCGCGCGGGGCGCACGTCTACTGCGAACTGGCGGGCTACGGCTCGACGTGCGACGCCCACCACATCACGGCGCCGGATCCGTCCGGCGTGGGCGCCGTCAAGGCGATCGAGGCCGCGCTCAAGGACGCGGGCATCGCCGACAAGGGCGAAATCGACTACATCAATGCGCACGGCACCTCCACGCACCTGAACGACCAGATGGAAACGAAGGCGTTCAAGGTCGTCTTCGGCGACGAGCAGGCGAAGAAGATCAACATCTCGTCCACGAAGTCCATGCACGGCCACCTCCTGGGGGCCACGGGCGCGCTCGAGGCGGCGATTTGCGCGCTGACGATCGAGGAAGGGTTCATCCCGCCGACGATCAACTACGAGAAGCCCGATCTCGACGTGGACGTCGCGAAGGGCGAGGTTCCGCTGGACTTGAACTACACGCCCAATGTCGGCGTCAAGCGCGAGGTGCGCGCGGCGATTTCGACATCGCTCGGTTTCGGCGGCCACAACGGCGTGCTCGCCTTCCGCAAAGTCCAGGGCTAAGGAGGCGCAAGATGGCACACGAAAAACTGACGGAGTTCCCCACGTTCAAGAACGTCTACAACAAACCCGGGATCGAGCTTCTGCCGCACCGCCCGCCGTTCCTCTTCGTCGACAAGCTGTTGTCGGCGGACGAGACGGGCTCGATCGGCGAATACACCTATACGATGGAGAAGAACGATTTCTTCAAGGGTCACTTCCCCACGTTCCCGATCGTTCCGGGCGTCATCTTGATCGAGACGATGGCGCAGGTCGCCGGTTGCGGGCTGATCGCGACGGAATTCCTCGGCCCCAAGGCGAGTTTCCTTTTCGCGAAGGTCGAGGAAGCGGTCTTCCGCAAGCCCGTCCGTCCGGACGACAAGCTCGTGATCGTGGCGATGAACGTCAAGGTGAAGAAGATCATCGGCGTGTTCGACTGCAAGGGCTACGTGGACGGCGAACTGGCCGTCGAGGCGCGCGTGAAGTGCATGCTCGGGGGCGCGAACTGAGGATGATTCGCATCGTTCAGGCGGGCGACCGCCGCATCGCCGCGTTCAACGCGCGACCGGCGTTCCCCGAGGAAGCCGAGAAGGCCGCCGCGGACGTGCTGGCGGACATCCGCAAGAACGGCGACGCGGCGGTCCGCCGCCATGTCGCCAGGTTTGAAGGCTTCAAGGGGCGCGATTTGCGCGTAACGGCGTTGCCTTCGCGGATGGAGATCCCGCCCGCGATCCGCAAAGCCGTCGAGGACGCGCATCGGCGCGTGCTGAAGTTCTCGAAGGCTTCTCTGCGCAAGGCGTGGACGATGAAGACGCCCAAGGGCGGCGTGGAAGGGGAGTTCTACTCGCCGATGGACCGCGTGGGCGTCTACGTGCCGGGCGGCACCGCGCCGCTCGCGTCGACATCCATCATGACGGTCACGCTTGCCCAGGCGGCGGGCGTGAAGGAAATCGTGGCGTGCACGCCGGCGGGCAAAACGGGCGAAGTCAACCCCGTCCTCCTGTATGCGCTCCAGCTGGCGGGCGCGACGGAAATCTACCGCGTGGGCGGCATCCAGGCCATCGGGCTCATGGCGTTCGGCACCAAGACGTGCCGGAAGGTCCAGAAGATCGTCGGACCCGGCAATGCCTACGTGACGGCGGCGAAGCGCCAGGTCTTCGGCTATGTCGCGATCGACCAGGTCGCCGGACCGAGCGAGATCGCCGTCCTGACGGACGGGTCGGTCGACGTGCGCTGGATCGCCGCGGACCTTCTGAGCCAGGCCGAGCACGGCAGCGGATGGGAGAAGTCGCTGTGCGTGTGCACCTCGCGCGAAACCGCAGAGGCCGTCAAGGCGGAGGTGCTCGCGCAGATGCGGACGCTTTCGCGCAAAGCGCTTGTCCAGCGCGTCATCGACCGGGACGGCATCCTCATCGTCGTCGCGCCCGACGTACAGGCGGGGCTTGAGGTCGTGAACGACTTTGCGCCGGAGCATTTCGAGATCATGACGAAGGACGCGCTCAAGGTGATGAAGGGCGTGCGCGCGGCGGGAGCCGTTTTTGCCGGAGCCTGGACGCCGGAATCGGCAGGCGATTTCGTCGCCGGTCCCAGCCACGTGCTGCCGACGGGCGGCGCGGCACGCATGTTCAACGGTCTGACGCCGGACGATTTCCGTCGCCGTCACAGCTTCGTCTCGTTCACGCGCGAAGATCTGGCGCAGACGCGCCCCACGATCGAAGCGTTCGCCGCGGTTGAGGGACTGGACGGACACGGGCGCGCGGCGACGATCCGCTTTACGCGTCCGTAAGAGCGCGGCAATGGCATGACTTTCCTGCAGCGACATGCGTACGACATAGGCTGCGGCTTCGCCGCGTGCCTGTGGCCGTTCTTTCCGCGCCGCCGGCGGCTCTCCGTCGACAACATCCTCAAAAGCGGCATTGCGGACGACCCTCGCGAGGCGAAGCGGGTGGCGCGGCGGGCGTGGTGCCATCTGGCGGGGCATGTCTGCGAGGCGCTTTGCGTGCCGCAGGTCGTGGACGCCGCCAACTGGCGCGAGCATCTGGATTTCTCGGAAGCGGATCCCGCGGCGGTCAAGTTGCTGTTGGACTCCCCCGACAAGCCGGTCCTGCTGGTGAGCGCGCACCATGGCGTGTGGGAGGCGGCGACGAACATCCTCTCGTTCGCGCGTCCGATGATGGCGATTGCGCGTGTGATGAACAACCGGTTCGTCGCGAAGTGGATGAAGAACCATCATTTTCGCGGTCCTGTCACGATTATCGACAAGAACCGGGGCTTTACGCCGGATATCGTCCGCCGGTGGCTGTCTACCTGTTCCGCGATGACGATTCTGATGGATCAGCACGCTTCGCGCGGCGAAAAGCTGACGTTCCTCGGCCGTCCCGCCCTGACCTTCACGACCGCCGCGCGTCTGGCCATCCGCTATGGCGTGCCGGTCGTCGTGGGTTCGTTCGTCCGCACGGGCCCTTATAGCTATCGGCTGGTGGGCGGCGCGCCGATTGTCTTCGGCAAGACGGCGGATCGCGCGGCCGCCACGCAGCTTCTGAACGACCGGCTGGGCGACGCCGTACGCCGTTATCCCGAACAATATCTTTGGGCGCATCGCCGGTGGCGCATGGATTAGGGTGGGGGATTCTTTTTCTTTATGCTCGATTTCATCTGCCTTGGATTTTCGCTTGTTTTCTTCTGGTCGACGTTTGTTGTCCTTTTCGGTCTTCTGCGCGCGTCGAAAGTCTATCGCAAGGCCGCGCGGCGCCTGAAGTTCGCCGTCCTTGTCTGCGCGCGGAACGAGGAGCGCGTCATTGCGCTGCCCGTGCGCAGCATCGCCCTGTGCAGGTATCCGCGCGAAGACGTCGAAGTCATAGTCCTCGCCGACAATTGCACGGACAATACCGCCGCGGTCGCCCGTCGCGCCGGCGCTACGGTGTGGGAGAAGACGACACCCAGCCGCGGGAAGGGCGACGTGCTCGCGTGGGGGCTGGACAAGGTCCTCGCGTCCGGGAAGTACGAGGCCATTGCTGTATTCGACGCGGACAATATCGTTTCCGCCCAGTGGTTCGACGCGGTGAACGACGCCCTGCAGGATGGCGAGACGGTGGTGACGGGATGCCGGCACGCGTCCAATTACGCGAAGAACCTGATATCGGGCTGGTGCGCCATCTATTGGAGTGTGATGAACGAGCTTTCCAACCGCGTGCGCACGAATCTGGGGCTTTCGGGCAAGCTGACCGGCACGGGCTTCGCCTGTCTCGCGAGCGTGTTCGGGCCTGAAGGCTGGAAGACGTCCACGCTCGTGGAGGATGTGGAGTTCACCGTCCAGACGAACTTGGCGGGGCGGCGCGTCGCCTACGTGCCCGATGCGGAGTACGCCGACGAGCAACCCGAGGACATGCACTACATGTGGAGGCAGCTTTCCCGCTGGTCGACCGGTGGCTGGCAGGTCGTCGTGCGCTATTTTGGCGTCTGGCTCCGCACGCTCGCAAAGCATCCGTCTTGCCGGCTTTTCGACAGTTTCTTCGCGATTCTGACGGGCATGTCGGTCGCCTTTATCTTGCTTTTCAACGTCCTCGCTTTCGCCTATCGGCTTTATTCGGACGATTTCGCGAACCGTTCTGCCGCCATGTTCTTCATAGGTATACTCGGTTTTGTGGGGGTGATGGGCTGGTTCACGGCGCTCGCGGCGGTTGCGCTCTCGCGGCACAAGCGCCGCCCGGGCGCGCTGGCGATTCTGACCTTCCCGTTCTTCTCCTTCGTCCAGTCCTGTTCGCTCCTCTACACGCTCGTTCGCCCCTCTCGCAAGTGGTTGCCGATTCCGCACGGGCTCGAGGAGACGGCGCCCGAGATGGAAGCCACATGACGGCGCAGGATGTCATCCTGGGCGCACGCGTCCAGCATGTGCGCGAACTCAAGGCGCAAATCGAAACGCTCAAAGCCGCGAATGACCGTTTGCGCCGCGAGAACGAGGAGTGGAAAGGCCACTTCGGAGCGGCGCTGATTGCCGCGAGCGACCTTCGGAGCCTGCCGCCGGGCGGGCGTTTCGTCATCGTGGACGGATGGAACTTCATCCTCGGCGCGAACCGCATGGCCCAAGATCCCGTCCAATTGCGGATTCATGCCGAGCGGTATCTCGCGGAGAACCCTTTGGATTTCGTCTGGATTGTGTTTGACGGACCGCACGAGTCGGTCAAAGATGCCGTGCGTCTGCGCATATCCTACACGGGTGGCACAGGCTCCCAGCGTGCGGACCGTCTGATTTGCGACTTCGTGCGCATGGCGGCGTATTGCGGAGACGTTTCGCGCATTGTCGTGAAGACGCGCGACAAGATCCTGCTCCGCGAAGTCGCCCGCCTGCAGAGTCTCTGCAAGTAGCCCCTGCCGCGCGCGCGAATGCGGAGAAAGGCTCTTCCAATCTTTGTTGTTTCTGTGGCGATCTGGCGCAAAACATGCAAACATCGCCAGAGAGTCGAGTGAAGATCGGGTTTTCGCCGTCGTTTCGCCTGCGGGAGCACATCCGAGACGGTGGTCGCGTCTTCTTGAAACGGGGTGCCGGTTTTCTTGGAACGCGGCGCCGAAATCCTTGAAACGGGGAACCCATATTATATCGGTTCTGCGCAATTTTGATATAAGTTTTGCGTTATTGCGTATTGTTTGACAGCCGGAAATATCTTATAATCCTGGAAATCGCAGTAGAAAGGCTGGAATCGGGGCTGTGGACTTTGTTTCCGGCGGGAAGCGCGCATGCGGCTACCGTCAAACGGCTGAAAACGAAGCCGTCGGAGTAGAACCCTCTTTTTGTGCCCATGAGAAAAGATTCTCGTGCCGATGAGAAAAAATTCTCATGGGCACGAGAACGGATCGCCTGCAGACGCGAAATCGCCCGTTAGCTCGCATTTTCGGTTGAAATCAATCATAAAACAGGCAGATAGCGGTTGAAAACCGGGGACGGCACGGGCGACCGCCCCGTTTCACCCGCCGGGAACGCCTCAGACGGGGGCCAAACACGCCGGAACGGGGGTGCCGTTGCGCCGGAACGGCGATGCCGTTGCGCCGGAACGCCGATGCCGTTGCGCCGGAACGGGGGTGCCGTCTCGCCGGAACGGCAACGCCGTCCGCCATGGCCCGATGGGTGGATATGGCGGGCAGAAAGGCCGCGGCGACACGAAACGTCCGGATCTTGCTCATAGTGCGACAAGATTATGCGCCAATTTGTGTTTCTTTGCAAGCACGGTGGCTCAGTTCCGATTTTCATGCGGTGACGGCAAGTCGCGCGGGCGGTTGCATGCGTGCACGGAAAATGCTACAATATTGCAATCATGAAGCGGTTTCTGAGACATCTTTTCAAGCCGACGGCACACGGGAGGCGTGTGCTGTCCGGGTGTCTCGCCGCGCTGGCAGCGGGAATCATCCTCTTTTCGGGCGTCAGTCTCGCCGCGGACGCGGACCATGACTGCACGCAGACGGACTGCCCGATCTGCGCGGAGATGCAGCTCTGCGTGGCGAACTTCGAGCTGCTCGGCAGCTCCTGCGGGCACGCGCCCCCGGTTTTCGCGCCGGCCGTCGCCGTCTTCCGCCCGCTCTCGACGGGTGCGACCGCCTACCGGCCGCCCGCCCTTACCTTGCAGTCTCTTTATGTGCGGTTGAACGACTAGGACGGCGCACCCGGCCCGTCAGGGTCTTTCCCGTTCAATACCGTTCAAACTACATCACACATAAAGAAAGAAATGAAAAATACATCTTTGTCTCTTGCGGCGTTCACGGCCGCAGCGCTCTTTTGCTCTCCTGTCCGGGCCGACGCCCCGTCCACAACGCCGAAGGAAATCGTGGTCGCCACGTTCCCGGCGTACGACTGGGCGCGGCAGATCGTCGGCGTCCACACGAACACGCTGAACGTCAGCCTCCTGGAAAAGAACGGCGTCGACCTGCACAGCTACAAGCCGTCCGCCCGGGACGTCGTCCGGATTCTCAAGGCGGATCTCTTCGTCTACGTCGGCGGCGAATCGGACGGGTGGGCCGAACCGCTGGCGGAAAAGAAACGCGCCGCGCACCAGCGGGTGGTCGACTTCATGCACACCCTGCGCGACGCCACCCGTCCGGAAGAAACCGTCGAAGGCATGCAGGCGGAAGACGAACACGAACATGAACACGCGCATGAACACGAACACGGGCACGAAGTGGAGAAGGACGAACACGTCTGGCTCTCGCTGCGCTTTGCCGCGCGGCTCGTGGATGCGCTGGCCGCCGAAATCGCCGCGATCGACCCATCGCACGCGGCGGACTACCGCGCCAACGCCGCCGCCTATCGCGCCAAGATCCTGGCCCTGGACGCCCGCTACGCCGACATGGCGCGGACGGCCAAGCGCAAGACCGTGCTGTTCGCCGACCGCTTCCCCTTCCGCTATCTGACGGAGGACTACGGACTGAAGTACTACGCGGCGTTTGCGGGCTGTTCGGCGGAGTCGGAGGCGAGTTTCAAGACGGTCGTCTTTCTCGCGTCCAAGGTCGACGCCCTGAAGTTGCCGTGCGTGCTGACGCTGGAGCGGTCCGGCGGGAAGATCGCCGCGGCCGTTCTGGGCGCGGCGCACACGAAGCCGGTGCGGATTCTCTCCGTCGACTCGCTGCAGTCCGGCGAGCCGCGCGACTATCTGCAGGCGATGGCCGCCAATCTCGCGGTCTTCGCCGAGGCCCTGAACTGAGGAGGTGCGCATGGAACTCCTGTCCTGCGCGAACCTGCGGTTCGGCTATGCGGGCCAGCCGCCGTTCGCCTGCCCCGACTTCACGGTCGAGGCGGGCGAACTCCTCCACATAGCGGGGGAGAACGGCACCGGCAAGACCACGCTTCTGCGCGTGCTGGCCGGGCTTCTGCCGGTCTTTTCGGGCCAAATCCGCCGCGCCGGCGAGCTCGTTCCGGGGAGCGTCGGCTATCTGCCGCAGCGCTCGCCCTACCAGGACGACTTCCCCGCCACCGCGCGCGAAATCGCGCTTTCCGGCTGCCAGGCGGCGCGCGGTTGGCGGCCCTTCTACACCCGGCGCGAGAAAGAAGCCGCCCGGGACGCCCTGCGGGCTTTCGAGGCGGACGATCTGGCGGACGCCTCCTACCGGGCGCTCTCGGGCGGCCAGCGGCAGCGCGTCCTTCTGGCGCGTGCGCTCGCCCTGCCCCGCCGGCTCCTTCTGCTGGACGAGCCGTCCACCGGGCTGGACGCCCCCTCGACCGCGCACATGCGCCGGGCGCTGGAGGCGTGCCGTGCGCGCGGCACGGCCATCGTCCTCGTCACGCACGCGTCCGGCCTGCTCGCCGGAGCGGAACACAAAACCGTCGCCGTCCACCGGGAGGCTCCCCGCCATGATTGACCAGCTTGCGGACTATCTGCGCTACCCCTTCGTGCGCCATGCCCTTCTCGTCGGCACCCTGATCGCCGTCAGCGCGGCGCTTCTGGGCGTGCCGCTCATCCTCCGGCGGCTCTCCAACATGGGCGACAGCCTCTCCCATGTCGCCTTTGCCTCGCTGACCCTCGGTAGCGCCCTCAGCCTGGCGGGCGGGTTCGTCTCCACGCTGGTCGGCACGTCCGTCTGCTCCGTCCTGCTCCTGCGCGCGCCGCGGCGGACGCAGACGAAGGGAGACGCCGCGCTCGCGATGCTTTCCGCCGGCATGCTCGCGGCGGGTTACCTCGCCGCCAATCTGGCCCCGAAGTCCGCCAACGTCTCGGGCGACGTCTGCACGACGCTGTTCGGCTCCATATCCATCCTGACCCTGACCGACGCGGACGTGTGGATATGCTCCGCGCTCTCTCTGTCCGTCGTGGTCTTCTGCGTCTGGACGCACCACCAGAGCCTGGAATACGCCTTCGACGAGGATTTCGCGCGCGTCGAGGGCGGGCACGTGAAGCTCTACAACACCCTGTTCGCGCTCGTCGTCGCGGTCGTCATCTCCACCGCCATGCGGCTCGCCGGGGCGTTGCTCGTCGCGGCGCTTCTGGTGTTCCCGGCGGCGTCCGCCCTGCGGATCTTCCGTTCTTACCGGGCGGTTTGCGTCTTCGCGGCGCTTCTCGCCGCGGTCACGGCGAGCACGGGCATCGTGGTTTCGGTCCTCGCCGGCACCCCGGTCGGCGCGACCGTCGTCCTGACCGAGGCGGTCGCCTTCGGCGTTTGCCGGCTGATCGGACAGAAAGGGGGACTCAAATGAGGAAGCCTCTCGTCCTGAACATCCTCGCCGCCGCCGGAATCGCCGCGTCCGCGCTGGCCATGTCCGCCGGCCGGTATCGCGACCCCGCCTGCGTGCGCATTCCGCCGCCTTCGTCGCCCGTGGACGTCGATTTCACGGCCTTCCACGGCATCCTGCGCGACGTCAAGTTCACCGCCTTCCTGCGCGCGCCGGGGGACTTCCGCGGCCAACGCGTGCGCCTGTGCGGCGTCGCCCTGCAGGCCGAGGACGCGAAAGGACGGCGGCACTACGGCGTCAAAGTCTTCGACGCGGCGGGGTGCTGTCCGCTGTTCATCGTGGAATACCTCCCCGCCGGCACGAACGCCGTCCCGGAGGAAGGCGCGGAAATCGTCGTGGACGGGACCGTCCACACGCCCGGACCGGGCGCATTCTGTCCGGTCGCCGTCAGCAACGCGGTCGCGCGCCCCCTCTGAAATGCGCGCCTCTGTACTTGCCGTCGCCGTTTCATCACCTTGAAACGCATAAAAGACCGTGGTCTATCGAGTAAACCCGAAAAGCGCAATTGAAAGGATGGAATCGGGGCTGTGGACTTTATTTTCAAGGATGAAGTGGATTTCTCTGCTTTAGCCAAACGGGCGAAAAACGAAGTCGTTCGTGCTATACTTTATGGCGTTAACCCTATTCCAGGCGGAAGTTCCATTCTTGTCCGTTTGCTTTCGCGTGACGACCGGGTGGGGCGGACGCGTCTCGAGGGCATGCCGTGTACAAGAGAACGCGTTCCCGGCACCTTAGGAACGCGTTCCCTTGAAGTTCTGTTGCGCATCCGGCGCAGATGGGGCAGTCTATCCCTTGCGGTCCATCCTTTGGATTGGCCGCCAGCCGCGGGGGATGTCCCTATAAACCTATAATAGGATGGCGGAGGGGAAACCTGAAGTATTCCGCTGTTTTATGCCGATGAAACGGCACCGGTGTCCCGGATGGCTCGAGCTTAAAAGGGATATTTCTGTGTTTTGTTCTTGAAACCGCAAAAACGGTCGTTTATCGTCACACCGGCGGCTTCTTGAGGGCGCACAGGGCGGGGATGAAGTAGAGCGAAACGAGCGACGAGACAAGGATGCCACCGACGGAACCGATGCCCATGGACTGGCGCAGCTCGCACCCGAGCCCCGTCCCGAGCGCCATCGGCAGCATGCCGAAAAGCGCCGCGGCGCAGCTCATCAGGATGGGCCGGAACTTCATCTTCGCCGACTGCAGGACGTCGCCCGTCCGCTGCCACGCGTCAATCAGCAGAATCGCCGCGTTCACGACGACGCCCACGAGCATGATGCCGGCGAGGAGTCCGAAGATGGAAAGCGTCGTTCCCGTCACGGCGATCGCGGCGAATATCCCCAGATAGCTGAACGGCACGGTAAAGAGGATGACGAACGGCAAGACCCACGACTCCAGAATCGCCGCGAGCAAGAGGTAGGTCAGCGCGATGGCGATTGCCGTCACCAGTCCGAACTCGTCGAGCGCCTCCTGCATGTATTCCGACATGCCGCCGAAGAGCGTCGCATAGCCGCGCGGCAGTTTGTCGGCGAGGGCGCTTGTGGCGACCGCCATGGTCTCTCCCAGGCCGTGCCCCGGGGCGTTGTTGGCGTAGACGATCGTCGAGCGTCGCTTCTCGCTGCGGACGATCTGCACCGGCTGGATGGTCTCCTTCACGTCCGCCACGGCGCCCAGGACGAACGGACGCCCCCCGGGTCCGGGAAAGTTGAGCTCGTCAATCTGCCCGACGCCGTCCTTCTGCGCATACCGCACGCGGATGTCGTACGAGCGCTCGCCTTGCGTGAACGTGGCGGGGGTCAGGCCGGCGAACGCCGCGCGCAGGTTCAGCCCGAGAATGTCGGGCGTCAGGCCGAGGTCGTTCAGGACGGCGCGGTTGGGGTGTATCCGGATCTCCGGACGCCCCGGGCGCACGTTGTGCGAGACGTCCGTCGCCGAGGGGTCCGCCTTCAGCTTTCGCGCCGCGGCGAGCCCCAGTGTGTTCAGGGTGTCCATATCCTCGCCCAGGATCTTGAGCTGGAGCGTCTGGGACGAGCCGCCCACGACGGACGGCACCATGACGGTGGCGATCACGTCGGGTTCGGACAGGAGATGCGTGCGAATGCGGCTGGCGATTGCGTCTATCGTGTCCGGCCGCCGGGTCATGTCCGTCAGCACGAGGTCGATCTCGGCGAGGTAACTGCCGCGGCTGACCTGTCCGAGCGTGCCCTGGGTGCGCCCGACCGTGACGACGCGGTGCACGACGAGCGGCTTGCCCGCCGAGTCCGTCATCTTCTCGAACTCCGCCGCAATCGCCTGCGCGCGCCGGGAGGCGTGGTCCAGGTTGGTGTCCGCCGGGAATTCCAGCGTGATCGAAAGTTCGCCGCGGTCCATGGTCGGCACGAAGTCCGACTTCACGTAGGGCGACAGGAGGGCGAACCCGGCGAGCGTCAGGACGGAGAAAAGCGCCAGCCACAGCTTCGGACGGCGCAAAACGGCGCCCAGCGAAGCGGCGTAGCCGCGCGCGAGACGTTCGTAGAAGGCGTTCCAGGGCGCGAAAAGGCGCGCCAGGAGCCGGTTGAAGCCCGCGCCCCTGCCGTCCAGCGCCTGCGCCATGAGCGGCGTCAGCGTGAAGGAGACGAGCAGCGACGCGAAGGTGGACGCCGTCACGACGATGGCGAACGGCACGAAGAAGCGCCCGGCCATCGTCTTCATCGTGGCGATCGGCAGGAAGACCACCACGTTCGTCAGGGCGGAAGCGGCGACGGCGAGCGCGATTTCGTCCGTCGCCTTCATGACGTTTCCGGGCTTGGCGACGATGTTTTCCAGCACGACGATGGAGTTCGCCACGAGGATGCCCACGGAAATGCCGATCGCGTTCATCGTGATGACGTTGGCGGTGTAGCCATAGAGCGTGAAGGCGATGAGGGAGATGACGATGGTGATCGGGATGGAAACGAACGCCGTCAGCGCCGTGCGCCAGTCCGAAAGGAAGAGCAGCAGGACGAGGCCCGTCAGGAGCACACCCTGCCAAATGGAGCTGACGCCGCCGGCGACCGTCTCGTGCACATAGGCGCCCTCGTCGCGTATCCAGCCCAGCCGCATGCCCCCGGGCAGGTTTTGCCGCGCGAGATCGAACGCCGCGCGGATGCCCTCCACCGTCTTGGCGGCGTTGGCTTCGCCGCGCTTGGTGATTTTGACGACGATGGCCGGTTTCCCGTCGCTGAAGGCGTAGGACTCGGGGCGCTGCGTGCCGAAGGAGAACGTCGCCACGTCGCGCAGGTACACGCGATTGCCGCGCGGCGAACCGAGCTCGATCTCCCCCAGACGCGCCGGCGTCGCCGCTTCGGCGTCGTAGGTTATGGAGAATTCGCGCGTGTGGTCCGAAATCTGCCCGGACGGCACCTTGACGTTGCCCTTGCCGACTTTGTTGACGACTTCCGCGAGCGTGAGGCCCGCGGCGGACAGCTTCTCGCGGTCCACGGAAACGACGACCTCGCGTTCCTCGCCGCCCACCAGATCCACGCTCGCGACGCCGGAAACGGCCGAAAAGCGGTCCGAGAGGTTCTGGTCGGCGTAATCGTACAGTTCGTCGACGCCGTAGTTGCCCGTCAGGACGACCGTCACGACCGGGATGGCGTTCATGTCGTACTTCAGGATCTGCGGCTTGTCGGCGCCGTCCGGCAGGTCGCCCTCGATGGCGCTCACCTTCTCGCGCACGTCCGACGCGGCCACGTTCTGGTCGCGGCCCAGTTCGAACTCCAGCAGAACCTGGCAGAAGTTGTTCGCGCACGTCGCCGTCATGTGCTTGAGCCCGTCCACCTGCACGACGGCGTCCTCGATGGGCTTGACGACGGACGTCTCGATTTCCTCCGGCGAGGCGCCGGGATACGTCACCGTGACCGTGACGTAAGGAATCGTCACGTTCGGCAGGGTGTCGATGCCCATCGTGCGCACGGCCAGAAAGCCGAACATCATCAGCACGATGAGGCCGACCAGCGTCAGAATCGGCTTCTTGATCGCGGTGTCACTTAGTATCATGGCTGACCCTCACTTCGTCGCCTTCGTTCACCAGGAGCATGCCTTCCACGATCAGCGCGTCCGTATCCGCCAGGTGCGGTGCGCGGATTTCGCGCCATCCGTCCTGTTCGAGCCCCGCCTCCACCGCCACGCGCACGACTTTGCCGTCCACGACCTTGAAGAGGGACTCTTTTCCGCCGCGCAGGGCGACCGCCGTAGCCGGGACGGCCTGCCCCTTGCGCCGGGCGAAGACGACGCGTCCGTCCACCAGCATCCCCGGCGCGTACGTCGTGCCGGCCGGCAGGATCGTGCGCACCTCGAACGTCCGCGTGGTCGGGTCCACGCGCGGCGATTTGTAGGTGAGGACGGCCGTGCGGGCGACCCCGTTCGTCTCCTGCAGGAGGATTTCCGTCCGTCCCACTATCACCGCCCCGTAGTGCGCGGCATTGAGCGCGAAGCTCGCCTCCAGCGTCGTCGGGTCGTCCAGCGCGAAGACCGGCACCCCCGGCCCCACATAATCCCCGGCATCCTTGTATTTGTGCGTCAAAACGCCGTCGAACGGAGCCGAAACCGTCGAATCGGACAGGTTCTTGCGGGCGACGGCGAGGCCCGATTCCGCCTTGGTGACGCCCGCCTGGCCCGCTTCCGCCGCGGCGGCCGTGGTTTTCGCGGCGACGTCGGCGCGCTCCCACTGGTCCTTCGTGACCGCGCCGGACGCAAAGAGCCGCTTCATGCGCACGGCGTCCAGGGACGCCTTCTCGTTCTGCACGCGCGCCTGCTCCAATTGCGCCTTCGCCAGCCGCAAGTCGTCCGTCGCCGCCCGCACGGCATTGGCCAGATTCTCCCGGTCCACGCGGAAAAGCGGCATCCCTTGCTTGACGTACTCGCCTTCCTCGACGAGAATCGCGTCGATCGTCCCGGGTATGCGCGCGGAAATCGTCGCCGAATTCTTCGTGCGGACCGTCCCCTGCACGCCCAATTCGTCCGAAAACGGGACGTTCCGGCGCACATGCCCGACCTTCACGAGCGGACGCGTCTCGACGGGTTCCGGAGCCGCCTTGTCGCACCCCTCCGTCGCGAGAAGAATCCCCGCCGCCAAACCTAGAATGCTTTTCAACTTCATTTCTCGATCTCCTCGAAAATACCCAAACCCATCGTCTGGCGCAGAACGACTTCCGCCAAGGCGGACGAGTAGTCCATCGCCGCATACTGCACGCGCGCGGCATCCCGCACGGCCAGTTTGTCCAAGACCGTGGAAAGCGTCTCCTCGCCTTCGCTGAACCGCAGCTCCGTTTCGGCATAGTCGGTTTCGGCCGCGCGCCGGGCCTGCGCGGCGGCTTCCAGTTCCAGTCCGCAGCGCTTCCAGTTGCGGTAGGCTTCGGCGACGCCCGTCACGACCGCCAGCATGCGGTCCTCCTGCAGCTTGAATTCCGCCTCCCGCTTCGCGCGCGCGGCCCGGTAGTCCTGCACCGTGCGGAAACCCTCGAAGGCGGACCACGTGGCTACGAGCCCGCCGCCCCAGCCGTGTATCGCCGAGGCGGCGACCCCCTGGTTTATCCCGCCGCCGCCCAAGAGCACGTTCGGCAGGAACCCCGCCAGCGCCTCGATGACCTGCACTTTGCGCAGGGCGATCGTCTGGTCGCCCGCGTACAGGTCCTTGCGCGCGAGCAGTCCCCGCCACACGCATTCCTCCACGGAAAGCGCCGTCAGCGCCGGACTCCGCACGGCCAGCAGACTGTCGCCGACGAAGAGATTCCCGTCCTTTGGAGCCGTCAACGGCCAGAAATCGGCTATTTCGCACAGTTTCATGCGCGCATTTTCCCGCTGGTCCCGCGCTTCCTGCAAGTGGAGGAGTCCATCCGCCAGACGCGCCTGCGCCCGTTCCCGGTCGCCTTTGAGCGCGTAGCCCTCGTCCGCCAGGCGGTCCACCCGGTTCGTCAGCGCCCGGTCGCTCGCGATCTGCGCCCGGTACGTCTCCATGAGCCGTTCGGCGACGACGGCGCGATAGAAAAGCGCCGCGACTTGCGCGTCCAGAACCTCCCGCGCCCGGTCACGGACAATGTCGCGTATGCGCACGCCGTAGGCGCTTTCGGCGAACATCGTCCAGGCCACCGGCGTGAACACGGGCTGGGTCAGCATAAGCGACTGCTGGTGCGCCCAAAGGCGGTTGCCCTGGAACGCCACGGGCGAAAGCGCCGGCATGTCGGAGCGTCCGTGCAGAACCTCGCGCCCGAAGGACGCCTCGACCTGCGGAAGAAACACCGAAAACGCCGCGGCGCGGTCTATCCGCGCCAAAGAGGCGGCGAGCTCGTCTTCCGTCAGCTTCAGCGTACGCGTCCGCGCCCGTTCCAGAACCTGCTCCAGACGGTACGGCGGCGGATTGCTCGCGACCCACTCCGCCGTCTCGGCCGTCAGCCGCGACCGAAACGCCGCGCTCGACGCTTCCCGTTCTTCGCGTCCCGGATTCGCGCATCCACACACGAGCAGGAGCAGACCCAAGAATGGACAAAATCTCTTCATTTCGACATTGAATCCCTTCTAGTACCCTCTTTGCGCCACCTATTATACCAAATCCGCCGCGTTTTCTGAACCCACTTCGCAGCGCGAGACGTCCGGGCGGGACTTGCGGAACAGCGGTCTCGTGCCTCGCGTCCGGCCCCTTCGAAGCGGACACGGCGCAAAACCCAAACTGCCTGACAGGCTGGACAGGCTGATGCGGAATCCGGGAGAATCAAAAGAACGCGCGCCCGGTTCCATTCGCCGGGCGCACAGGGGTTCGTCGCGTTCTTTCGCGCGGAAGATCAGGCGGCCTTCGCGTGCTTGCGCCGGAGCGCCAGCATGCCCGCACCGAGAAGGAGCATCAGCCCGCTCGTCGGCTCGGGGGCAACGCCGGTGAACGTGCCAATGACGTGATCGTTCTTATCCTTGAGCGTAAAGCTACCTGTTTTCGCCAGCGCGTCAAAGAGATCGTCGACACGCACGTAGTAGCCCGCGTACACAGCCCCCGATATCGCGGTGTTGTCAGCCGTGGCGCCGATGCCATTGCCGCCCAGTTTGATGACAAGACTGTAATTCTGCCCATAGTAGTCAGTCCAGGCTTTGTCGGAATCGTACGTAAAGCCATACTTCCAACCATCGTTCGTGAGTTTTTGCATTTGAGTGCCAGCTCCCCAATTCCATTTTGAGGTGTCAGTTACGAATTCATAGCGATTCACACCCGGCGCGGCTCTAAAGTGATCAAGATCATTTCTGCTGTATCCGTCAGCGTCGGAAGCTTTGCCGCCCCAGTAGTTGTCGGACGTGACCCACTTGAACGTGCCGGCCGAGGCGACCGTAGCGGCGGCGACCGCGAAC
>ERZ808245.527-NODE-527-length-18674-cov-4.065471_pt1 | contig 18674 bp, 16 predicted proteins | sample MGYA00521243_ERZ808245 | MGnify/ENA primary metagenome ERZ808245 (study PRJEB31516, sample SAMN03275576) | gut metagenome | biome: mammalia-associated habitat; material: feces | host: Papio cynocephalus | place: Kenya | collected 2012-07-07 ... | reverse complement strand
GACCCAAACGGCGGCGAGTTATCCACAATAGGGGGGGGGGGTATCCTCTAAGCAGATAAGGCTAGGTGACACCTACGGCGACCTACCCGTGCCAACCCGCACGGGTTATTCTTTTGTCGGGTGGAGAGGGAAGAATATTTTTTTTATGAATGGTAGTTGGGTCTGTCGCAATGCGTCCTATACTATTTTTGATAGCAGCATAACGATCACCGCAACGGGAGTCAGTGGCCAGCAATCTTACATAATAAAGAGTGTAGAACTCTCAAAAGGTTTCTATGCTTTATCTCTCGGTAGTTATGAAATATCTGGCAGTGTCGAGTACAAAAAACTTGGGATCATTAATCACACAAAAGGCGGCGGTTTCGTTGAAAATGCTGTTTTGGGAGAAAATAAAAAAACAACAATTTTTGAGATTGATGCTGACGGATATAATTTAACCATGACTATTTTTGTGCAGGATTTTCCAGGGACTGGGACGGGGACTGTTACTGTTAGTGATATGATGTTGGAAAAGATTGATGAGGGTGGTTATGCCTCAAAATATGAACCTTACATCATTCAGCGCGACACAATTTTCAGTAACCCTGGTGACAGAACCCTTGTTGCAGAGTGGACAGCGAACAGTAATAATCTTTTCACCAATGGTGATTTTGAAGATGTATATACTCAGACAGACACTGGCTGGGACAATAGCATAAACGGCACATTGCACGCAACGGGGTGGAATGATTATAATGGAGAAATTACAAACCCTTTAACTACAGTTCATGCTCACATTAAGGATATCTCATCAACCGACCCACAGCACGGGCATGTTTTTGAAATGATAGGTGCTCATAGGGAATATATTGCTGCATTGCAACCCTTTCGCTCAACAACTAAAATTACAAGTGGAACGTATAGAGTTTCTGCAAGTATTAAAGGTGTTTCAGGGCAAAATGTTCTTTGCATGGGGCTATATTATTCACAAACGGGAAGCGATTATTCATCAAGCACATTCTACAGCGGACAATATACAATAAGATTTGAAACAACTGAATGGACAAGAGTAACTTACGAGTTTGCTGTAACTAAAATAACATATGCAAGCGGTTTTTATTTCTATGGTGACTTATATGTTGCTCCGGACATCACCCCGTCAATGAATAACATTTTCTATCTTGATGATGTATTTTTGGAGAAGATTGCATGATTTTTACTTATTTTTACCTAAAATTCTAACTTTTTTCCAAAACATTCCAAAAACTTTGTTTAAATAATTGCAGAAAGTGGCAGTGGGTGCTATACTACAAGAAGTGAGGGATATTATGGGAAAGAAAGTTCAAGGGATACATGCGGGTCACAGACAGAGGTTAAGGCAACAGTTATTATTGGCTGACTACACCAAAATGCCCGAGCATTTGATTATGGAACTTATGCTAACTTTTATCCTTCCATACAGAGATGTCAACCCATTGGCTCATGCGCTTTTAAATGAATTTGGCTCACTTGCGAATGTAATTGACGCAAATATTGAGGACTTAAAGAAAGTCAAAGGAATTGGAAATATTACTGCACATTATCTAAGTTTTTGTTCCAAAATTCCAGAAATTTATAGGATATGTAAAGCAAACAGAAAGCATAGCATAAGAAATGTGAAACAAATTGTGTCATATGTTGCAAATTCTGTTGACCTAAAAGCTCCAGAGAATTTTGAATATATGTGTCTAAATGGCAGAGGCGAAATATTATACTTTGGTGACATTGGTTGCAAGAATTCAAAAGAATTGTTATCCAAGAATAGAGAACTCGTTGCACAAATTTTGAAATATCCAACTCACTCTGTCGTTATTGCACACACAATTCCAGAGGGTGAGTTAACCCCCTCACAAGAGGACATAGAATACGCTCAAAAACTAAGAGCAATATTAGATTCTCTTTCAATCAGACTGATAGATTATGTAATAGTTTCGCCAGACGGATATTTTAGTTTCTTCAAAGCAAGACTAATTGAAATTGGTGGACCAAGCGAAATTGAAGCGGCTTATCGTGACCTTGAAATGAGCCTTCGTGACGGTGGAATTGAATATTCTTTTGACGAAGTGGACACTGACAAAGACGAATATCCAACACTCATTGACCAAAACGAGATTGGAAGTAAAGTGAGTTAATATGCTTTTCTTGGGGCAAAATTTTTTACGAAAAAAATTGTAGAATAGATAAAAAAAGTTTAAGGAATTGTGACCTTAGACTTTTTTTAATAAGTATTTACAACAGAAAATATTTTATTTGGCGTTCAATTTGCTTTGCGCCTTCAAAATTTGTTGCAAGCGATAGCGGTTAAATCTTTGGATACAAATTGGTGGGAAATCGGCAAAAAGTGAAGTTAAAACAGAAGTGATGACGTAAATTGCCCATTCGTCCACAGAAAGCAAAAGCCCAAATGGAATGGCGAGCAGCCCCACAAATGCACACACCCAATGCGTGAGTTCTGCACTGATGTTATTTTGCAAAACAACAGCCATTCGCTCGTTGTCCAGTTTTTGCAACACAAAAAGGCTTCTGTCCCACGCCCAAAATCTATCTTTCCACCTCTTTACGCCCATGCGAGAAAGGAAGTTGTATTCGCTTTTTTTAACAACAAACGCCTTGTTTTCAACATGAATTTTATACTTTAATTTTTTCGCAAAAAGCAAGCCGATGAATATTCTTACGTCCGTGTGATAGGCGAACATAAAAAGGGTTATAAAAATGGCGAGTTGAGGGGAAGCCCACCCCCAAATGGCAACTGCAACCCCGCTGCACGCAAACGCAATATTAAGACAAATTGTCAAAATTATTGCAGATTTAAGTTCTTTCGTTATCTTCATAAAAATATTTTAACACTTTTCCGATGATTTTACAAACAATTCCGCTATTTTAACTGTTCACAACAATATTTTTGCATAAAATTCACAACACCTTTTTTGTGTAGATATAAATTTCTTTAGCATTTAGGGAAAGAAAAATGTAAAACATTAGAACCAATATTGTTCCACATTTTGTGAATTGGAAAAACAAAAATTATAGGACAAAACACAAGCCAAAAACCGAGACTACTCGCCCAAAAAATAAAAATGAAATAGTGGAATAAAAATGATTGACAAATAGTCGAAGATTTGATAAAATCACTCTTGTTGAATGGAGAAGTACCCAAGAGGCCCAAGGGGATCCCCTGCTAAGGGATTAGACGTGTAACAGCGTGCGCGAGTTCGAATCTCGCCTTCTCCGCCAACGCCCGCCCAGCCAGGCCTTCCGTTTGGTTGGGTGTTTTTTATTGATGAAAGGGTGTTTGAATAGTTATCACATTTGGCATAATAAGAGATTGGATAATCACGCTATGCAATCTTCATGTCTAATCGCTTGACTTTGATTATATTTGAATGATAAACTTATGATATAAGTTATAATATTTACTTATACATAAGTTTTTTGTTGCCGAGGAGGCGGAGCGTGTTTAGAAATTTTTTATCTTTTTTGAGAAAAGATTGTAATATCGGGAAACTTGTCAAAAACGGGTTAATAATTGGTGAAAATTGCAGTATTGCAAGGTCGTGTGTAATTGACGAATCTCACACTTGGCTCATCGAAATTGGAAACAATGTCACGATAACTGAAAGATGTGTAATTCTTGCCCACGATGCCAGCATGCGCAAAGATTTGGGTTACACAAAACTTGGGAATGTAAAAGTAGGAGATAATGTTTTTGTAGGTGTGAACAGTGTTATTTTGCCAAACACAACAATTGGTGACGGAGCAATAATTGGAGCGGGCAGTGTTGTAAGTGGAAATGTTGAAGCAAATTCGGTCTATGCTGGTGTACCTGCAAGAAAGATTGCAACGAAAGATGAGTTTTTGTCCAAACATAAAGGAAACCTGACGGAAGAAAATATTTTTGACGATAGTTACACTTTGCGTGGAAACGTATCTGACGATAAAAAGGCAGAAATGAAAGAACGGATTTCAAGAAGCGGGGTGGGATATGTCAAATGAAAAATTGAAAGTCCTACATCTTTTGGCGTCAAATAGCTTTTCTGGGGCGGAAAATGTGGCTTGTCAAATAATTTCTTGTTTTGAAGATTATGACGAAGCATATTGCTCACCAGTGGGGAAAATTGAAGAACAACTGAAGGAAAAGGGTATCAAATATATTCCTATTAACAAACTAACTCGCAAGGAAGTAAAAAGAGTTGTTGCGGAGTTTAAGCCAGACATAATTCACACTCACGATGCAAAAGCGTCAATAGTGGCAAGTTTCGCATTCAAAAATGTTCCAATTGTTTCACATATACATTGCAATGACAAAAAAATGAGAAAAATTGGGCTGAAAAGTGTGTTATTTAAACTTGCAAGCAAAAAGTTTTCACATATCTTTTTTGTGTCAAAGGGAAGCCTTGAAGCGTATAGGTTCAAAAAATCTACAGAGAAAAAATCTAGCGTTTTGCATAATGTTATTGACACAAATTTGGTGGCGGAAAGAGCAAAAGAGAATACACAAAACTACACAAGCGACATAGTTTATGTGGGAAGGCTAACAAACATAAAGAATCCGCTTAGACTGGTGGATATTGTGGAAGAAATTGCAAAAACAAATAAAAATGTAACACTTTCCATTGTTGGTGAAGGCGAATTAAAGAGTGACTTGCAAAAATACATAACTGAAAAAAATCTGAACAAAAATATTAAACTTTTAGGCTTTATGTCGAACCCATACAAAGTGATTTCTTGTTCAAAAGTTATGCTTATGACGTCAATTTCTGAAGGCTTGCCAATGTGTGCGCTTGAAGCATTGTCACTTGGGGTGCCAATAATCTCGACCAAAACAGATGGCTTAAGGGAAATTATACAGAATGATAGAACTGGCTTTTTGTATGACACAAACACACAAGCCAGCACAAAAATTTTGGAATTGCTGCAAGACCCAATCAAACTTAACGAAATGAAATCGTCTGCCATAGCCTTTTCAAAAGAATATAACGACTTAGGAAAATATAGACAAGAAATTGAGAAAGTGTATTGCAGTGCAGTGAGAAAATAACTATTTAAAAGGTTTATACTATGGAGAAATTGATAAGTGTTATCATTCCAGTTTACAAAGTTGAGCAATATTTGGATAAGTGTGTGGAATCTGTCGTAAGTCAAACTTACAAAAACCTGGAAATAATTTTGGTAGATGATGGCTCGCCAGACAATTGTCCAGCCATGTGTGATGAATGGGCAAAGAAAGACAGCAGAATAAAAGTTATTCACAAGAAAAACGGTGGGGTTGCGGATGCACGAAATATAGGAATTGATAATGCAACAGGCGATTATATTGCTTTTGTGGATAGCGATGATTATCTGGATAAAACGATGTATGAAAAATTATTAATATGTGCTATGAAAAATAATTCGGATATGACTATGTGTCGTTACTTAGAAGTATATGATTCTGGGAAATTAAGAAAGGTCATTGAAAAAAATTTATTTAACTGCAATTCTTCCAATCTAGCAAGTTTATATGTTAATACAGGGGCATGGGTTGAAAATGGAGAGCTATACACCAATGGAATTCATGGAAATATTTGGCGAGTTTTATACAAAAAGGGGATTATCAATAATACTAGATTTTATCTAATGACTTACGGAGAAGATTTTTGTTTTAATCTTTTGTTGTCAAGAAAAAAACCTAAAATTGCAGCTATTGATGAATTTTTATATTTTTATTATCAGAGAGAAACAAGTGTAGTTCATGTTTATAATGAAAAGTCTTATTATGCAAAACTTCAATCATCAAAAATAACAGCAAAAATTATTGAACAATTGTTAACACCCGAACAGTTTTGCTCTTTTAAATTTTCTCAATGTATACAACTATTGGTGATTGTATCTAAAAATAAAGATTATAAAAAAGTTTTGAAAGAATATAGAAAGGATTCTTGGGTGTTGGAGTGCAATACAAAAAAAAATTATAAGCAAGCTCAAGTGAACGCTCAGAGTTTCAGCTATAAAGTCGCAAATTGGTTCGTTTACAAAAAACTTTATAGATTGTTTTGTATGTTTTATAAATTGATAAGGAGAAAAAGGTGAAAAAAGAACTTGTTACTATTATTATTCCGGTTTATAAGGTGGAACAATATTTGGATAAATGTGTGGAATCTGTTGTAAATCAAACTTACAAAAATTTGGAAATAATTTTGGTAGATGATGGCTCGCCAGACAATTGTCCAGCCATGTGTGATGAATGGGCAAAGAAAGACAGCAGAATAAAAGTTATTCACAAGAAAAACGGTGGCTTGTCAGATGCAAGAAACGCAGGGCTGAATGAAATGGCAAAAAATGGGTATGTTATTTTTTTGGATAGTGATGATTATTTAAGCCCTACTACTTGTGAAGATCTTTTAGGTTTGGTTAAAAAGTATGAAGCCGATGTTGCTATTTGCAATTTTGCTAGGGTAAATGAAGATGGGAAAATTGAGAATGTCAACAATGAAAATGTGGTAACAATTTTTGAAGGAAATGATCGTTTTGACCTTTTAAATATTTATCCTGTTCAAACAATAGTAGCATGGGGAAAAATTTATAAAAAAGATATTTTTAATGATATAAGATATCCAGTTGGTAAAATATATGAGGATGGTTATGTGGTTCATCAATATTTATATGAAGCCAAAAGAGTAGTGTATTCGTCAAAACAACTTTGGTTTTATCTTCAAAGACAAGATAGTATTATGGGTGAAAATAAAGGTAAATATAAGAAGGAAGATAATGATGCTTTTTTAATGAGAATTGAATTTTTTAAAGCCAATAAAGTTGACGAGGAAATAATTACCACTGCCTATGTTGCTTATTTACGAGCTTTATTAGGTTCTCTTATCAAAGAAAATGTTGCAAAAGCTGATAGACAATATATAAACAATGAATTTAAGGAAAAATATAAAGAAGTTTCGTGGAAATATGTGTCATTCAAAAAGAAAATAATCTTATTTTTTTATAGATATTTCAAAATCAATTTGATAAAATTATTTGGTAAATAATAAATTCCAAATTGGTGGACAATCATTTTAAGGAGAGAAAAATGAAAATTAAAACCTTTATACATTTTTTGATAGACAAAATATATCGACCTTTTTATAGAAAGCTTGATGTTATGTCAGCTGATAGAACATTGGAATATATTATTGAAAATAAATGTTCTGTATCGAGATATGGTGATGGAGAGATGGGAATAATTAGGGGATATGGAATAAAATTTCAAAGATATGATAAAAATTTAGCAAGAAAACTGAAAAGTATTAAAACAACAGACAAAGTGTTGGTTTGTGTTCCTTCATACTTGAGTAAAAATGTGAACTGGGATAACTGTTCTGAAATAGAAAAAAAATTTTGGAAAAAAGAAAAAAATAAGTTTGAAGGTTGGTATAGAAAAATTTTTTCAAAAAGCCATATACTGGGGGACGCCTTAATATCTCGTTTCTACATATCAAAAGTTGATAAGTCTGGAGTAAAAGATTATATAGAAAAAATAAAAAAGCTTTGGGAAAATCGTGACATAATTTTCGTTGAGGGGTATAATTCAAGATTAGGCTATGGTAACGATTTGTTTGACAATGCAAAGTCTATAAGACGTATTTTGTGCCCAACTGAAAATGCATTTGCTCTTTATGATAATATTTTAAATTCCGTTAGGAAAAATGCAAATCGTAACGATCTTGTCATTCTTGCTCTTGGACCGACTGCCACAGTTTTGGCAAAAGATTTAAGTGAATATGAATTACAAGCCATAGATCTTGGGCATGTAGATATTGAATATGAATGGTTTAAAATGAATGCAACTGAAAAAGTCCCAATTCCAAATAAGCATGTTAATGAATGTGGTTCACTTGGCGAATGTGACCAATTGCAACTGGACAAAGAATATTTAAACCAAATTGTGGAAAGAATTTAAATTATTAGTTATTATTTAAAGAATAGGAATATATGTTAAGAACACAGAATGTAAAGAAGAATTTAATATTTAATATTGTAAGATATACTGCATCGTTGGTGTTGCAGTTTGTTTTACGCACTGTGCTTATTTATTACATGGGTGCGGAGTATCTTGGACTTAATGGACTTTTCACAAACATTTTTACATTCTTAAATCTTACTGAGTTGGGCATTGGAAGTGCTATTGTTTTTAGCATGTATAAGCCCATTGCAGACGGCGATATTGAAAAGGTTAAGTCGCTTCAAAATTTATACAAAAAAATTTACATAATTATTGCCATTATTGTTGGAACCATTGGACTTGGCATAACGCCTTTTATAACTTTCTTTATGGGCGGCGGGACAAGCCTTGACATAAACATTTATGTCTTATATGTTATGTTCCTTGTAAGCATGCTTGTCGGATATTTTTCAGCCCACAAAAGATCGCTTTTGTTTGCTTATCAAAGGAATGATGTTGAGAATAAGGTCGGCACAATTTGTACTTTTTTAAGGACAGCTATTCAAGCAGTTTCTTTGATAATATTCAGAAATTATTATGTGTACCTTTCAATAACCATTGTGTTTACACTTGCAGAAAACATTGCAATTCAAGTGGTGGCAAACAAAATGTTCCCAGAAATAAATGGACCCGCCCCACAAATTGACAAGGAAACAAAGAAGGAAATTACGAAAAACGTGGCGGCGCTTAGCATGCATAAAATTGGCGGTGCTGTTGTGTTTTCTACTGATAACATTTTGGTTTCAACTTTCTTCGGACTTGCAGTTTTGGGCGTTTATTCAAACTATGCCTTGATAACAACAACACTCGGCTCATTCTTTGCTTTGTTCGTAAGTGCGTTACAAGCAAGTGTGGGAAATCTTATTGCCAGTTCCGATACGGAATATGTTTTTGAGCGTTACAAAAAGATTAGATTTGCCTTTTCATATTTAACAGCCATGACGACCATTTGCCTTTTTATATTGGTGCAACCTTTCATTCAAAAGTGGACGGGAAGCAGCGAATATTTGCTTGAATTGCCAGTTGTGTTGTCCATTTGTTTAAGTTATTATTTAACAAGAATAAGAACCCCAGTGGGACTATTCAAAGACGCAGCAGGATTGTTCTGGCAAGATAGGTGGAAGCCTATTATTGAAGCGGTTGTCAACCTTGGCGTATCCATAGGACTTGCATTTTTAATGGGGATAAACGGCATTTTCCTTGGAACAATCGCAAGCTCGCTTGCCGCTCCAATTTGGATTGAGCCTTGCGTTTTGTATAAGCACTATTTCAAGAAAAGTCCAAAAAAATATTTTCTTAGAATGTTGCTAGATTTTGCTATAATGGTGGCCTGCGGAGCAGCATGTTATTACGCTTGTGCACTTATTCCAAACGGCGGAATTGGACTTCTTATATTGAAGTTTGGCATTTGTTTCCTGCTTTCAAATGCACTTCTCATTTTGGCATATCTTCCAACTGGCGACTTAATTTCAAGTTTGCAATATTTCAAAAACGCAATTTTAAGTCGCAGTTCCAAAAAAGAAAAATAACAATAAAAACTTCTCTCATCGCAAGATTGAGAGATTTTTTTTGTTCACTTTGACTAAAACTTTGGTCTTGACTTTAGGAGAGTTTGTGATAGACTTTAGGTAGAATAGATTTGGTAGGTGAATTATGAAAATAAATCAATTTACACAAGAATTTTGTGACACAAAGACAATACAAAAATTTTTGCATAATCAAGGGCTAATTTGGGACGGAACAAACTACATTGACGGCCCCTACGGCACAAATGGAGATTACGACCACGAATGTGTTTGGCTTGTGCCAGAGGACGGCGACTATCCAGTGCTTGCAAGGTTTGAAATTAGTCCACTTAACTTCGTAATTATTCGTGACGCTTTTTTGGCAGACGAACAAAAAATTGCAGGCAAAAAATATGCAGAATTTGGGAGTGAATGGCGTTCGTTTATGGCACGAGAAAAAGATGGTTACATTCCAGTTGCAAGGAGGTATTTTCATGCTCTAAGAAGGGTAATACTTAATCACAGTTTCAAAACTCGAGATGACCTTTTAAAAGGTCTATCGAGTATTCAAAAGGCTTATCAAGCGAAAATTATCCAAGCGGAAACAAACGAAGAATGTGCGAAATGGGATTCATTACTTAAAGCAAAAAAATCTGAATTTCAAACAAAAATAGCAAAAATTAACATTGATACAAGAAGCAAAATTGTAAGTTTACAAAAAGTATTGGACGAACTTGATTTCTTGGGAGAAATGAAAGAGACAGAACAAAGTCATGAAAAATAGGAGGGGAAAATGGGGAAAAACATTTTTCTTGCAAAGAAAAGTTCGATTGTATTGTTGGGGCCCACCGGAGTGGGTAAAAGTATTGTTGCAGAAGAACTTGCAAAACAAACAAAACTACCACACATTTGGGCAGATACATTTAGAGAATGCCCAAAAGATTTGAAGGAAATTCAACGCATTATTGACTTGTATAAAAATAGGATCGAAAATCTTGAGAAGCAAATTGCAGAAAGTGGTGATGATGAAAGGAAAAAAAATTATTTAAGTGAACTTAATGAGTTTAAAAAATATTTGTGGCGTGAAAATAATTTTTTGGAGCAAAGGAAATTGTTTCCAGATTTGCCCAATTACTATGACTTTGGTTTTGATCCTAGAGTTGCAAACTACTTTAAAAATATGTTTGGAGTGGGAGCTTGGCATATGTATCACAAGCAATTTGAAAATATGTTGCTAGAAGAAATTGTTAAAAGAATTGACTTTCCTTGCATTTTAGATTTGGGAGGAGGTATGGGAGCCTGCCCAGAAAAATTTTACAACAAAACGCTGCAAAATATTGAGAATTGCAAAACAAAATTTTTGACAAAGGAAAAACTTAACAGTTATTTGAATTTGGATAAAATTAAGTTTAATAGTATTAAAAATTCACTTAAAGATTTTGGTATGGTTGTTGAACTGGTCAATTCTGGTAAAACATCTTCTCAAAAAATGCAAGACGAAAAAGAGTTGAATGATATCTTATCTTTCTCAAAGGATTATGACAAGATTGCTACGTACAAAGTTGACACTGCCAAAATGTTTGACGAAGACTATAACCTAAATGAAAATGTAGTTAAGGAATTGTCAAGACAAATTGCTTGCAAACAAAAAAAATTACAAATGGAAGATGTTTTGCAAAGGTAAAAGCATATTTCCCTCAAATTGTGGCATGACTAATTTGAGGTGACTATGCAAAACTGGACAGGTGTTTTAATAAACTCGGCAATGTCATATTTGTCAGTGTTTGTAATATCCAAAATGCTCGGCAAAAAACAAGTGGCACAACTTACAGTTGTTGACTATGTTGTTGGCATAACAATGGGAAACATTGCTGGACAATGGTGCACGGATTTTAAAAATCCGTGGGCTTTTTATTTGATTGGAATGGGTGTGTTTTTGGTGTTAAGTTTGCTTATTAACTTTCTTGAAAGAAAAATTCCGTTTAAAAGAATACTCAAAGGCAAACAACTTGAACTCATAACGGACGGGAAGATAAACTTTCCCAATCTCAAAAAATCAAAACTTGACGTGAACGACCTTTTGGGACTTTGTAGGGAAAAGAATTTTTTTGACCTTAGCGAAGTGTCATATGCCTTTTTAGAAAATAACGGAGCATTAAGCGTGCTTCCAAAGAAGACAAGTTGTCCAGCACAAAAAGGTGATGTTTTGAAAGAAATGTCCGAGAAAAATATGCCCGCGAAATATCTCATTATTGATGGGCATATAAACAAAACTGTGCTTTCGCAACTGGGCAAAGATGAAATGTGGCTCAAAAAGTGTTGCGACATAAAGAATAAAAAAGACTTAAAGAATATTGTCCTTGCAGAATATATGGGTGAGGATAATATATTGTTGCATAAGAAGGGGGTGTAACTCTTTACGCACCCATATATATTGTTTTTATCATATCTCACATTTTTCACAAATATTATATATTAACGCTTATCCACAAATTTTGTTTTTTTGTGGATAGCCTCTTTTGTAGAAAGGTGAGAGAATATGACGTTTCACAACAAGTCTGCCGAAGAAGTTTTGTCAAGCTTGAATTCTTCCAAAACCGGACTGACTTCCGCTGTTGCACGAGCAAGGCTTTCAAACGGCGAAAATGTGCTTGACACGGGCAAAAAACAGAGCAATATATCCAGATTTTTTGAACAATTTAAAGACATTATGGTCATAATTTTGCTTGTTGCGTCACTTGTGTCGCTTATTTTCGCAATAGTCAAACACAGCAAAACTGAACTTATTGACGCTATTATTATCTTTGGAATTGTGTTGCTTAATGCAACGTTGGGCTTCATTCAAGAACTGAAGGCAGAGAATGCCCTTGATAGTTTGAAGAAAATGTCACAACCCTATTCGCTTTGTCTTCGTGACGGCTCACCGCAGAAAATTCCAACACGTGAACTTGTGCCAGGCGATGTAATTTTGCTTGAGGCGGGTGACATTGTGCCAGCGGATATTTATCTTCTTGAGGCCAATTCTTTGAAAAGTGACGAGTCGGCGTTGACTGGCGAAAGTGTGCCAGCGGAGAAGTGCTGTGATATTGTTCTGCCCGAAAAAACAAGTCTTGCGGATAGAAAAAATATGTGCTTTTCTTCAAGTGTGATAAGTTATGGCAGAGGTGTTGGTGTCGTGGTCGCAACAGGCAAAAATGCACAAATCGGCAAAATTGCAACAATGCTCGACTCAAGTAGCAAAACTCAAACTCCACTTCAAAAGAACCTCAATCACTTGGGAGAAATTATAACCTTTATTGTTCTAGCCATAGCCATTGTAATTTTTGCAGTTGACGCTTTTGTTGCAAAACAAGGGTTTATTGAATCATTTTTAACTGCTGTTGCCATTGCGGTTGCCGCCATTCCCGAAAGTCTGCCCGCTGTTGTTACAATTATATTGTCCCTTGGCGTGACAAAACTTGCCAAAAAGAATGCAATTATTCGCCGCTTGCACGCTGTAGAAACGTTGGGCTGTTGTGAAGTCATTTGTTCAGATAAAACTGGAACAATAACGAAAAATCAAATGACGGTGCGAGAAATCTGTTGCGGCACAGGCGAATACTCCAAAGAAACGCTTGATGATATTTTGTGTTGTATGGAACTTTGTAATGACGCCAGACGAAGCGGCACAAACTTTATCGGCGATCCAACGGAAACAGCGCTTCTTCGCTTTGCAGACGGCAAAAATTTTGATACAAGAAATTTAAGACGTGTTGACGAAATTCCTTTTGACTCGGCAAGAAAACTTATGACCACCATTGTGGAGCAAAATTCAACTTATACTCAATGGACAAAGGGTGCTGTTGACGTGTTGCTTAAAAGGTGTTCGCATGTACTTGTTGACGGCAAAATTGTCCCTATGACACACAAACATATTACAGAAATTGAAGAAAAGAACAAAGAATTATGTTCAAAAGCATTCAGAGTTTTGGGCTTCGCGAAAAAAGATTTGCAGACTTACTCACATGATGAAATTTCGGAACATGACCTTGTGTTTTTGGGACTTTGTGGAATGATTGACCCACCTAGGGACGAAGTCTTTGAGGCGATTAAGAAATGTAAGCGTGCGGGTGTAAGAACGATAATGATAACGGGCGACCACCAAGCAACAGCCACAGCAGTTGCAATGGAACTCGGCATTGTAGCTTCGTCAAAGGAAGTTATGAACGGTGATGAACTTGACAAAATATCAGACGAAAAACTGGCAAAAGTAATTTCAAAAGTGTCTGTTTTTTCTCGAGTTACGCCCGAGCATAAAGTTAGAATTGTAAAAGCCATTCAGTCAAACGGCAAAATTGTTGCAATGACTGGTGACGGCGTGAACGATGCGCCAAGCATAAAAACGGCAAATATCGGCATAGGAATGGGCAAAAATGGCACGGAAGTGACAAAGGAAGTTGCCGATGTAATTTTGACAGACGACAACTTTGCAACAATCGTTGTGGCAGTTGAAGAGGGTAGAAGAATATTCGGAAACATTCAAAAGACGATTCAGTTTCTGTTAAGTTGTAATATTGCAGAAGTTCTGGCTTTATTCTTTGTAACTATTTTGTTCCCAACAAATATCTTTTTAAATGCCGTTCAAATTTTGTTTATCAACCTTGTAACAGATACGCTGCCGTCAATAGCGCTTGGTGTTGACGTTGCCCAAGACGACCTTATGTCTTCGCCGCCACGCAATCAAAATTCCACAATTATTGGCGGAAAAGTGGGCTTTAATATCCTGTATCAAGGCATTGCTCAAACGCTAATTGTTATTGCAGTTTATCTTATAGGGGTCTTAGGTTTTGGTTCGCCACTTGTTGCAACCACAATGTCTTTCTTAACAGTCAATATGATACAACTGTTCCACATGTTCAATGTTCGTTCACAAAAAAGTGTTTTCAAAACTAATCCATTCAAAAATAAAATTCTAGTTTTTTCCCTTTTGTTTGAAATATCTGTGCTTGTTATTCTGGCTATTATTCCAACTGTTCAAGGCGTGTTTGGGCTTTGCGGACTGTCCCTTGCCCAATGGGGAATAACAATAGGATTGTCACTATTTATTATCCCAATTTGTGAACTTGAAAAAATGATTTCTAAACTTGTACTAAAGTATAAAAAACACAAAAGATAATTTCTATTTTTCGCTTGTAGTGCGAATTATAGTAATTATAAATTATAACAATTTATCATTTTTATTTAGGAAATATTTTGGGGGAATATCCAATATGGAATATCCTCCAAATATTTCTTCTTCATAAAATTTCATTGCAATTTTCCCACCAACTATCATTATTCTAGCAGTCAACGATGGGTTGCTTTGCATTTCAATCTCAAACTTCAACATGGCGCTGTGACAATTTGGAAGCATAAAATGTGATACAACAAGTCCTTTGTGTTTCATATCTTTTTGCATTTCTTTCACTTTTTCGCTGTCTACAAAGTGTATAGTGGTTTTCTGCCCCGCAAAATAGTTTGGCATTTCTCGAATTTGTTTTCTAATTTTATATCTTTTTTTCAATAAAATGGCTCTATTCCCATCATTTTTTATTGAATTTTTGCCACTTTTTGTTATATTTTTTGCATATTTTTCACTATTTTTATCTAAATTGTTATCATTTTCCTCAAAGTCTTTCAATGCAACATAACATAATCTGTGATGTTTGTTTTCATCAGTTGGTCTATAATTTGGTTGCGTTAACACTTTTTTAATTTCTTTTTTATTGGGAATAGTGAATTGTATAGCGTTTTCCACGCCGTCTATTCGTCTTAATGCGTCACTATGCCCTTGACTTACCCCTTCGCCCCAAAATGTAGATACATTATGTTCGCCCGCAAGACCTGCAAAGACTGTGCGAATTTGACTGAGTATTCCTGGGTCCCAGCCAAAGGCTGTTAGCCCCACTTTATAATTTTCTTTTGCGATTTTGTCAAGTTTTTCCTTATATTTGTGAAGTTTACTATGTGTGTCGAATGCATCAACTGTGCAGAAATTTTTAATTGCTTTTAGTCCAATTTTTTCAATATCGCTAAAACTTCCGCTGCATAAAAATAATAGATTTATTTTGCCAGAATAGTCTGCAATTTTTTCTAATTTTTCAAACTTGCTGCCAAATGGACTTTGAAGTGTTTTTATATTCCTTCTTGAAAAAATTTTGACCAGTTGTAATTCCTTGTTTATTGCAATTTCACGTTCCACTGCCTTGCCTAAATTTCCATATCCAACAATACCAATTTTTATCACTTTTCACCTCGAATTATAATTTTACTTTTCCGCTTATATTGCATAATGTAGCAAATATAAAGTAGTTGTTTTAATCTATTTTTTTATATCTAATTTGCTTTGAGAAATACTTTGTGGAGTTTTGAGTAGGTGAAAGTTTTTTGAGCAAATTTGAGCAAAATAGATTTTTTTAAAAAAATACATAATAACATTTTGAACTTTCGCAAATAATCTTTATAATATTATGTAAGCCTAGATACAAAGTAAAATATGATTGGAGGTGAAAATATGTTTACACTAATTTTTGGAATTGCAGTGTGTTTAATGCTTGTTGCACTTTTCATCTTTGTGCGTGTGAAAAAAGGCGGAGTTGAAGGAGTTGCAACAAAGGCGCTTGCTTCATTCGGCTTTATTGCACTGGCTCTGTTTTTGTCGGCGGCGAAAGTTGGGCAAAATTCATATTCCCAATATGCAATGACTTTAATAGTTTGTGGGCTTGTGTGTGGATTAATTGGGGATATTTTGCTTGACCTTAAAGTTGTTTACCCATTTCATGAGGACAAATATTTAACTTGCGGCATGATATCTTTTCTTGTCGGGCATTTGTTCTTTAACGGAGCAATGACCTTGATTTTCATTGATAAAAATGCGACTTCGCTACTTGTTCCGATGATAATAATTCTTGCCGTTTCAGCAGTTTTGGCGGTTGCGCTGTGGTTTGTGACCAGCCGCTTTATGGGGCTAAACTATGGAAAACATGCAGTTCTTTCAACAATTTATGCAGGCGTTTTGCTATTCACAACAATATTCTCAATCTATCTAACTATAGTAACGCTAAACCAAGAAATGTTTATTTTAGCGGTTGGATTTGTGCTGTTCTTGGCAAGTGACCTTGTGCTATCGCTTCAATATTTTGGCGGAAAACAAAGTCAGAAATCATTGATTATTGTCAATCACACATTATACTATCTTGCCCAAATTTTAATCGCAATGGCAATATATTTTATTTGATAAAACCCGCTTATAGAGCGGAAAGGAGAAAATATGAAACTTATTTTTGTTAGGCATGGAGATTATAACCCAAAAACAGAAAAATTGACCCTTTTGGGTAAATTTCAAATTGCAAGCATAAGAAAATATTTGCAAGATGAAAAGATAGATTTTATTCTTTCTTCACCTAAAACCCGAGCGCTTGAAGGTGCAAAAATCTTGAATAAAAAGTGGAATGTTCCTATGTATATTTCAAAGGACTTGCGTGAGCGGGAAATTTTGGTGACCGATGATGAAAGATTGCAAGAAGATTATCAGAAGAAATATTTTGATATGACTGATGAAAGCGAAGAATATGAAACATGCAAGCAATTTGTTGAGCGAACAATAAAAGGAATTAAAGACTCCATTCGCCACAACAAAGACGCCGAAACGTTTGTCGTTATGGCGCATAGTTCAAATCTTTATGCCATATCTGCCATGATAAACGGAATTCCAGAAGACAACAAAATTAAATGGCTGCAGTGTAACACGGGTGCGTGCATAAAATTTTACATAGACAAAAAAAGTTGCTTGACTTCAAAGGAATAAAAATGTATAATAACCATGTTCAACATTATGGAGAGGTGTCAGAGTGGTCTGCGTCAAAGTTTTGCCTGAGGCTTACTTGCTACGCAAAAGTTCACCCAGCGACAAAACTTTTCCATATTCCCAAAATTTATAAAAGAATTTCGGGAGCCCTTATTGCACTTTATCCCACTCAAAAGTTATTTGACTTTGAAAGGATAAAGTAGTAAATTTGCGTTGTTCAATATTATGGAGAGGTGTCAGAGTGGTCTAAAGTGCACGCTTGGAAAGCGTGTGTGGGGCAACCCACCGCAAGTTCGAATCTTGTCCTCTCCGCCAACATTCACCCAACTAAACGTCTTGTTTGGTTGGGTGATTTTTATTAAAGTTGTAAAGAGATAAAATGAGTATGCAGAAACTCTATTCTAGGTTTGTCTTCCGCTAAAATCTTCTAAAGTTATTAATTCCATTCAGACTATTGTTTCTCACAATTCATTAAATATGTTGATTTTAATGATTATATAATATCATGTTATTCATATTTTGTATAATAATTATCAAGCAATCATATCCCAAAATGTTTAAAAATCCATTTTTTTATCAAAATGAAGTGCAATTTATGCCCCAAAACACACCTTTTCCAAAAAATTTTCTCATTTTTTGGAAAAATATGGAAAAAATGGTTGCAAAATTGGGAATTGGAATATATACTGGAAGAGTAGAAAAGTGGCGATTGTTGCTTTTGGAAAATAGAAGTTTCATAAGAAGGTTTTGGAAATGAGAAAGCGTGTTTTAAGAAATATTTTTGTTGCAATCTTTTGTGTTTTGATTATGGGAATTGGTGTGGGTTGCGACTTAAATGAATATTTCACAAAAACCGCGCCAGAAGCGTGTTCTCACGAATATAACATTGAATATATTTGGCAAGATTATACCAGTTGCAAGGCAACAGCGAGTTGTAAAAAGTGTGAAAGTTCTTTTGAAGAATATGGTGTACTTACAAGGAGTTCTGAACCTACTCAAATTGCCAGTTGTTCATCTGACGAACTGCATCTTTGGACAGCAGCTTTTACGAATGAACTATTTGAAAACCAAACAAAAATTGAATCGACAAGGGCAGGATCACACAACTATAAAGAAACTGAAATTACATGGTCAAAAGACTTGGAAAATAACGAATGTTGCCGCATGAAACTCATTTGTGAAGTGTGCAACGATGTTAAAACTTTTACGACAAAAGATATAACAACTTCAACCACTGACGCGACTTGCACAACGGATGGCAAGATTGAATATACAGCACATTTTGAAAACGGAAGAACTGCGACAAAAAGTCAAATAATTCCAAAATCTCATGATTATACAATTCAATATTTCTGGA
>ERZ808245.522-NODE-522-length-18788-cov-7.478354_pt1 | contig 18788 bp, 17 predicted proteins | sample MGYA00521243_ERZ808245 | MGnify/ENA primary metagenome ERZ808245 (study PRJEB31516, sample SAMN03275576) | gut metagenome | biome: mammalia-associated habitat; material: feces | host: Papio cynocephalus | place: Kenya | collected 2012-07-07 ... | reverse complement strand
TTTCCATATCCGCCTCTATGCCGAGCAAATCGGAATACGCGTCCAAAATCTCGTCAAGCATAGTTTTGGATTTGTCGTCATTGCTCGTCTGTTTCAAAAAACCTATAACTGGATTGCCGCTTTTAAAAACGCCGTACGGCGCGTCGTCCTCGCCCTTTTGGCACTCGACCTCACCCGTCAGCACTTTTAGAAGCGTGGTTTTTCCGCAACCGTTGCGACCGATAAGCGCAATTTTTTCGTTTTCGTGAATGACGAAATCCGCCTGATAAATCACCGGCGTTCCGTCATATTCTACCGCTACGTTTGATACGTTTATTTGCATACTTCGATTTTATCCTATTTTGCAAATTAAGTCCATAAAACAGCGTAGATAAAAAACTCAAATTCTAAATACAAAATTACTTTCTCATGAAAAATGCATCATAAAAAACAATAAAATCACCTAATGATTGTTCTGTTTTACCCAAAAAGTGTGTTGTAATTTTATCATATATGATTTTATTGTTTTTTATAGTATATGTCGCAAGCAATAAAACGTTTTGTTCTTTATTTATGGCTCGTATTATCAAACATGGTTGTTGTGTAAGATATTTTCCATTCTCGTATCGCTCTATAAAAGTAGTTTCCACACCATAAACATTGATAATTTCATGATCCTCAATAATTATTTCAGAAATATCTAAAAATGAAATTTCCAAATTATTATAATCATAATATATTATATCAATATCATTTGATGCTTTTTGTAATGCGATATAAGGTATTTTGGTATTAACATTAAATTTATTCATTGTTTCAATCATAAAATCTTTTGTTGTTTGGTTAATTTCTTTCATATTTTTATCCTTTTCCAATTTTATTGATCCATTAAATATTCAATATAGTCATCTGCATCTTCGCTATAATCCACCATATCTTCAATATTATAATCTGAGTACCCATACTCGTCGTCGTAATATCCATAATCGCTTGACATTCCGTGATCACAATCAGAATTGTAATCATATGTCATGTTTTTCATTTTATTTATGTCTGTCGCACTATACTTGATATTTTCATCACAACCGTCATAAGAAAAATCCTTGTTTTTATTAATTGTTTCTATCTGATTTATTTCTTTTATATCTCTTTTTTCTGTACTATTATTATTCGCATTTAATTCAACGGAAATCTCGCTTTTTTTATTTTCATAAACATTAAATCTTTTTAAAATACAATTATAATTAGAATAACTGTTTATGAGATTATAATCAGTTACAACATCATCTGGAATTCTTCCGATAATTATTGTTTGTGTTTTTATTTTTATACCAACAAAAACGTGGTTTTTTTCACATTGTAAAAGCAATAGCATGCCATCTTGTAAAAAACCAAAATTGTTTAACAATGATATTATGGCTTCTTCCTGATTTTCAAGATGTGTTGATATTATTTTTGAATTTTTACCACCAATACTTTCATAAACAGCAACCGCTAAACTATCGAATATTTCCCGAGCAACATCTTCACGTATGAATATTTCATTATAGACACGCGTAGCCAGCATTTTAGAGATAGTTTCTAATGTATTTTTACCCTTAAATTTATATAGAGAAAATATCATAAAATATCCATCTTCTATAATTTCGTTTACTCGTCTTTTTAAGCTTTTGTCCAATGGTTCATTACTTTTCTTTAAAATAAGAGAAAAATACTCGTTACTCTGTTCTTTTTTGTCAAAAACAGTACTACCGCCCATTGTTATCATAGCTCTAAAAACAGATTCTAAAATAGCTTTATTCATATCCTACCCTCACCACTTCATGTACAGTTTAATAACTATTGCAACAATAACAGGGATTAATATCAAACAGCTAATAAATGTAATAATAGAAAACTCTTTTTCTATAGCAAATGTCAAACCTACTGCAATTCCAATCCATATTGCAAGCGCAAGTATACCTATCACTATGTACGCTGTTTTTTTAATTACATCTCTTTTAGAATACTTTCTGTTCTCATCCATTATTGTATATTTTTTATTATTACTGATTTTTCTGTTTTCTCTTGGTTTATTATCTATAATAATATCTTTTCTTTCATTATTCATTTTGCTATAAACAACATTAAGAAGCTTTTTTATCTCAATGTCATCAGCATCGTTATTTTCAGACTGTAAATGTAACGACCGTTCACCGATTTGTAATGCTTTTTCAAAATCTTTGCGATTTTCTATATCACACCATGTTTGTAATGCTGTAATGGCAATTTTTTTGCTTTCAGGATAAAATAGATTAGCTTGTGCCAAATATTCAAATTTTTTATTTTTATCACTGACTCTAAATGCTAAATTATTTAACAAAAAAGCTTTATATTTTCTTTCATTTTCCATAATAGGCAAAGCAACAACTTCTTTGTATTTTTTTACAACATTTTCTTCATTATTGTTTTTATCACGAATATAATCAAAAGCTTCGTAATAAATGTTTTGTGCTGTTTGCTTATTACTTTTTTGCGTAATTTGCTTATTTGATTCTATATAATTTGTTTCATCTGTTATATCTTCCATATAATACATATAGAGTAAAGTTGCAACAATATGTTTACATATCCCATAATAATGAGAAAATGCCGGACATGTGCATTTACTTTTCTCTAAAATATCACCTTTAAAAGTCAATTCCACATTATATAGATTTGTTCCTAATACTTGAGCTTTGTATTTATTTTGATTTTTGGTAACACTAATAACACGATTATTTTTATAATAGTTTACCCCTTTATAATAAGTTATATCTACATTACACATATATTTAATACTATCTGTATTTTTTATCTTTGGATAATTTTTTGTAGACATATAAAAGCGCCCCATTATTGTTTTGATAATATAATAACACAATGGTTTTAATAATACAACACTATAATTTTATTAAGTGTTGTTTTTTTGGAATAATATATTACTAAAGTTTAAATAATAGGTACTATCGTATGGAAAAGATTGAAGTCGCAAGACGCATAAAAGAACTTCGCGAGAAGAACCATTTGAGTCAAAATGCACTTGCAAATCTTGCAGGCGTTTCTCCTACATACATATATCAGCTTGAACGCGGTGAAAAAAGCCCTACAATTGAGTATTTAAATTATATTTGTGGTGCATTAAACATTTCATTAAATGAATTTTTTTCTTCAAATGATACTGTATTTAGTGTTAATTCATTATCTGAAACACAGTTGGAATACTTAAATACTTTTCTTAATAGTATAGGTCACAAATAAAAAAGAACGCTTTTGCGTTCTTTTTTGGCGCGCCTTTGGATAAAATAGACGAATAATTTTGAGTAAAAGAAAAAGCAGATTCGCACTGCTTTTCTATTTCGATAGTTGCTTTCGCATCGATGGCAACTGTTTCCGTCGGCGGTGCAAAATTGTATGTGATAATCAATTTATCTTCAAAGAAAACTATTTCTCGAATGAAAGTATTGACTATCATTTTTCTAAATTGCAAATCGGTTGAATTTGCATTGAATTTTGATGATATGTAATTCTTGATTTGTTCACGCGAGAGATATTGCTGTGTTTTTTGTTTTTCCTTATCAATCTCAAAATCATATTGATTGATTTGCATCTCAAGTTCTTTCAATCTTGTTTTTGTTTGTTCGGTAATAATGCCTTCTTCTATCGCTTTGATAATATTGCTTGCGGATTTTTGCGCTTGTGCTTTTTTGTTTTCAAGCAATTTGAGCGAAGCATTGTCTCTCGCTTCTTTTTCAAGAACTGTGTACACCGAATTTGCGATTCTCGTAACAGTTTCATCGTCGGATAAAAATGCCATAGTCGAGTTTATAACCAAATCTTCGATGTAATCTTTTTGTACCGAAGTTGTCGTGCATTTTTCGCCCTTTTTGTGCGAATTGCAAACATAGTAATAATGCACACGTTTTGCTTTGCTAGAACCGCTTGCGCCACTCATTTTCTTTTTACAAACACCGCATACCAATTTGCCTGTGAGTATATACTCATAAACTGCCTTTTTGCTGCTTGGTGCAATTTTATTTTGTTGATGTATCATTTCAACTTTTTGCCACAATTCGTCTGATATTATTTGCGGATATACTTTGTCATATACAATTCCGCCGTGTTCGACCTTGCCGGTGTATTTGAGTTTATGCAACAACTTGAAAATCGTCCGATTGCTCAAATACTTTTCGTCGTGATATTTGATTCCGCGCTCTTGCAATGATTTTGCAATTTCTTCTGCCGTATATCCTTGCGAATATTTAGTAAATATCTCTAAAATTGTGGCAGCCTCCTTTTCGTTTATTACATATTTTTGATTAACTACGTCATATCCAAATACTTTTCTTCCGCCCGTTGCATTTCCTTTTAGCCAACTCTCATTGAGTCCGCGTCTGACTTTTTGCATAAGTTCTTCGGAAAAGTATTGATTCATACCTTCGAGAAAACATTCCATCATACGTCCTTCTGGCGTGTCTGTAAGGTTTTCCATTGCCGACATCAATTTAACGTTGTTGTCTTGCAGTCGCTTTTTGTTGATAACCGATTCATATTTGTTTCTTGCAAATCTGTCTAATTTGTACACGATGACATAATCCCAATGCTGTTTTTCACTATCGCGTATCATTTTTTGAAATGCGGGTCGATTGTCGTTTGTACCTGTCATTGCTCTATCAATGTATGCATCCAGTATCACCGTGTCGTGTTGTTTTGCATATTCGTGGCACACTCTCAATTGTCCTTCGATTGATTGTTCCGTTTGGCTGTCGCTCGAATATCTCGCGTATATAACTGCCGTTTTCATTTTGTGTTACCTCCTTTGATTTGTCTTTCGACGGGGAACGAAAACATCGGAAAATCCGCAGTCGGTCAAGGAAACAAGAAAAAGAATGTGCATAATCTTTTTGCTGAATGGTTTTTACATTGTTTTTCTCCTTTACCGCAAGGGGTTTCCGATATACTTTCCAGAAGAAAGAAAATCGTATTTTGTGTTTGATGAAATGATGTTATCAACAATTTTCATTTTATAAAACCACATATATGCAAATGTTTTGTTTCGCCAATGAAGCGTAACAAATATACGACAAATACTAAATGTGATGTCTGTGTGACGAAAATGTTTTTCTTGCCGTTTTGTCGTTGACAATGATTTATGCACATCGTATAATGGCATCACAACAGAACACGGTGATACGGATCTGATAGTAGAAATAAGACCTAATAAAAAATGAGATTGTTGTGGTTTAAGAGTGACGATGCAAATCGCACCACCACGACCTAAAAACAAAGGGTGACCGTGGCTATCAGGCAAAGTTTCGAGAGAATCGAAATTTTCCTGGTTAGCCACGGTTTTTTATATTCTCGATTCCTTCGGAACAAAAAATACATTCCAAGGAGGTAGAATATGATGACGATTCAAGCAGTACGAAAGGATTTAAATGAAATCCGTTATTATTTCGCGCGCAAAAAACGACTTGATGACGTTTCTGAACTTGTCGGCAATAACAAAGTTGTCGATATGGTTGAACGCTACAATGTCGCAATGCAAAATGCACCCATAAGACTTTACGATTTATATACGTCTTTGTTTGTCGAAAACAATACTCAAGAAAGTCTTTCAAACAAGTGGTGCTATTCGAGAGAGCATATAACGCGCTTGACAAAAATGCTGTATCAATATTTGGCGGCTACACTTTGATGATTTTGCGACTTCTCGAAGGAGGTGATGTTTATGGAGAATTGCAAAACTCCGAACTGTAGAACGAAACCCAAATTAACGATACTCACAACAGGTGCTCCGTCTATAAAAAATATGCGAAAACAAGACTATGATATATTCATCAATAATTTGGTTTTCTTCGCACGTGAGCACCTCAACGAAAAGCAATCCACTTTAACAGCAAAGGATGGTGATGCTGATGATTGAACGTGCAAAAATATATAGCGACGGCAATCATTTTATCGCCATTCCGGAAACAAAATCCGATAATAAAAAGCGCAAATCGGTTGTGCCCAAACAATACACGGATGAGGAAAGAAAAGCCCTTGATAAACGCAATTTGCTCATACGGAAAATTCGCTTTGTACGCAAAGCATATCTAAACAGATTCAATTTTTTTGCAACGTTTACGTATGACAGTGCAAAGCACACGGAGCATACTTTCAAGAAAGGATTGTCGTCTTCGCTAGCAAAATTGCACAGCCGTAAAGGTTGGAAATATATGGGAGTTTGGGAAAGAAGCAAAAAGGATAGATTGCATTTCCACGCACTGATATTTGTACCGCAAAATGCAATGGTCGGCGAGTTATTTGAAAAGCGCGATTATGACACAAGAAGCAAAAAGATGCGTTTAACAATACAGAACACATATTTTAACCATCGTTTCGGAAGAAATGATTTTGAGAGCATAGACCAGTCTATAAAGCAACTTTACAACGGCATCCTGCAATATCTATTAAAGTATTTAGCAAAATCTGGTGAGAAGATCACCTATTCGCGAGGTTTACCGTCATACATAACCGCAGATATTGCGGATGACGATGTAGTGACCGAAATGGGGTTATGGTCGCAAAAGTTGCTTCTGTTTGATAATGCAACATTGTACAACGAAGGTGAGATTCTCGGTACACTCGACGACGATGCGTTGATACAAAGGCTCGCGCAAAAGGCAATAAAAAAATAAAAGGCGCAACACTTTTTCGATGAGCAAAAAACGCTATGAGAAAGGGGCTGCTTCGCCAAGCGGTTTAGCGCGAACAGCCCCTCTCCGTTTGCCTCGAAAAGTTCGCCTGTTTTGTTTGTTTTGCGTGTCCTTGTCTGGCACGCGCCAGCGTGCCACTTGTTCAAGACAAGGACACGTCTAATGGACAATCATACAATCTGAAGATGTTTTCGCTATTGTTGGTAAAAACAATTTGAGTATTTTACAGCAATGCGTTCGCGTCTTCTCCAAATTGTCGTACGGTTCACATTTAGAAATCTTGCAATTTCGATGTTAGATAGCCTGGACATATAAGCTGCAAGCGTTTCATATTCGGAGGGTGTTAGGCGCATTGCTTCGATAATCGTATCAACGGCGGTATAATCATTGTTAGACTCATCGCCGATAAAAGTTGTAATAGACGCCGTTGTGGATTCGTCTATGGCAGTTGTGTGTGCCAAATGGCGTGTATATTGCTTATCCAAATATCTGTCTACATATCTGAAACACGCTTGTTTTATAGTTATAACTTTGCCGCGTGCGGTTATATATGTATCTCCAAGTTGCTTGCCGATATGTTCATATAGAAACAACGCCGCGGTTTGCGCTATATCGTATCCGTCCGAATAAATATGATTAACATCTGCTCTTTTTTTACAATCTTGAATTAGTCCGTCGTAAAGCCAATATAGATTCTTGCCGGATCTACACATAACCGTCTTTATAGTCGCAACTGCGATTATTTCCCCGATACGTTGGATATTGTCTTGTGTGATAACTGCATCATCGTCCAGAATTCTTTTCTTTCTTGCAACAATGCGAACTTGAATATTGTTTGCGTTTTGAGTTTGCCGCTGAGTTTGTTCATTGATTTGTGTTTTCATTTGTATGTACGCTCCGAGTTTATTTGCCTTTCGGCAACAAAAGGAATGGCACTGAGAAAACTCAAAATCAACACATTTCAACTCAAATTTTGCCTATGTCAACGACCAGCAAAAATTATTGCATATAAAAGAAAGTCCATATCAACAAAGGCAATAATTTATGCCGTTGATATAGGCTTTTCTCTGTGCCAAACCGCCTTGACGAAGAGGAAAATAAACTCGGATTGTATTTGCATCTTTTATATTTTATACGCTCGGTATATAAGCGCATTATAAAATCATACCGCTGGTTTATAAATTATTTTTATTATTTTTGAATATTTTTTACAAAAATTGAAATAATATTTGATAAAATGCCGTTTTTGTGTTGACTTTTTGTCTGCGTAAAAATATAATGATAGCGAGAGGTACCACTATGTTAATCGATTTTAAATTTAAAAACTTTATGTCTTTTGCGGATGAATGCGATTTTACAATGCTTGCAAATAAAGACGATTCTCACTCTGAAGATCTTGTATTGTTTGGAAAAGACAGAATATCAAAAGCACGTCTGATTTACGGAGCAAACGCATCGGGAAAGACATCGTTTATTAATGCGATGTATTTTGTATCGTTGTTTATGGCAAACTCAAACTTGCTGTTGGAAAAAATGCCAATTCCCGTTGCTCCCTTTAAGTTTTGTAAGGACTGTTTCAATGCTCCGTCGGAGTTTTCTATAACTTTTATTAAAGACGGTCTGAAATATGCATACAAATTTAGTTGCACAAGAGAAAAAGTAATAGATGAGAGGCTTGATATCTATTATTCCGCCAAGCCAACAATGATATTCAATAGAACAAATACCAACAATTACGAGTTCAACAAAGACGCCAAGATATTGAACGTGTTGAAAGAGCGAAATCTTGATAATAAGTTGTTTTTGGTCACATCTGCGTCATGGAACTATGAAAAGACAAAGCCCGTCGTTGATTACCTACTCAACACCATAACGGTAATGAACATAGATGTTCTTTGGAGTCTTTATCTTGATAAAATTTACGCAAATAACGAGCAGGAAGAGTACAAGGCATTTTGTTTGAAGATTTTGAACAATGCCGATATCAGCATAAGCGACTTCAAGGTTGATTCAAAAAAAATAAAAGATGTAAACGCAGGCGACCTCTTTACAAAATTATTGACAGTTGCTGCAGAAGAAAATGAAGAAGCCGTAAAAACTATTCAGAACACTAACGTCTATAGTTTTACAACTTATCACGACGTGAAAGAAGAAGGCGGAAGCAATAGATATGGCCTTCTTCTCGATGAAGAATCGTTTGGAACGATTAATATGTTTAAATATTCTGCCGTTCTGTATTATGTATTCAAAGAAGGCAAGGTCTTGTTTGTGGACGAAATAGACAAGAGTCTACATCCGTTGATGGTTGAATATTTAATCAAAATGTTCCACGATAAAAGTATCAACACCACAAACGCACAGCTTGTTGCCAACACACATGACACGAATCTTTTGGATCTCGATATTTTTAGAAGGGATGATATTTGGTTCACGGAAAGAAACTATACCAACGGAAAGACCGAGATGTATTCCCTTGCGGACTTTTCCCCGAGAAAAACCGAGAACATAGAAAAAGCCTATTTGCTCGGACGCTTTGGCGCAATCCCGTTCATTAAGGGGGAGTGAAATGACAAAGAAAACCAAAGACGTATACAAAAAACAACGAAAGCCTTCGATTTTTATAGTATGCGAAGGACGAAATAAAACGGAAAAAGCATATTTCGACAACTTCAAAGAAAGAAGTGCGCCTTTTAATTTGTATTGCAAGACGTGCGAATCCACCGACATACTCAGTATGGCAAAAAAGGCCGCTTCTATCTTTGTAGAAAACGATTTGGATTTAGATTTGGGCGATAGAGTATTCTGTTTGGTTGATCTCGATTTAGAACAGACGAAGTATGACAAATTTATCACCGCAAAGAAAAAATATAAAAAGATAGACATTATCCCTTCCAATCCGTGTTTTGAGGTTTGGTTGCAATACTATTTCACAAAATTTCCAAAAGGTGTCGGCTCTTCTCAAAAAGCCAAAGATGAAATGGCAAAATACCTTCCGGGATATACGGAAAGCATGGATGTTGTGGCGGAAGCGCATCTTGGTATGAACGACCATGTCAAAGCGATACAGAATTCTGAAATGCGGAACTCTTATTATTCGAGCGAACAATCTCTGATTGAAAAGAACCCGTACACAGATGTCGCTACTGTCGTTACGCTGTTGATTAGTTATAGAAAAGAATAGATAATATCGACACTATTTTGCGAATTATTAATATAAGGAATAGGAATATGTGTAAGAGAACAAATGGTGATAATATAATTTCCGTTTTTAAAGATTCATTGTTAATAGATTCGGCAGATTTGGCGGGAAAATGTGCTGACACTGGGGTTAGCTTTATCGATAACCAAATTATACAACGCATTCCCATTATTTCACTTCTTTTAGGTACTGTAAAAGTAGGTGTTGACATTTGTAGAATGGTTGTCTGTCATAATTTTTCTCGCTTTATTACAAGAGTTAGAGCGGGTGAAGCCACTGATATTGAAATAAAAGAACACTTAAATAAACTTGATTCACCAAAAAAATTAAACAAAGAACTTGGTATGATTGCCGTGTATTTACAAAAGAATACGGCAGATATCAAAAACGACATTTTTGCCGCAATATACGTGTCGTTTATTAAAAAACAAATTCTATATGACGATTTGTGCGAATTGTTTGAGATAACGGATCGCCTTTTTGTAAAAGATATTGATTTAATGCACGAAATTGCTACTTTTAATCAAATATCTGGAAAAGGTCAAGAGCACCAACTGCAAAGATTGCAATCTCTTGGTTTGGTACAAATCTCTCATAAAGTTGGCGACTTAATCACTCTTTCTGCAGAGGAAACACTAGAATCCATCAGAGTTGGTTACTATTTCACAGAATTAGGTCAGCTATTTTATGAATATTTACCTATCATAGAGTCTTGATATTTTTCTTCTCAAATATGATATATTTGATTTTCTTTGAACATATCTTTAGAGTCCATAATTTTCCTCTCTGATTCTTTCAATTGTAGATTGTAAATATATTCGAATGCCTTTGTTTGGTCACTTTTATCATAACAGCCAAACATCCATTTTGCGTTGGGAAGTTGGTTGTGGATTTCTTGAAAATATGGGAAATCTATGTCCGAATACGAGTGCCCGAATACTTTTATTGTGTAGATATTCTTATCCGAAAGGCTGTTAAAATAATCTTTATTCCTTGCAATAATACCGTCAACATCCTTTACCGTTGCATCAAGCAATGATTGTGTTATACTATTTCCAACACATTCTTTGTGCCCAAAGATGATCTGCTTATAATCAGATAGTCCCAAACCAACACAGCCGTGAATATAATGGATGTTATCTTCATCTATATCGTATGACCTATGAAGCGTATGTGTATAGTTGAAACTTAAATACTCATCTACTTTTGACAATTCATATTTTTTTGTTGCATTATTTTTTTCTTCAAGAGATATCACCCAAGATGCAAAAGCTCGTTGTATCTCGTCTTTTATAGTTGTATATATCCCTGGATAGGATTTTAAAACCAATTGAGCAGCAGATTCTTTAAGATGTCCCAATCCGTTTTCGAAATCGCACCATTGTTCACCAAAAGTGAATAGCAAGTCTAACCTATCGATACAATCCAGATCCGTTTTTTCTAAATAATTGTGGAAGTCAGCATATCTTGTTTTCAATCCGTGTGCCAAATCGAAACCGTTGCCTATGATAACTAAATTCATAATTTCTCCTTATAAATGCAGCCACTCGGTGATTGAGTGGCTGCTTAATATTATCTATACGATGAATCGCAATTGTAATGAACATATATTGTTCTTCCATTATTCCAACTGCTATCGTTTTTGTTAAAAGGGGCTTTACTGACATTCAGCCATTCTTCCTCTGAGCCTTCATAGTATATATCTAGTTGTTCGACATCTATTCCCGACCCCAAGCAATAGAAAGCATTACTGCCTATGCTTGTAACTGATTTAGCAAGATAAATAGATGTTAATCTGTCACACCTAGTAAATGCGCTACGATTAATAGTTGTTAACTGATCAGTTTCTATCGTAAGTTTTGTAAGCATATTACAAAGATAAAATGCGCTTACGCCTATACTTTTTGCGTTTTTGATTACAACATTTGTTATATAAGTATAGTTGCAAAAAGCATAGTCTTTAATATCACCATAAACTATCACCTTTTGCAAATACTTAGGGACATAAAATGTCGCAAGAGTACTGCCCCCATATGAACCCTTAAAACCGACAACATCGGTATTTTCATATTGTTGTTGTCCAAATATGACACCAAAGTTGTTATACATATGATAGCTTTCTGCATTATCTTTTACGCTTGTGCCTGTGAAAGGTATAGTCATCTCTTTCAGTCCGCCGCAACCATAGAATGAGCCTTCGCAGATTCCGGTAACGTTTTGAGAAATAACAATGTTTTCCATACCGGAACAATTGTAGAAACAATAATTCAAATCTCCCGTGAGTGTGTCGGGCAAGACAACGTTTACAAGAGAAGTACATCCTTTGAAAGCATATTCTCCAAGCGATTTAAGCTTTTCAAACGTTGGACCTTGCAATGACGCACAACCGTCAAATGCATTGTTGCCTATTGTTTCTACATTGTTTAAATTGATTGTTTGCAAAGATGTAGAATTTGAAAACGCACTATTTCCTATTGTTACTACTGTATTAGGTAAATTTACCGTCTGTATGGTAGTTGACGAAAGATTGCTAATGGTAGTTACGGGTATGTTTTTGATGTGACTAGGCAAAAACACTGTCGAAGATGAGCCGTTATAACCATTGATGGTTGTAGCGGTTGATGTTTGCGTATATGAAAGCATAGACGGTTTGGTTTCTCCGCTCCAATATGCATATAACGTAAGCGATGAACCGCCCATTTTGACATCGTTATAACTTGATGTCAAATCTAAATCTGTAAACCATCCGCCAAATGTATGGCTTGATTTTGTAAACCATGTGTTTTTGCTGGATATGTTTTGTTGATACTTGAATATTTTTGTCGTTATGACTTCGCCATTGTTGGGATACAGTGTGAGAGTATATTTATTGCGAGAATAGTAATAGCTCACGGTGCTGTTCCCGTTACCGCTTATCGTCAAAGTTTGTTTTGACGGTGAAGTGAAATATGAGTACGTGCCAACACTCGGAGATACTGTCGAATCTGTTGTACCATACAACGTATCCGTTTTTGTGAGAGTATATCCATTGTCATCAGCATTTTCAAGATAATGATACACCAAATACTTTGTGTTCGTATTGGCAGTCCATTTCGCTGTGAGTGAAACGTTTTCAGAAATATTCCAAACTCCCGATGACATCACTTTATCACCATAATACCAGCCGCCAAAAGTATAGCCTGCTCTTGTGGTTGTCAACAGTGTAAAAGCAGTGTTAAAAGTAACGATTTGTGTCGTCGTATTGATTTCACCGCCATTTACATCATAGGTTATAGTGTAGGTGTTGGCTTGCCATACGGCAACATACTTTCTATCTCCTATTGAACCTTTTGGAATGCTTACTATTTTTGTTGTAGAAGACAAAACATCACTATTCCATCCAACGAAAGTATATCCGACCTTTGTTGGTTCTTGTAGTGTAAATTCATCAAAGGCGGAGTATGTTGATGGATTTCCTTGCGCATTTATACCACCATTCAAATCGTAGGTGATGTTGTACGTAATCAAATTCCATCTTGCACCGAGCGTGCAGTCTTTGGGGATTTTCCAGATGCCGTCTTCGACTTTTTTACCCTCATAATACCAACCGCCAAAAGTATATCCGGATTTTTGTGGAATAGGTAACGTTGCAACATCGTCATATGCGACTTGCATTTGCGTTCTATCCATTGAACCGCCATTAAGGTTGAAAGTAACATTGATACTTTCCGCCGCCCAGTTTGCGATATAATGTCTGTCGCCTTCGGAACCTTTTGCGATTTTCAGTTCTTTCTCCAAACCGTCAATTTCCGTGCCCGACCAACCGATAAATACATACCCTTCTTTTGTCGGATTTTTAATGACAAGATCATCGCTTGCATATTTGTATGATGTCGGATTCGAATCGTAGTTTGATAATTTACCGCCATTCAAATCGTATGAAACGGAATATGTGCTTTCAGACCAACTGGCAACAAGTGTTAGTCTTGTAGTTACAGTCTCTAAATCATATGATACAGTATAATTTGTCAATACCCATTTTTGAAAAAAATGACCTTTGCGATATGGCGTTAATAAACTATTCTCTTTTTTAAGTTTAGTCACTATAACAGTGTCATTATTCTCTTTTGATATTTGCCCCTCTCCACAATCATAATAAACTGTGATTGTTCCGCCACAAGAGAAAACCTCTTCCATTCCCTCTTCTGTTTTTCCATATTGAAAATAACTTTTCGCTGTTGAAATGGCATTTATAGTATCTATACGATTCTTGCTATTTCTGAACCCGTTTAGTTCTTTATATATAGAGAGCGCATCATCATAATTTCCCGCTTTGACAAGTTCTTCCGCTTTATTGTAATTTGAAAGCGGTATAAACCACAAAAACGTCATAAGCAAAACCGCTGTCAATACAACAGTACAACAACTTGTGACTATTGCCCCTATTTTACGATTATGTTTACGTTTTGCTGCAAGTTCTCTTGCTTTTTCTGCTTCGACTTCTTTTTGATATTTCCATTTGTCGATGCGTGCGTAAAGTTTATCGATATTTTCAACGCTATCTTTATATCCGTCAAGTGATCTAAGTGCTCCTATGCTTCTAAGCATAGTGCCCTCATCTGCCGTTTTTGAAAAACCGGCATTTATTGCTGCGTTATATGTGTTCTCTTTCTTTTGAACGGCAAGATTTTCTTTGCATTGTGCAAGCAGTTCAGCACTGTTCTTATAATTCTGAATTTTATACAGATATCCTATTGCTTGTGAATAATCGTTTTGTTTGATATAGTTTTGCGCTTTGCAATACAGTGGATAATATTCGATATACTCGACATTCTCTTTGCCGATTGCCGATAATTGCGCCTTCAATTCTCCTTGTGCATATTTATAAGCACGTTGAAAATTCGTCTTAGATTTTATTATGGAATTATATGTTCTTAAGTCGTCAATACGTCTTACTTTGCACTCAGCCAAAAGTTTAACGACGTATGCATCGGCAAGTTCGGGATTTATGTTCAAAACTTTTTCGGCAAAGCTGTCGGCTTTTGCAAAATCACCGTCTTCACATGCAATATACGCTCTTTTCAAAAGTGCATCGACATTACCATTTGAGTTGGTTGTATTATTTTGCGGTATTACAACAACTTTTTCGTCTTTTGCAAGAATCTTTTTTATTCCGCGAATCAAGTCTTGCATAAAGCCGAGTTTTGACATATCTTGTGCTTGTAGATGAGAAAATTCTTCCGGCAAATCGTATGGATCCATATCCCTGTATGCAGGGATGAGAACCTTTGAACCGTCTTTCTTTGTCAATGCCAAAAATCTTGACCATTCATTTTTAACCCATACGGAATTCAAATTCTCTTTACTCGTGCCGATAACAACCATAATTTTTGCCGTATTTAGTGCAGCGAAAATGTATGGCTCGTATGCCGTGCCGAGTTTATCTTCCAGTGTTATGCGAGAGAAGAAGACTTTGTAACCTTCTTGTGTCAATTGATAATACAAATCTTGCGCAAGAACGCTGTCTTGTGTACGTCTTCCATACGAATCGGTTTCTTTATAACAAATGAAAATATCAAACGGATCTTCTTTTTGAGAAATCGCCAAAATGCCTTTTTGAATCTTATCGAGTTCTCTGGCTTCATTTTCATATACTTCGCGTTGATATCCGTCCGCATATTGTATTGCCGACTTATAATCTTCATCGGCAAAAATAGAAGTGTATTGCGCACGATTGATTGTCGGCATCATTCTATGCGTTTGTGGATCTTCTACATATTCGACACCGTATTTACAAAGCAAAATCGACCAATACGCTTCGGCATCGGTCTTATCTGCGTTGAGCAATTGCTCATATATCGACATTGCTTTGTCATAATCGTTGTTGCGACGAAAATGATTTGCTCTGTCATATAGATTGATTCGCGTTTCGTTGTCAAGTTTCGGTATCGTCTGCTTCGTCCCACAGAACGAGCAGACTGCAACCGATGAACCGTCTTGAATTTCTAGTGCGCCACCGCACATTTTACATTTGAATATTGCCATTTTGGAATTAACTCCCCAAAACTAATTACTTTAGTAATTTGCACTTTTTATTTCTATCGTTTATAAGAGCGCACAATTTGTCTGCTTGCTCGACAATTCCGTCATCAACTTCGTTTTTGACTTTATCGGCAAAGATAATGTATGCTTCGGATATTTCTTTCTCTATGTAATACAATTTATCATCAGACATCGGGTCACTGTAACGCAATGCTTCATACACTTTTTTTGTAGCATCTTTTGCGACATCTGTTTTTGCATAAGTTATTAGAGATTCGCTTTCGGAAGTAAGTTCTCTCATAAGAGCCGTTTTCTTTTTGACATTTTCTCCGACTTTTTCAACGTTTGCAATTGCAGCCGAGCCTTTCAAATAAGCAAGGGCATAATATGCCGTGAACAATACGCAAACTATTGACGCAATCCATTCGGGCAAAACAGGCACACACATAAATACTGCGCCAACAATCAAACTCGCCACTAATGCGCTGTATGAAATAGTTTGAAGTGACAATCTCAAAAAGATTTTATCTTTTTTATTGCTTGCAAACATTTTCACACCGATAAGAAGTTGTGCGATAAACGAAAGCATAACAAATCCGTATCCAATCCAGAAGGATGCATTCGCATACCAGTCGAAATTTCCGACGGCGTGAGGTACGACAAACGTCAATACGTTGAATACAACAAGGCATATTGCCCAAGCAATACTGTAATAAGTTAAGTTTTTATTCATAGTTATTCTCCCTTATATTTTCTCTCCGCAATTCAAACAAAACTTTGCGCCGACTGGGGTTTCAGAATCACATTTCGGGCATTTCGAGACGAACTTAAATCCGCATTCGGGGCAGAACTTTCCTTTTATAACCGTTTTTCCGCAATTCGGACAAACTATTTGTTCAATATGTTCTTCTTGAACTTTCTCGCCGCATTGCAAACAGAATTTCGCATTTTTAGGTAGTTTTGCTCCGCATTTTGCACAAACAATGGTCTCGTCTTTGTTTTGTTCCATAGCATTGTTCAAAGAACCGCCAACGACACCGGCAATTGTTCCTCCGACACCAGCCATTGTACCGAGTCCTATTCCGAGATTTGTGAACTGTCCGACAGCTTGGTTCGATGCAACTTGTTGTGCAACGTCAAATCCACGTTCTTGTTGATATGTATATCCTTCTTGTGCACGTTTTGTTGCTGCGGCTTGAGAGCCGATTATTACTTTTTGCGCTTCGGTTTGTGCATCTATAACACTTACGTTCTGACGGATCTTCGCTTCTGCAATATCTGCATATTGGCGGAAGTGAAGCGACTTAAACTTCTCATACTGCGAATCTCCGTCCGGCTTCATTATTTCCATAACGAAGAAATGTTCGAGTACAAGTCCGTATTCTTCGAAATCGGGTTTGAGCAAGTTAAGCAACTTATCAGATATATCTTGAAGTCTTTCATCTATTTCAAAGATACTGATTTTATCTTGTTTTATCACTTGAGCAAGATATGACTTAACTTTCGTCATCAAGAATGCTCTAAAATACGATACGAGCCTGTCATTTCCGAGATAACTCTCAGTTCCGACAAGTTTGACAAGAAGTTTTCTCGAATTATCGACGCGTAGTGTCATTTGTCCGTTTGCACCGATCGAAATAGGGAATCCATACGACGGCTCAATAAATTGAACCTTACTGTCGGTGCCCCATTTCATAGACATTTTTTCGGTTTTATTGATAAAATAAACTTCACAATGGAATGGCGATTTATCACCCGTAAGTCTATTCAGGGCTTTGCCGATAAGAGGTATGTTTTGTGTTTCTAATGTATAGCGACCTGCGCCAAACAAATCAAGCGCCTGTCCATTCATCATAAACACGGCTTCTTGAGATTCGTGAACTATAAGCTGTGATAAACTATTGAAATCTTCACAAGGATGTTTCCAAATTACTGCGTTATTGTCGCCTTCATATTTAATAATGCTTGCTATCGGCATAAAATTAAGCCCTCCCGTTTTTATTATCTTCTATTTCGAGATTTGAAATTGCGTATTCCAAACAGGTTTGAATTATTTCGTTTCTCGTGCGTCCCGAACTTTCTGCGACTTTATCAAGTTCTCCAACCAAATCGTTCGGCAACCTTGTTGTGACGACCATTGAATCGCCTTTATATCTTTTTTTTGCTATAATCAATTTCTTTTCCATAAGAAACTCCTTTTGTGATATAATTGTAATACAATTGTATTCTCTTTGTCAATATTTTTATTAAAATTATTTGACAAGTTGTTTTTATACTATATAAAAGTTTAGATATAAATAAATATTCCTAATATGTTTTCAAAAACTCTGTATGTAAAAACGGTGGGGTGTGTCCGATTTTGATTCCGAAATAGTCCTTTGTAATGAAAAAACGAACATCTTTTAACAAGGTGTTCGTTTTATTCCCTAATGGCGCCTGTTGAGGGACTCGGACCCCCGACACTTCGGTTAACAGCCGAATGCTCTACCGACTGAGCTAAACAGGCATTTGTTTTTCAATGCTTGTTTATAATAATCTTTCCGAGAGAATTTGTCAACGATTTTTTGTATTTATGCACCACTCTATTTATTATTTTTTGCTCGCTGTGCGCAAAACCGATTTTTGAAACTTTAATAGTTTTTTTAACAGTTGTATATTTTTTTAAGGTAACGATTAAAAGCGAGGTGTATGTATGAGTGAAAAAAATATGAAAACCTCTGCACCGAAAATCAACACGAGATTGCGCCACAACATTTTGGAAATGCCGAAATGTATTTACGCGGCGATTTTTATCGATTTATCTTTTATTAAAACGCAATATTGAAAAAATAAAGTCTTATTTGTATTTAGTGTGATATAATATAGGCATT
>ERZ808245.513-NODE-513-length-19002-cov-3.544836_pt1 | contig 19002 bp, 18 predicted proteins | sample MGYA00521243_ERZ808245 | MGnify/ENA primary metagenome ERZ808245 (study PRJEB31516, sample SAMN03275576) | gut metagenome | biome: mammalia-associated habitat; material: feces | host: Papio cynocephalus | place: Kenya | collected 2012-07-07 ... | reverse complement strand
CAAAGTGTAAGGGGCATCCAGAGGTGGACATCCCAGGTGTTGATGCCACAACGGGGCCACTTGGACAAGGTGTCGGCATGGCAGTTGGCATGGCTGTTGCAGAAGAGTATTTAAGGGGCAAATTCGCCCATGGGAATTTAAGTCCTATTGACCACTACACATATTGTTTTGTTGGTGACGGCGACCTTATGGAGGGTGTGGCACAAGAGGCAATAAGTTTCGCTGGTACACAAAAATTGTCCAGACTTATCTTGTTGTATGACAAAAACGACATTACAATCGAGGGTTCAACCAACTTTTCAAATAGGGAAAATGTAAAACAAAAGTTTATTTCCATGGGGTGGAATGTTTTTGAAGTGGAAATCGGTAACAGCGTGGAAGAAATAGACAGCGCCATTTTGCAAGCCAAAAAAAGTGACAGACCAAATATCATAATTGTCAAAACAAAAATTGGCTTTGGCAGTGAACTTGAAGGGACAGCAGCAGTTCATGGAAAGCCACTAAACAAAGAGCAAATTGAGCATTTACGTCAAAATATTGGATATTTTGTGCCAGATTGGACTTTAAGTGACGCACAAAAAGAAGAAATGCAAAATATCCTTTCGCTAAAACAACAGGAAGTGAAGTTGTATAACGAAAACATGGACGAATACAGAAGAAAATTTCCAAAAGATTATGCAGAGTATCAAAGTATGATAAGTTCGCCTGTGGTGGAATTTTCAACCTTGATAGAAAAAACGGGGGATAAATTTGACGGCAGAAAAGTGCTGGGGAGTGTGCTTAACAAAGTTTATGGCATTGTCCCTATGTTAAGTCTTTGTGCTGACCTCACACCTTCAACCAAAACAAATGTTATGGACGGGGGTAACTTCTGTGTGGATAATAGAACGGGCAGAAATGTTATGCTAGGGATAAGGGAGCACGCCATGGGTGCTGTGTGCAACGGAATTTTGTTAAGTGGACTACCCGCACTTTGCTCAACATTTATGTCTTTTGCAAACTACATGACACCAGCAATAAGACTTAGTGCAATGATGAATGTTCCAGCACTTTATATCTTTACTCATGACTCCATTTTGGTGGGCGAAGACGGACCAACGCATGAGCCTATTGAGCAAATCGCAACACTCAGAGCAATGCCAAATATAAATGTTTTCCGCCCATGCGGCGAGGAAGAACTTTTGGCAAGTTTGCAGTGCCATTTTGAAGGAAGAAAACCTGGCGCAATCTTAATTTCCCGCAGTGCAGTTCGTGGCGTAAATGATAACTTTTCAAAGGCGCTTTATGGTGGATATATTTTAAGTGACGCAAAAGATTACGTTGCAACTTTAGTTTCCACAGGAACAGAAGTCAGTTTGTGCGAAAAGGTTAGGGATAACCTTGCAAAAAAGGGAATAAATGTTAGAGTTGTTAGCATGCCTTGTGTGGAAGTTTTTGACAAGCAAAGAAAGAGTTATAAAGATAAAGTTTTGGACAGAACAAAGCCTATTATCTGTGTGGAAGCAAGCAGCGATAACGTGTGGCACAAATATGCTCAAAGGGAAGAATATGTTTTTACTCTCAAGACTTTTGGCGAAAGCGGAAAACTTGAAGACGTGTGCAAACATTTCGGGTTAGAAGAAAACTACTTAACAAAATATGTCGAAAAAGTAATTTTTAGTTGATTAAATTTGATTTTAATGCTAAAATGCCTATGTAAGTCGAATAATGTAAAATTTAAACTTTAGTTTTTTGAAGGAGGGAAAATGGCAGTCGCAAGTTCAAAAAGAAAGTTGATGATCGCAATATTTATGCTATGTACGGCAGTTGTTGGCTTTGTTGCAATGGCTTTTTCTATCCTCGCCGCAACAACTCAGCAAGTGCAGTCAGTTTTTTCAGTAACTTATTCTGCCGACAATGTCTATGCAACAGTTTCTGGAACATATAGCATAAACGGCGGCACAGCAAGCAACCTAACTGCCACAGACGGTTCAACAAGCCTTGTATTCACTCCAGGCATGGGGCAAACTTCAAAAACTCTTTCTTGTGCAGAAGTTGACTTGTCACCAGAGAATAGCAAACTGTTCTTCGTGTATAAGTTTGAAAACAAAAACCCAAGCGGCGGATATGCCATGCAAGTTGCATTTTCAGACGGTTCAACTTCCACAAACATGACAATTACATACTACGCCTCCACAACCTCCGTGCCAACTTTGGCTCAAACAGAGTCCTCAACCACGGGCAAAAACATAAGTCTTACAGTAAACGCCCAGTCAACTGGCTACATTGCTGTGTGCGTAAAGATAACATCAGTTTATGCAGATGCGAGTTATCTTAGCACTACTTCAAGTGGCGTTGGTGCAACAATTTCAAGTTTAGTTTCATAAATAACATTCAATCGCTTGACAATTCGACATAAATCTTATAATCTATTGTATATTTTGAGGCATAAATCAAAAGACTAAAGATAGGAGAAAAAGGTTGAAAAAGAAGATTTTTTCGTTGATACTCACAGCAGTTCTTATTGTGACAGCCTCTGTCGCAATGGTTTTTTACGCCTTGGCTGCAACCCAAATCAACCTAAAATCTACCATTGAAGTTGGATATACAGCAGCACCAAATGTCGTCTGCGAAGCCAGTGCAACCTATCAACTGGAGAAAGACGCCTCGGCAACTGCTTTCACCTCGGGCGGGCAAAGTTTCGCTTACATAGACTCTCAAACAACAAAAACACTCACCGCCAGCAACTCTGCCTTGGTGCTTAATGATATGACCAGTTCATATGTCATATTCACATTCACTTTTAAGAATAAAAACTTAATGTCAACTTTCAATCTTAACATCAAACTTACAGACAATTCACTCTGCTCAAATATGACAAGAAAATATTATTTTGGCTCACTCGCCTCGTCCAGCCTTTCAAACCTCGCCAGCCAAATAAAATCTAATGGGGTGGATTATTCTGCACTTGCAAATCAAACCTTAACCTTGGGCTATCAAGAAACTGGCAAAGTCTATATGCTTGTGGAAATCATTTCTGGCCTTAAGGGAAGTTATACCGCAAACACTGCAAATGGCTTCAAATTCACGCTCACAACCACCACCGGGGGGGGGGGGTAGCCTTTCTTAGTAAAGACTGGAAAACTCGCCTCGGAAAAGACGATTTAAAGACCTCTACGACGTCAATTATTTTCACAAAAGACGCAAGTCAGATAAGTGGACTATCAAACAGTTTGTCACTTGGCACGAATAGTGCGACTTCAACAACAGCCTATGTTGATGACAATAACTTTAGTGATGTAAAAGCCTACTGGGGAAGTGACAAATCAAAAATTGTAATATACTCTGCAGGGACGATTATGGCTCCTAAAAGCTGTAATGGATTTTTCGCTGATCTTGAAAATCTAGTTAGCCTTAACATGAATAACTTTAATACAAGTAATGTGACAGATATGTCATTTATGTTTTATAGATGTAGAAGATTGGTTTCACTTGATGTAAATAATTTTGATACAAGCAATGTGACAACTATGTCATATATGTTTGCAGATTGTACAAGATTGGTTTCACTTGATGTAAATAATTTTGATACAAGCAAAGTGAATAAAATGGTAGGTATGTTTAATTCATGTTTCGAATTGGCTTCACTTGATGTAAGTAATTTTGATACCAGTAAAGTGTATGAAATGGGTAATATGTTTATCGGTTGTATAAGTTTAACCAGCCTAAATCTTGGCAATTTTAACTTGCAATTTTGCACTATTTTATCATCTATGCTTAGCAATTGTAACAAACTTACTTCGCTAACCCTTCCATACAATTTGCGAAGTGGTTACACAATAGACTTGCCCGCCAGCACATTCTACAATGGCAGTGCGGGACCTTATAGCACCGTTGGCACGGCAACCAGCGGGACAACTGTTGCATGCTCAACAGCAAGCAGCAAGGTGACCTTGACAAAGAAGTAAATAAAAAAGACCTTTTGATTGTCGCTTCTTCCCGTGGGAAGGGTGGGGCTGAAAGGTCTTTTTCTTTGCAAGAGATATGACTTACTTGCTTTTTGCTTTTTGGATAATGTTTTGGGTTTCTTCTTTCAAGGTTTCTGCTGTTTTCTTTACGGCATTTTGCGCTGGTTTGCAAAGTGCCACAACAGTTGCCCCTGCAATGCCCCCAAGCATTATTCCAAGCAACATATCACAGTTCATATTTTACCTCCTTGCAAAACTATTTTGTGCAAATTGGCTCTACTGTTGCATGGCAATTTTTGGCAAAGGGAATTGGATACAAGTTTTCGATATTTTTTTGCAAAAATATTTTTTTCTCTATTCATTTTGTTTGCCAGTTTTCAAAATTTGTTGTAAGATATATTGTATCAAATAAAGGTAGGTATTTATGTTAGAAGATTTTGATATTAACTTTTTGGAATTTGAAGAAAACCTTTCCAAAAGAATTGACCGCATGAAATATGACTATTCCATTATCCGTGCGGGTAGGGCAAACCCAAGAATGTTAGACAAAGTTTGTGCCAACTATTATGGCGTCATGACTCCAATTTCGCAAATGGCAAACATCTCTGTGCCAGAAGCCAGAATGATAGTCATTTCTCCATGGGATATATCCACTGTTAAGGAAATTAACAAAGCAATTATGTCCAGCGACATTGGCGTAACTCCAACAGATGACGGCAGACTTATTCGCCTTGTGTTCCCAAGTTTGACCGAAGACAGACGTAAGGAAATTGCAAAAGAAGTTCGCAGCCTTGCAGAAGAAGCAAGAATTTCCGTCCGTGGGCTGAGAAAGGATATTTTGGAAGTTTTCAAAGCCGCTGAAAAGGACAAAAAACTGACCAAAGACGAACTTGAAACTGCAAACGAAAAAGTTCAAAAAATGGTTGACAAATACAACGGCATAATTGACGACCTTTGCACTTCAAAAGAAAAAGAAATTATGGAAGTGTAAGAGGAATAATATGTTTTTTAAAAAGAAAAAAGAAAAAATTGATATGACACGCATGCCAAAACATGTGGCGTTTATTATGGATGGCAATGGACGCTGGGCAAAAAAACGTGGCATGCCTCGCACTTATGGACACAAAATTGGCGTTGACTCGCTGTCTTGCATTGTTCGTCACGCAAGGGAACTGGGGATAAAAGTTGTGTCATTCTTCGCCTTTTCCACCGAAAATTGGAATAGGTCAGACGAGGAAGTCACCGAAATTTTCCGCCTTTGCCTAGAACTTTTGAAAAAGAAAAAACAAGAGTATCTTGACTCTGACTTAAGATTTTGCGTGATTGGCGACTACTCAAAAATTGCCAAAGTGAACAAGGAATTGGTTGACGAAATTTCAGACCTTATTTCAAAAACAAAAAAACACACAGGCATGGTTGTGAACATTGCCCTAAACTATGGCGGGCGAGCGGAAATTGTGCGTGCGTGCAACAAAATCTTGGCAAAGGGACTTAGCGAAGTTGACGAAAAAACTTTTGCAAAATATCTTGACGAACCCGAACTTCCAGACCCAGACCTTGTGATAAGAACCAGCGGGGAAATGCGAGTTAGCAACTTTATGATGTGGCAAATGGCTTACGCAGAACTTTATTTCCCAAAGACCCATTGGCCAGACTTTAGGGAAAAGGAACTTGACGAGGCCATTGTGGCTTACCAAAGCCGAGATAGACGTTTTGGCAAAATAAAAGAGCAAAAGGCTTGAAATTTTGCTCAAAATGTGATAAATTTGTGCATAAGTTGATGTTTTAAAACACATTCAAACCACTAAAATTACATTTTTCAACATATTTAGATAATTTTCTTCAAAAAATGTGTGAATTTTGGTGGATAACTTATGACGACTACATGAAAGAAGGATAAAAAAATGAAAGATAAAGTTAAAATTGGGCTTTTACTCACACTGGCACTATGTGCAATGCTCGTGGTTGATTATTTCTCAACCTATGTGTTTGACGCAATCATTTTGACTTTTGCACTTTTTGCAACAGTTGAGTTTGCACGCCTGCAACTAAAGTCAGGCATGCCATGTTTCAAATGGGTGCCAGAAATTGCCACCACTTTAATATTCTTAACCGCAGTGGTGGGGTATCTTTGCTCACTTAGTGCAATCTTAATCTTTGTGTGTGAAGCAGTGGTTATTGGTCTTGTGTATCTCACAGTTTTCTTGGGCTCTGCCTTTGTTTTTAAATCTGACACAGAAAAAGACGAATTCCGCCAAGCGGTGGGAATGTCCACAACAAGATTTGCTTTTTTCAAATCTAACAACACTCTTTTCGCAATATTGTATCCAAGCGTAATGCTCCTATTTATGTCTATGCTCAACCACTGTCAAGAGTTGGGACTTGTGGGCTTTTCTGCCAACACAGAAGGCTCAAAAATGGGACTTGTTGGCATAATTCTTATATTTGCAATTTGCTGCCTTGAAGACACTTTTGCAATGCTCTTTGGTACATGGATTGGTGGCAAAAAACTTTGCCCAAAAATCAGCCCAAAAAAGACAATTTCTGGTGCATTATTTGGACTTTTAGGCGGTATTTTAGGTGCAATTTTGGTCTATTTTGTGGCGGGAGCAATTTACAAAGATGTATTCTCTCAAGTCGCATTTTGGGAGTTTGCGATAGTTGGTCTTGTAGGCGCAGTGGTTGCCGAAGTTGGTGACATTTTTGAATCTGCCGTCAAACGCAAAGCGGGTGTTAAAGATGCTGGCGACTTGTTCAGAAGTCATGGCGGCGTGCTTGACAGACTTGACAGCATAATCTATGCCACTCCATATGTCTTTGTTTGCTTGCTTTTCTTGTTTGGCTAATAAATTTTGATTTTCTGTAAAAAATTAATTTGATATGACTTTAAACACAATGGTTTGTGTTAATTTGTTTGTTGTGTAATAGAAATATTATATAGGCAAAAGGGGAAAGAATGAGTTTTTTTAGTTGGGTTTTGTATATCGCCATAGCTATTCTCGTGCTTATGGTTATGATAACTGTGCATGAGTTTGGGCATTTCACCGCAGGGAAATTGTTGAAGTTTAAAATTAACGAATTTTCCATTGGCTTTGGCAAAGCATTGTTTCAAAAAAACATGAAAGACGGAACAAAGTTTGCAATAAGACTTGTTCCTCTTGGCGGATATTGTGCTTTTGACGGCGAAGACGAAGAGGGCGAAAAAGAAGGCTCTTTCAACTCTCAACCAGTTTGGAAGCGACTTATCGTGCTTTTCATGGGACCTTTTTTCAACTTTTTGTCAGCACTTCTTGTGTCAGTCATTTTCCTCATGTGCTTTGGCTATGCAGACAATGTAGTCGTGGCAAAAGTAAATCTTCCACCCTCAGCCACTGCTGAAACATGGCTTATGGAAGGGGACAGAATAACTGCAGTAAATGGCACAAAAACTGACTTTGTTTATGATAATTATTTTCACACACTCATCACACAATATGACTATGACGAAGACTTTACAATAACAGTGGAACGCAATGGGGAATATAAGGATATTGTTGTTTCAAAGAAAGTGTGGGATAACGTTCCAAGCCAAGTTGTAGAAGGTTTTACTTATGCGAAAAAATATTCACTTGACGGCGAAAACTATAATTACACAATCATTTACAATTCCGAACTTGTGGGCAAGTATCAACTTGCAAAATTGGACGGAAATGGAGTGCCAGTTGCATACTTTAATGCCGAGCAAACTCCAAACGGCTATCTTGTAAAAGAACCCGAACTTGGAAAAACATTCCTTATCGAGTCAACTTCAGAATCGGCAGAAAATTACAGTGATTTGACACTAAAATCTGCCATTATTGGAATTAACACAGCAAACTACAAATATGGCTTCTTCGAGGCACTTGGCGGGTCGTTTGTGTTCTGCTTTAAGTGGGCGTGGAAAATTCTTATAATTTTGTGGCAACTTATAACTTGTCAACTTGCCATTTCGAACATAGGTGGAACAGTTACAACAGTTGTTACAATGGCTCAAGTTGCTCACACAAATATGGCAAATTTGCTTCTTTTGTTCCCACTAATTTCAATAAATCTTGCCGTGTTCAACCTTCTTCCATTCCCAGCACTAGACGGAGCAAGAATGGTGTTTGTGGGCATAGAAGGTGTGCGTGGCAAGCCAATAAATAGAAAAATTGAAGCAAATATTCACTTCTTTGGACTTGTTTTCTTGTTAGCCTTCGTTTTGATAGTTGACATATTACACTTTGTGCTTTAAAATATATACATGGCAACAAAACAAGAATTTTTAAATTATATAAACAAAAAAACTTGCGACAAATTCAGTTTTATCAGACTGAAGCAGGTTTTTTTTGATGCTACAAAAAATTGTTGTAATATCCAGTTTATTTATCCCGCCGAAAAGACTTTGACCGATGACGATAAATTGGAAATTGAACGAGTGGTGAGGGAATACATCTCCGCCCCTTGCAGTGTGAACGTTAGAATAAACAAAAGTTTTATTGAAGCACCACTTATTTTGGAGCAAACGCAGAAATTTCTTGCAAAAAACAACCCCATTGTGTCGCAAGCCTTGTCAAAAGAAGATATTGTAATAAATCTAACTTTCCCAATTGAGATAACCATAAAAATGGAGCAATCATTGGTTGACTATTTTGAGAAAAATAGCGTTGCTAGAAATCTTGAGAACGACCTAAAACAAAACTTTTGCACAGAGTTTGACATAAAAACTGAGTGCGTTGAAAAAAAAATAAATAGCGACCAAATGCTTGAAGATAGACTGCGAGAAATTAGGCTTAAAAGCGACTTAGACAGCCTTGTTGCTCAAAGTCACGACAAATATTTTGTGCAAAATAAAAGAGTTATTTTAGGCAAAGAAATTACACTTTCTCCACGTTACATAAAGAGCGTAAATAGGGAGTATGACACTTGTGTTTTGGGCGGAATGATTTGTTTCCTTACAGAAAAATCTTTTAAAAGCAAGCGAACTAAAGTCAATGAAAATGGCGAAGAAGAGCCAATTCAGAAGCCATATTTTTCCTTGCAACTTAAAGACGAAACGGGAAAAATGAATTGCGTTGTGTTTCCAAGCAAAGAAGGTTATCACAAAATGCACCTGCTTTCAAATGGCAATACAGTTGTTGTTGAGGGGAAAATTACAAAATTTAATGGCGGGTTTGATATGACCATAAAAAACATTTCTCTTTGCGACTTGCCAGACAAAAATGAAGTTGTAACAGTGGAAAATCAAGACGAAATTACAGATTATCGCTTTGTCAGACCACAAAAATACACAAGTGAAAGACAAACAAGCTTATTTTTTGAAAGAAAGTTGTCTGAACAAGTGGAAAGAGGGAAATTTGTTGTTTATGACCTTGAAACAACGGGTGTTGACCCAGCACGTGATGAAATTATTGAAATTGGTGCGTTGAAAATTGAAAATGGCGAGTTTAGCGAGTTTTGGACGACACTTGTGCGTCCTTCAAGACCAATCCCACCAGACGCAACAAAAGTTAATAGAATTACAAACGAAATGGTCGCACATTGCTATAATATCAGTCAACTCATTTCCGATTTTTATTTTTTCTGCAAAGGCTGCACTATTGTTGGATATAACAGCATTGCCTTTGACAACCTATTCTTGCAAAAAGCGGGCAATAACAGTAAAATCACTTTTGACAACCCGGTTTTGGACGTTTTTCTTATGGCAAAGCAAAAATTGAGGGGGCTTAAGAACTATAAACTTGGGACTGTTGCAAAATTTCTTGACGTGAACCTTGTTGACGCTCACAGAGCCTTAAATGACGTTATTGCAACTGCTGAAGTGTTCTTAAAATTGTATTGATTTTTTTGGAATGGAAAAGTTGCAATTAAGTGGCATATTTAAAGGAGTTTTAAGACAATAAAATGACATTTTTGGGCAAAAAATGAGTTTTCGCAACAAAAAGGCGAAAAATAGAGATAAATTTTTGAAAAAATGTGAAAAAAAGTGACACTGGGGCTTGATATTTGTAAATTGTTGTGTTAAAATAATTATGCTTTAAAATGTGTAGTTTTAAGAGTGGCTTGACCGCTCTTAATTGCTATTTATAGAATGGAGGGAAAAGTTGAAGCAAACTGTTGCATCTATTGTTGAAGAAAACTTGAAAGATGTTGTCGCAAAATGTGGGTGTGAACTTTATGAAGTTGAATATGCAAAAAAGCAAAACGGCATGAATTTAACTTTGTTCATTGTGAAAAAGTCGGGCATCGTGAATATTGACGATTGCGAGGCAGTTCACAGAGCGGTTGACCCAGTTTTGGACGAGATAAACCCAACGAGCGACACGCCATACACTCTTAACGTTTCATCACTTGGACTGGATAGACCAATAAAGTCGGACAAAGATTTTGAGTGGAACATTGGAAAAGACGTTGACGTTAAGTTGTTTGAAAAAATGCAAAACAAAAAAGAATTTGAAGGCAAGATTTTAAGTTTTGACGGAAAGATAGTCGCTTTTGATGTGGCAGGGGAAAAAATTGAAGTCCCAAAGACAATGATTGCTGGGTGCAAACTTCATTTGGACTTCTAATATGAAAGATTAAATTTAAGGAGAAAATATTAAAATGGTAAACAAGGATTTTTTTGCAGCACTCGATGATTTGGAAAAGGAAAGGGGGATAAACAAAGAGGTTTTTGTGAATGCACTTGAAACAGCACTTACATCTGCATACAAAAAGAACTTTGGTGAGGCTATGAGTGCCAGCGTAAAACTTAACCCAGAAAACAACTCCATAAGAGTTTACAGTTACAAAACAGTTGTTGCAGAAGTGACAGACCCAGACAAGGAAATTTCACTTGAAGACGCAAAGGCAATCAAAAAGTCTTATGCACTTGACGACGTAATTTCACAAGAAGTTACTCCAAAGAATTTCGGCAGAATTGCGGCACAAATTGCAAAGCAAGTCGTTCTTCAAAAACTTCGTGAAGTGGAACAAGAAAATGCTATGAACGAACTTTCTGAGAAGCAAAACGAACTTGTAACTGGTCTTATTAAGAGAATTGAAAATAACATTGTTTATGTTGAAATTCCAGGCAGTTCACTTGAATGTGTTATGCAAGAGAAAGACCAAATTCCAGGCGAAAACTATGCAATAGGTGAAAGAATTAAAGTCTATGTCAAAAACTTGAGAGATTTTAAGGAATATTCAAAGTCTTTTGTGCAAGTTTCAAGAAGTCACCCAGGGTTTGTGAAAAAACTTTTTGAACTTGAAGTGCCAGAAATTAAATCGGGAGATATTGAAATTAAAAATATCGCAAGAGATGCTGGATATAGGTCAAAAGTTGCTATCGTTTGCCACAATCCAAATCTTGATGCACTTGGTGCATGTGTTGGCAACAAGGGAATGAGAATTAACAACATTATCAGCGAACTTAACGGCGAAAAGATTGATATTGTGGAATATTCTGACAATCCACTTGAATATATCGCTCGTGCCCTAAGCCCAGCAAAAGTGTTGACGGTTTATGCCCTTGAAGGACAAAACTACGCAAGAGCAGTTGTGCCAGATGACAAACTTTCACTTGCCATTGGTCGTGGCGGACAAAACGTTAGACTTGCAGTCAAACTTACTGGTTGGAAAATAGACGTTAAGAGTGAGTCGGTTGCAAAACAACTTGACGGGGAATTACTTTTTAACCTAGAAAATGGACTTGAAGCAGAAAACACTGTGGATGAAGAAACGACAGACAAAGAATAATTTGTGTGAGGTAGAAAATGCCAAAAAAACAGCCACTTAGAATGTGTGTGGCGTGTAGGGAAATGAAAGAAAAAGACGACCTTTTGCGAATTGTGAAAAATAGTCAAGGTGAAATATTTGTTGACGAAACATTCAAAGCAAACGGTCGTGGAGCATATATTTGCAAATGCAAAGATTGTCTTGCAAAAGCACAAAAGTCCAAAGCCTTGCAAAGAGCATTTAAGCAAAATGTTGGACAAGAGATTTATGAAGAGATAGGGAGATTTATTTTAGCGAATGAGCAATGAAGAAAAACAACAAAATGTAAACAACATAAAGTCGCTTAGCAAGTTAAGCTCAGAAGGTTCTGTGCCTTCACTTTTTCGTGAAGTGAAAAGGGCAAAACTACAAGCAATCACCATGCTTAATGCTTTAAGAGATAGGGCAAATGTCGTTCGCCGAGAGGAAGAAGACAAGGCAAGGGCAGAGGCACTTCGTGCGCAAGCACAAAAAAGACTTTCTTCTGTGCAACAAAAAGACTCCGAGCAATCTTTTGCCGAACTTTTTGAAAAATCAACTGGTGGCACCTTGGAAGAAAAAGAAGCACCAAAGCCAGTTCAAGAAAAGAAACCTATTGTGGAAGAAAAACCTGCTCCAAAAGTTGAAGTTAAGGTTGAAACCCCTGCACCAAAGCCAGCACCAGCCACACCAAAGCCTGTTATGCAAAATAGACCAGCTGCAGGTCAAGACAGATTTGCAAACAAGCCAAAAATGCAAAATCAAGCACCAAGGCAAAATGGTGGCGGGCTTAGACCATTTAATAATTATGCAATGCGTAACGACAAGCCAAGGCAATTTGGACAAAATAACAGACCATTCGGTCAAAACGCAGGTCAAAGACCATTTGACAGACCTTTTGGGCAAAATCAAAACGGCAATCGTTTTGCAAAACCTCAAATGGGTCCAAATGGGCAAGTTAGAGCACAAAATAAGGCTTTGACAAGCATTATACCAAGAAAAAATGCTCAACTTGAATCTGCAACTGCAGCCTTTGCAACAAAGGAAAGAGCGTTTGGCAATAAGAAAAAATCAAATGAAAGAGTGGACAACGAAAAGAGAATCAACAAGAAATCTCTCCTTCGTCGTGGACTTATTGAAGAGGCAAACATTGAAGAGAGAATGGTCACTAGAAAACTTAAACTCAAAAAACAAAAAGTTGACGTTGCTCCAATTATCGCTGCTCCTATTACAAACGCAGTTATCACAACAAACAACCTAACTGTCAAAATGCTTTCTGAAAAAATCGGCAAGCCAGTTACGGAAATTATAAAACAACTTATGGTTCTTGGAATTATGACCACAATCAACAGTCCAATCGACTTTGCAACAGCCGAACTTGTGGCAAGTGAACTGGGTGTAACCCTTGAACTTAAACTTGAAAAAACATATGAAGAAAAATTGAAGGAAAACGCCATTGATGACGGCACAAACACAGAAAAACGTGCGCCAATCGTCACTATTGTTGGTCACGTTGACCACGGCAAAACTTCACTTTTGGACTATATCAGAAAGACCCACGTCACAACAAGCGAAGCGGGTGGCATTACACAATCTATCGGCGCTTATTCAATAAATTGGAATGGCGAAGACATAACATTTATCGACACCCCTGGACACGAAGCCTTTATAAATATGCGTAAGCGTGGCACAGAAATCACAGATGTGGCAGTGCTTATTGTTGCTGGTGATGACGGCGTTAAACCTCAAACTATTGAGGCGATTAAGCATATTAAAGAAGCCAAAGCACCAATGATTGTTGCAATTACAAAAATTGATAAGCAAAATGTTGACATTGATAGAATTAAGCAACAACTTGCCGAACAAGAAGTCCTTCCAGAAGATTGGGGCGGCGATGCAATCATTGTCCCAGTGTCATCTGTCACAGGGCAAGGCATTGACAAACTTCTTGAAACAATTTTGCTTGTTGCAGAAATGCAAGAACTAAAATGCAACAAGGATAGAAACGCAGTGGGGACTGTCATTGAAGCAACTCTTGACAAAAACAGAGGACCTATTGCAAACATTATTGTTCAAAACGGAACTCTTAAAATTGGCGACAGTATCGTGTCGGGCTTTGCACTTGGCAAGGTTAGAGCATTGGTCGATAGCCGTGGCAAAAATGTTCAAAAAGCAGGACCTTCAACTCCAGTTTCAGTTTTGGGCTTTGACAGCGTGCCAAAAGCGGGCGACACAATTCAAGCAGTTGACGAAAAGTTGATTAAAAACGTTATTGAAGAACGTCGAATTAAAATGGCGCAAGAAAAAATTGAACATGGTGCAGGCGTTAGCCTTGACGAATTCTTGGCAACTCCAGTTAAGGAAGATATGAAGACTCTAAACCTTCTTATAAAAGCAGACAGTCAAGGTTCTGCCGAAGCACTAAAGCAAAGTTTGGGCGAAATTAAAAACGAAGAAGTCAAAGTGGAAATTGTTTCTTGCGGCGTTGGAAATATTAACGAAAATGATATTCAACTTGCAAAAGTTTCAAATGCAATTATCATTTCATTTGACACAAAAGTTTTGGGCAAAATTTCAACCTATGCAAAGCAAAATAAAGTTGAAATTAGAGAGTATGACATCATTTACAAGGCAATCGAAGACATTGAAAAACTTGCAAAATCTATGATGGCTCCAAAATTTGAAGAAAAAGTTGTGGGACATGCGGAAGTAAGGGCATTGTTCAAAATTAGCAGCGTTGGAACTATTGCTGGAAGTTATGTCACAGACGGCAAAATTGTCAGGAATTCCTCTGTTAAAGTTTCTCGTGGCGGAAAAGAAATTTTTGCAGGCAAGATTGCAACCTTAAAACGTGGCAAGGATGACGCAAAAGAAGTTGCTGCTGGATATGAATGTGGCATAAAGATTGACGGCTTTAATGACGTCCAAGAGGGCGATATTATTGAATGTATCGTCAAAGAACAAATATTTTCGTGAGGTGAAAAATGAACAGTAGGATTGAAAGGGGAAACTCTCAACTAAAGAAGAAACTTTCCGAAATAATATCATTTGACCTCAGCGACCCAAGAATTCTTGAAAATATGGTCACCGTCACCAAAGTGTCACTTTCAAGTGACCTAAAATATGCAAAAGTTTTTGTCAGTGTGTATGGCTCGGGCGATCCAAAAGACGTGCTTGTCGCACTTAAAAAGGCTGAAGGTCATATTAAAAAGTTGCTTGCTGGCAAACTCGAGTTTAGAATGATGCCTACATTCGATTTTGTCCTTGATACAAGCGAAGACTATAGTGACAAGATTAACAAAATTCTTAAAAATATAACATATAGCAACCAGACTGACGACAGTCAGAGCGAGTGAATTTGTGCCAAGATTTTCTTGGCATTAAATTTTTATAAATATATACATTCATTTTTACAATAGGAGATAAAATGGCAATCAACAAACAAAAACTAAACGAAGTTGCAAAGAAACTTTTGGCGGCAAAATCTGTCGCACTGTTTTGTCATCAAAACCCAGATGAGGACGCGTTAGGCTCGTGCGGAGCGTTGAAACTTGCTCTTGAAAAACTGGGCAAACGTACAGCAATTTTTTGCGAAGACAAAGTGCCAAAAAGACTTGAATTTCTTGAAGTCAACTTGTGTGACGACAAAAACGAACTTGGAAAGTATGAAACTTTTTGCCTTGTTGACGGCTGTGCTGCGTATAGAACTGGCTCTTTTGAAACATATTTTGACAATGCAAAAATACGCCTTTGCCTTGATCACCACCAAATTGAAGAATACACTTTCGACTGTGCTTATCAAGACCCAACTTGTGCCAGTGCAAGTGACATTGTGACAGAACTTATCCCACTTTTGGGCGTTCAAATTGACGGCACAATGGCAACGCTTTTGTATGCGGGCATAACGGCTGATACGGGCAGATTTCTTTTTCCATCGCCAACAGCGAGCGACAGCCTAAACCATGCAAGCACTCTTTTGACCCTTGGGGCAGACATGGACAAAGTGAACTTCAACTCGTTTAGAAAAAAGCGAAAAGATTATCCATTGTTCCTTAAAATGTTCTTAAAAAACACAAAACCTTATTTTAATGGCAAAATATTTTTGACCACTATAAAGCAAAAAGAGTATGAAAAATACAAAGAAGTGTGGGACGAAAATGACTGCCCAAAAACACTTGATTGGATTGATGGTTGTGAGATAACTGTTGTTGCGATTGGCAAGAAAAAGGGCTATTTTCACCTAAATTTCCGCTCTGTTGGGGATATAAATGTTGGAAATATTGCCAGAATATTTGGCGGCGGTGGGCACAAAAACGCTTCGGGTGGAGAATATTTTGGAAGTGCAAAAGAAATGCAAAAAGCAATCTTAGATGAATGTTCAAAACATTTGAGCAAATGAAATAGGAGAAAAAATGATTGGAGTTTTGGTGGTGGATAAGCCACGTGGGGTGACGTCAAGTGATGTGGTGGTGAAAGTTAAAAAGTTGCTTAACGAGAAAAAAGTTGGGCATATGGGAACACTTGACCCCTTGGCGGAAGGGGTTTTGCCACTGGGCATTGGACGTGCGACAAAGTTGTTTGACTTGTATCTCAAAAAGACAAAAGAATACATTGCGACATTTACTTTTGGGAGCGAAACGGATACCCTTGACCTTGAAGGCGAAGTTGTGGAAACAAGCGACATTATTCCAACCAAAGAACAACTGAAAAAGGCAATTAAAGAAAACTTTTTGGGGGAAATAAAGCAGTTGCCACCAAAATATTCTTCAAAGAAAATTTCGGGCAGAAGAGCATGCGACATCATAAGGCATGGAGGTAAAGTTGAACTTGAGCCTTGTGAAGTGGAAATTTATTCGTTTGACGTTTTGGACGAAGTGGAACGGGGTGTGTTTAGGTTTAGAATTTCGTGCAGTGCGGGGACATACATTCGCTCGCTAGCAAGAGACGTTGCAAGGGCAGCCCACTCTGTTGCTACAATGACAAAACTCGTTAGGACAAAATGTGGTCCATTTTTGTTGGAGAATAGCGTAAAATTTGATAAACTATCTTACGATGAGATTTCATTGCACTTGTTGCCACTTGAAAGAGTGCTTGCGGAACTGACGAGAGTTGATGTGAGTGCAGAGGAGTTGACAAAACTGAGAAATGGCATAAAATATGCAAAATTTGTGGGTAAATGTGGTTTGAATGATGTGGCTGTGTGGAATGAAAACAAAGTTGTTGGACTAGGCGAAACCCGCCTTGACGGCTGGCTTAGTGTGAAAACTTATTTTTAAAGGAGTAAAAGATGATAAAATTTGGACCATCGGGCAACGGAAATCTGTTTTATGACCAAGGCTTCAAAAGCAGTCTTGATGCTCCAGGCTGGCTGAAAAATAGGGGGCTTACGGCTTATGAATATTCCTTTTCAAGGGGATTTTCACTGAGTGAGTTTATGGCAAAAAGTCTTGGAGAAAAGTGCAAGGAAAATGGAATTGAAATTTCCGTCCACGCGCCATATTATATCAATCTTGCAAACCCAGACCCAAACATGATTGAAAAATCATTTGGATATATCATCACAAGTTTGAAATATCTTAAAATTATGGGCGGACACAGATGTGTCTTTCACCCAGGGACTTGCGGCGGACTGCCGAGAGGTGAGGCAGTAAAACTTTTGAACGAAAATATGAAAAAACTGGTTGAACGCATAAATGCGGAAAACTTGGGCTTTGACTTTCTGCTTTGCCCAGAAACAATGGGGAAAAGTCAACAACTTGGAACTTATGAGGAAGTGGGCGAAATTTGCACCTATGCCGATTACTTGGTGCCAACGCTAGATTTTGGGCATATAAATGCTTTGACGCAAGGCAGTTTGAACAGAGCGGAAGATTATGAAAAAATTTTTAACTTTCTCATAGATAAAATTGGCTATGAAAAGGTGAAAAAAGTACATATCCACTTTTCAAAAATAGAATACGGACCGAAGGGTGAGATTAAGCACTTAACTTTTGAAGATAGAGATTATGGACCGGAATTTCCACCACTGGCACAAGTTTTGAAAAAATTGAAACTGGAACCAGTGATTATTTGCGAGTCACGTGGCACGCAGGCTGAAGATGCGGGCGAAATGAAAGATTATTATTTTAAGGAGAACTAAAACTATGTCAGGACATTCAAAATGGCACAATATTCAAGCAACAAAAAACAAGGCAGATGCCGTAAGAGGGAAAATTTTTACAAAAATAGGCAGGGAAATCGCTGTCGCAGTTAAAATGGGCGGGGCAGACCCAAACAACAATGCAAGCCTTCGTGCAGTTATTGCAAAGGCAAAACAAAACAATATGCCAAATGACAACATAACAAGGTCAATCAAAAAGGCAAGTGGCGAACTTGGCAGTGTGAACTATGAAGAAATTACATATGAAGGCTATGGCGTTGGCGGAAGTGCGCTTATCGTCAAATGCTTAACAGATAACAAAAACAGAACCGCTGGTGACGTCAGACACGCTTTTGATAAGCACGGCGGCAGTTTGGGGGCTGTGGGATGTGTGAGTTATCTTTTTGATAACAAGGGTGTTATGATTCTTGAAAACAAAGATATTGACGAAGAAAAACTTATCGACATGTGCCTTGAAGCGGAAGCAGAAGATGTGATAAATGACGGAGATGTCTTTCAAATTATCACCGCTCCAAGCGACTTTAACAAAGTGAAAGAAGCACTTGAAGGGCAAGGCCTTAACTTTGTGTCAGCAGAAGTTACAATGATTCCACAAAACACCATTGACCTTCCAGAAAATCAATTCCCAACTTTTGAGAAACTTCTTGATACACTTGAAGACCTTGATGACGTGCAAGATGTGTATCACAATGTGAACCTTCCAGATGAAGATGAAGAAGAATAAATAAAAAAAATCTCAGTCACAAAAGTGATTGAGATTTTTTGGTGGAGATAAGCGGTCTCGAACCGCTGACCTTTTGAATGCCATTCAAACGCTCTACCAACTGAGCTATACCCCCATATTTCATTGTTATTATAACAGAGATTTGTCATATTGTCCACAACTTTTTGGGGCGACAGCGAATTTTTCTTTGAAAAATTCGGCAAAATCGAGAGATTTTGCCACAAAACTTCGTTTTGCCTGTCGCCCCCGCAAAAAAAAATCTAAAAACCTAATATTTTATTTGACAAAAAATATGATTTATCTTAAACTTTATACAGATAGTGAATTTTTTGCCTAAAAGTTGAGGGGTTATGAAAAGTAACCCAAATAAATGGCATGATTTGACAAAAGGAGAACCCCAAATGACCCATACAAACGCTCAAAATACGCATAAACACTGC
>ERZ808245.511-NODE-511-length-19034-cov-3.277991_pt1 | contig 19034 bp, 18 predicted proteins | sample MGYA00521243_ERZ808245 | MGnify/ENA primary metagenome ERZ808245 (study PRJEB31516, sample SAMN03275576) | gut metagenome | biome: mammalia-associated habitat; material: feces | host: Papio cynocephalus | place: Kenya | collected 2012-07-07 ... | reverse complement strand
GGAGATTCTTGACGGACTCAAGCCCGGCGGAACGCTGATTCTCAACACCGACAACGATCTGCTTTCCACCGTGAAAGAGGTCGGTCATCCGATGATGCGCTACGGAATCGAACACGACGCAGACGTCCGCGGCAGGAATATCACCGAAGAAAACGGCGAAACACAGTTTGATATCGTGTTTGAAAATCACACGGTTCACGCAAAAATCCCGTGCATCGGCGTGCATAATGTCTATAATGCTTTGGCGGCGTTTTGTGTGGGAAAAGTGTTTGCAATGAGTGACGACGCCATTGTGCGCGGTCTTTCGCACTATGCGCCGAGCGGAATGCGCCAGAAAATCACCGAAGTGCGCGGCATTACGGTAGTGGAGGATTGCTATAACGCCAGCCCCGATTCCATGGAGGCGGCGATCAATACCCTGGCGACCATGTCCGGAAAGCGGATTGCCGTGCTGGGGGATATGCTGGAGCTGGGAAGCATCAGCAAGACCGCTCACTTCAATATCGGAAAGCTCTGCGCGCAGAAGAAAATCGACCTGCTGCTCTGCTACGGCGACGAAGCCCGCATGATGCAGCGCGGCTGTGAGGAAAACGGCGGCAAGGCGTTTTGGGTGGAGGATCGGGATGCGCTGGTGACGGCACTGCGCGGGCAGGCGTCGGCGGGCGATACCGTATGGTTCAAGGCAAGTCGCGGAATGAAGTTTGAAGAAATCATTGAAAAATTCAACGAGGAGAAATAAATCATGTCAAATTCGGCAATCATAGTGTCAGCCGTCGTTTCCTTTATGGTGACGGCGATTCTGGGCAAGTGGTTTATTCCGTATCTTCACAAAATCAAATACGGACAGAACATCATCGAAGAATACGGACCGACCTGGCACAAAAGCAAACAGGGCACACCGACCATGGGCGGATTTATGTTCATGATCGGCATGACTGCCGCATTGGCGGTGACGCTTGTGATGCACGCGCTGACAAAGGACGAAGCGATGCCGTTCATGACGCACCGCCTCACCCGCACGCTCATCACGGTGGTCATGGCGCTGGCATACGGTTTTCTCGGCTTTTTGGACGACTATATCAAGGTGGTCAAAAAGCGGAATATGGGGCTTACGTCGGGACAGAAGTTTGTCATGCAGCTGCTGATCGGTGCGCTGTATCTGGCGGGACTTTACGCGGCGGATCGTGCCTACGGCATGGTTTCCACTTCCCTGTACATTCCGTTTGCCGACGTTTCCTGGGAGCTTGGGTTCTTTTACTATCCGATTGCCCTGTTTTTGATTGTCGGCTTTGTCAATGCGGTCAATCTGACCGATGGGATTGACGGTCTGGCGTCGTCGGTGACATTTGTTGCCGCAATCGGACTGATCGTCATTTCCGGAATGGTCGGCGATGAAGAAACCGGCGTGCTTTCGTCGGCATTGGCGGGCGGCACGATGGGATTTCTGATCTGGAATTTTCACCCTGCGAAGGTGTTTATGGGCGATACCGGCTCGATGTTTTTGGGCGGTACGGTGGTGGGCATTTGCTTTTTGCTCGACAATCCGCTGCTGCTTCTTCTGGTCGGTGTGCTGTATCTGATTGAAACGCTCTCGGTGATGATTCAGGTCACTTATTATAAACTCACGAAAAAGCGTCTGTTCAAAATGACGCCGATTCATCATCATTTTGAAATGAGCGGATACAGCGAAGTGAAAATCGTTGTGCTGTTTTCCGCGGTGGCATTGGTCGGCGTGCTGCTGGCGATTCTGTCGGTCTGGCTGTCTTTGTAAACAAAAAACGAGGTGAACGGGTTGCAAAACGCAAAAACGGTGTCTTCCGCGGCACCGAAAGCCAAAAAAAAGCGCGGAGCCATGGATCTTCCGCTTTTGACACTCGTCATGGTGCTGCTGACACTGGGACTTGTGATGCTGTTTTCCGCAAGCTATGCCACGGCATACTATAACGAAGGCAGCAGCTTTGCGTTTATCAGCCGTCAGCTTCTCTGGGCGCTGATGGGCACGGTTGCCATGTTCGTCATTTCCAATATCGACTATCGGATTTTCCACCGTCTTGCGTTTCCGATTTTGATCGTTACCCTGATTCTGTTGGTCATCGTGCTGTTCATGCCGCCGATCAAAGGCTGCCGGCGATGGATATTCATCGGAAGCATTGCCAATGTGCAGCCGTCGGAAATCGCAAAATTTGCGGTCACGATCATGTTTGCACAGCTGGCGACCATGTTCGGCGATAAAATGAAAACCTTCCGCTGGGGCGTTCTCCCGTTTATGGGAATTTTGGGTGTGATCGGCGTGCTGATGATGCTGGAGCCGCATCTTTCGGGAACGATCATCATCATGTGCATCGGTCTGTCGATCATGCTGGTCGGCGGAACAAAACTGAAATGGTTTGTGTTCGGCGGCATTATGATTGCCGCGGCACTGGTGGTGGCAATCATGATCCCGGGCGTCATCGAATACGCCATGAGCCGCATCGAATTCTGGCTTCATCCGGAAAGCGATCCGCTCGGCAAGGGATTTCAGATTCTTCAGTCGCTCTATGCCATCGGTTCGGGCGGTCTGATGGGTCTCGGACTCGGCAATTCGCGGCAGAAATATATGTATCTTCCCGAATCGGAAAACGACTTTGTGTTTGCGATTGTTTGTGAGGAATTGGGCTTTGTGGGCGCGTCGATTATCATTATCCTGTTTGCGCTGCTCATCTGGCGAGGCTTTGTCATCGCCATGAAAGCCAAAGACAAATTCGGCTGCCTGATTGCCGTGGGACTGACGGTACAGGTCGGCTTGCAGGCGCTTTTGAATATCGCCGTGGTGACCAATACCATTCCGAATACCGGCATCAGCCTGCCGTTTTTCAGCTACGGTGGTTCGTCGTTGATGATGCTTTTGGCGCAGATGGGCGTGCTGCTGTCGATTTCGCGGCAGGCAAGCGTGGACAAAATGTAAAGAAGGGGTAAGGCGATGAGAGTTCTTCTGGCAGGCGGAGGCACGGCGGGGCATATCAATCCCGCACTGGCAATCGCGGCAAAAATCAAACAAAAACAGCCGGACGCCGAAATCCTTTTCGCGGGGACACAGCGCGGCATGGAAGCCCGCCTGATCCCGAAGGCGGGGTATGCGTTTACTCCGATCGATGTGCGCGGCTTTCAGCGGCAGTTTTCGTGGCACAATCTGGGTAATAACCTGTTGGCAGTGCACTGTTTGGCAAAATCGCAGGTGCAGGCACGCCGTATTCTGCGCGAGTTCAAGCCCGATGTGGTAATCGGAACCGGCGGCTATGTCAGCGGACCGATCGTTCTGCAAGCGGCGCGGCGGGGAATCAAAACCCTGATTCATGAACAGAACGCCTATGCGGGCGTGACCACCAAACTGCTGTCGCGGTATGTGGACGAAGCACTGCTTGCGGTGGAGGACGCCGCCAAATATCTGCACAACGGCTGTCGGTATACCGTGGTCGGCAATCCGATCCGCGAAGAAGTGATTTTTGCCGATCGCAAAGCGGCGAGGGAGAAGTATAAGGTCGGCGATCGTATCTGCCTTCTGTCCTTCGGCGGAAGCCTCGGAGCGCGCCGCGTGAATGATGCTGTGGCGGAATTGATGAAGCATCTGTACCGTACCGATCGCTTTTTTCATATTCATGCGACCGGTTCACTTGAAAAAGACACCTTTGCACAGACACTGAAGGAACTCGGCGTGAAGGAAAACGCCAATCTGTGCATTCGGGAATATATTGACGACATGCCCGACTGCATCGCCGCGGCGGATCTGATGATCACCCGCGCGGGTGCCATTACCCTCAGTGAGATTGAGGCGGCGGGCAAGGCGTCGGTGTTGATTCCGTCTCCGAATGTGGCGGAAAATCACCAGTACCACAACGCTATGGTGCTTTCGCGAGCGGACGCGGCGGTGGTGATCGAAGAAAAGGATCTGACGGGAGAATCCCTCTGCACGGCGGTAGACCGTCTGACGCAGGACACCTCCACCCTCAGATGGCTCGGGAAAAACGCCTCAAAATTGGCAGTGGTGGACTGTGCCGACCGCATTTATGAGGAAATTCTTCGCGTATTGGGTCAAAAATGACCAAAACGGTCTTTTCGGCATAAGATGAGATAAATTCATCTGTGACGAAAGGATTGGTCTGATGGCGGACTATATCGTGGAAGGCGGCATTCCGCTTTACGGCGACGTGCGGATCAGCGGAGCCAAAAACAGTGCGCTTCCCATTCTGGCGGCAACGCTTCTGACAAAAGCGGAAGTGGTATTACATAATTGTCCCGATCTGACGGATGTGCGCGCGACGGGAAAAATTCTTTCCCTGTTCGGATGCGCTGTCCGCCGCGAGGGGGATACGGTGATTGTGGACAGCAGTCATGCGGCGCCGTGTGCCGTGCCGGAAGAACTGATGCGGGAAATGCGCTCGTCGATCATTTTTCTCGGCGCGCTTCTGGCGCGTTTTTCTTCGGCATATCTTTCCATGCCCGGCGGATGCGAGCTGGGACCGCGCCCGATTGATCTTCATTTGTCGGCACTGACCTGCATGGGCGCGACGATCGAAAACGACCACGGCTATCTTTCCTGCCGTGCCGATCGGGGACTTCGCGGGACGAAGATCACGCTGTCGTTTCCGAGCGTGGGCGCGACGGAAAACACCATTCTGGCGGCAGTGACGGCAAGCGGAACAACGGAAATCGTCAATGCCGCGTGCGAGCCGGAGATCGCTGATCTTGCAGGATTTCTGACGGCGTGCGGCGCGCGCATTTCCGGCGCGGGGACGTCGCGCGTTGTGATTGAAGGCGTCAACACCCTGCACGGGTGCGAATATTCGGTCATGCCCGACCGCATCGAAGCGGCAACCTTTCTTTCGGCAACCGTGCTGACAGGCGGCAATGTGACGCTTTGCGGCGTGCGGAATGAGGACATGGAAGCGGTGCTGGCGGCATACGGCGAAATGGGATGCCAACTGCGCCGTTACCCCGGGCGGCTGACGGCAGTCATGAAAGGCAGACCGAAAAAGATCAGCCAGATCACCACCTGTCCTTATCCGGGTTTTCCGACCGATGCGCAGGCGGTGCTGATGGCGGCGGCGTGCGTGGCGGACGGCACGTGCGTGTTCGTGGAGAACATCTTTGAAAATCGCTATAAACACGTGGCAGGGCTTCTCCGTATGGGGGCAGATATCCGCGTAATCGGGAAAACCGCAGTGGTGCGTGGGGTGAACCGCCTGCACGCGGCAACGGTGCAGTCCACCGATCTTCGCGGCACTTCTGACAGCGGCCCTGTCTGCCGAAGGAACTGCCACGGTGACGGAAATCCACCACATTCTGAGAGGCTATGAACAGCCGGAAAATAAATTGAACGCGCTGGGCGCAAGGGTGAGGAAAAATGGATCTGAAAACAAGAGAAAGGACACCGTATGTTGACCGACAGACACAGCAGATTTTGCAGAGTCGGAAGCTGAAAAGACGACGCCGCCGTCGGTTGAGAAAGACGGTTACGTTTTTGGTCGTGCTGGTGGTGATCGCCTTGGTCACCCTGTCGCTGACCGTGTTTTTCAAGGTCGGTTCTGTGAACGTCCTCGGCTGTACGAAATATACCCCGGAGGAAATTGCCGAAGCAAGCGGCATTCGCCTCGGGGAAAATATGCTGCTGCTCAAAGGCGGTAAGGCGGCACAAAAGGTGGAAGAAGCCTTTGTTTATGTGGAAGCTGCCACGGTGAAAAAAGACATTTTCAGCGGCACGGTCACGATTGAAATCAGTCAGGCGGAGCCTTTCTGCGTGCTGGAATCCTCCGACGGAAACGGCTATCTTATCAGTCGGAACGGGACGGTGCTTGAGAAGGCGAGTATTCAGACCCAGCAGTACCAATTGGCGTCCGGTGTGGATATGGCACAGGCGGCAGTGGGAAGTGAGTTGGATTCCGAAAGCAACGAACAGCTGCGGGTGCTGGAATTGGTATGTCAGGCTTTGGAGGAGTCGGGGCTTGAGTCGGTTACACGGATCGACCTTCAGGATGTGCTGAATATCACGTTGGAATACGATCACCGTATTCTGATTGAGTGCGGCACCGAAACGGAGCTTGCCTATAAGCTGAAATACGCCAAAACCATTCTGGAAAAAGACATCGGACCGAACGAACAGGGAACATTGGATGTCGCTTCCTGCCATACGGCGTCAAAAGCATCGTTTTCGCCACGGAGGGAAGAGGTTTCCGACGGGCAAGCGGAAAGTTCGGAAGAAAATTCGTGATTTTTTTTGAAAAATGCGAATAAATTGAACAAAAAAACTTGCAATCCTTCGTGCATTCTGTTATCATATAGTTATAAGTGTACTCAGAAGTTAAAAGTAGGAGTGAACGCGACATGCCGATAAATTTTGAGATTGATAATGAGTTTGAAAAAGCTCCGGTTTGTATAAAAGTAATTGGTGTCGGCGGCGGCGGCGGAAACGCCGTGAACCGGATGGTCAATAACAGCATCCAGAGTGTGGAGCTGATGAGCGTGAATACCGACCGTCAGGCACTGGTTCGTGCAAAGACGGCACAGCGGATTCAGATCGGCGATAAATTGACAAAGGGAACCGGTGCGGGCGGACGTCCCGAAATCGGACAGAAATCGGCGGAGGAAAGCCGTGAGGAAATTTCCGAAGCGCTGAAGGGAACACAGATGGTGTTCATTGCGGCAGGTATGGGCGGCGGTACGGGTACCGGCGCGGCACCTGTCATTGCACAGATCGCCAAAGAAATGGATATCCTCACCGTCGGTATCGTGACGAAGCCGTTCGGCTTTGAGGGTAAAAAGAGAATGGAACAGGCAGATCTCGGAATCACCGAATTGCGCAAGAATGTTGATTCGCTGATCGTTATTCCGAATGAACGCCTGAAACTGATCTCCGAGCAGAAGATCACACTGGCAAACGCTTTCCAGGCGGCGGACAATGTGCTGGCGCAGGGTGTGCAGAGCATTTCCGACCTGATCAATCTGCCGGGACTTGTCAACCTGGACTTCGCAGACGTTACGTCTGTCATGAAGGACGCAGGCTATGCCCATATGGGACTCGGCTGCGCTACCGGTAAGGACAAAGCGGAGACGGCGGCGAAGGAAGCGATTTCCAGCCCGCTGCTGGAAACTTCGATCAACGGCGCCAAAGGCGTGATTATCAATATCACTTCTTCGCCCGATATCGGACTGGATGAGATCGAATGTGCTTCCGAAATGATCACCAATGCCGCACATCCGGATGCGACGATTATCTGGGGTGCCGCGTTTGACGACAATATGCAGGATGAAATGAAGATCACCGTCATCGCTACGGGCTTCGACAGCGACGGCAAGAGCTTCTGGAATACCGATAAGAAGGACGCGGGTGCATCCGCTTTCCCGGAGATCGACGACGAAGATATTCTGGATATTTTCAAAAACAAGAAATAAACACGCAGACGGGAACGCTTCGGCGTTTCCGTTTTTTTGCTGTTTTGCAAAGGAAGTTTTGGTGTCGTTCTTCCGTTCGTGGAGGGCGTATTTTCGATTTGGAAAGGCACCTTTCATGTTTTTTTGAAAAAAAGGTTGACAAAATGAAACGAGAGTGGTATAATATCGATCGTTGAGTCGATTTGCTGATGTAGCTCAGTAGGTAGAGCACTTCCTTGGTAAGGAAGAGGTCGACAGTTCGAATCTGTTCATCAGCTCCAGAAAAGGCATTGCGCAAGCAATGCCTTTTTTCATGACGGAAAAATTTTGTGGTGTGAATATTTTCCGTTTTCTTTGCCAAATATAGAGGCAAATAAAAATTTGAGAGGTAGAAAATGAAAAGAATGATCGCCCTGCTGCTCACATTGGTCAGCGTGATGGCGTTGCCCGTCGGCGTATTTGCCGAGGATGACGTGTCCGACTTCTTGTGGTGGGCAGAGGAAAAAATCCAAGAGGAAACGGTCGCTCCGATGTCGGAGGACACCGACCTCAACACGCTGGATCTGCGAACACCCTGCGGATTCACGGAGGAACAACTGGAGAAAGCACTGCGGCACGAATTGAAAGGATATGCGTGGGCGTATCTGAAAGCAGAGAAGGAATACGGAATCAACGCCGTGTTTCTGGCAAGCGTTTCCGCGCTGGAAAGCGGATGGGGACGGCATTGCTTCAAACCGAACAACATTTTCGGCTACGGACGCAAATCGTTCGATTCCTATGAAGAATGTATCGATTTCGTTGCTTCAAGACTGGTAAAAAATTATCTGTCCGAGGATGGAAGATATCATCACGGCACGACGATCGATGCGGTCAACAAGTCCTATAACGGCAGAAAAGTTTGGGCGAAAAGCGTCAAGAACATTTTCGGAATAATGCTCCGCAAGGTGAATGACGCCATCGACGCAGCAGAAGAAGAAACGCTTGATACGTTCGATATTTTTGAATTTGATTGATGCTTGCGGCACCCGTGTCGGGTGCCGCAAAATTTTTTTAAAAAATCACTTGACAAAGTTATTTTACTGTGTTATCATAGTAGCACACTAAAGCAACGGAGGAAACGAAAATGAATTTGAAAAAAACAGTGGCGGCGCTGCTCGCCGTATTGATGGTGGGTGCTGCGGCGGCAGGCTGCGGCAAAACAAAGAAGCCGATTCTGGTGGCGGAAAAAGAGTCTGCGGGTGAAAGAGTCGCACAGAACGAGGAATCGCTGAAGGGCTATGAGTACGTTGCCGTACAGGATCAGGCTTCCGCATTGATGGAAGTGAAAGCGGGAACCGCCGATGCCGCGATCATCGATTATGTCATGACCATCGGCTCCATCGGTGAAGGCACCGATTATGCCGATCTGACCGTGGAAGGCGACGGATACGCGCCGGAGAGTTACGGCATTGCGTTCCGCAAAGGCTCCGACGCTGCCGCGAAGGTTAATGAAGCGATCAAAAAGCTCGTGGCGGACGGCACGGTAAAGACCATTGCAGAAAAGTATAAATTGCAGGATCTGATCACGGCAACCGACCCGACCGATCCGTTCGTTCAGAGCGAAACCGATTCCGATTGGGCATATATCCAGGAAAAAGGCAAGCTGGTGGTTGGTATTACTTATTTTGCTCCCATGTGCTATATGGAAAACGGCGAACTGACCGGCTTTGAAACGGAATTCATCAAAGCCGTCTGCAAGGAAATTGGCGTGGAGCCGGTGTTCCAGGAAATCAGCTGGGACGGAAAACTGCTGGAATTGCAGGGCAAAAATATCGACTGCATCTGGAATGGCATGACGATTACCGACGAAATCAAAGAGAATACCACGGTGTCGGTGGCGTATATGAACAACAAGCAGGTGAAGGTCGTTAAAAAGTAAGGAGATTCTCATGACATTTCAACAGGTAACCATCGATCTGCTGGTTGGATTTGTACAAAACTGCAAGCTGTTTTTTCTGACGCTTGTCATGGCAATTCCGCTCGGTTTTGTCTTTACCTTCGGATCGCGCTCAAAATTTGCACCGCTGAAATGGCTCACAAGAACCTTCGTCTGGATCATCAGGGGAACTCCCCTGATGCTCCAGCTTTTTGTGGTTTTTTATGTGCCGGGAATGGTGTTTGACACACCGATGCGTGACCGTATGCTGGCGGCAGTGGTGGCATTTGTGATTAACTATGCGTGCTATTTCAGTGAAATTTACCGCGGCGGCATCGACAGCATTCCTGCCGGACAGTACGAAGCGGGGCAGGTACTCGGAATGACGAAGTCTCAGATTTTTTTCAAAGTCGTACTGCAGCAGCTGATTAAGCGCATTGTGCCGCCGATGGGCAATGAAATCATTACGTTGGTCAAAGATACGTCGCTTGCACGGGTGATATCGGTGAACGAAATGCTGGTTGCCGCCGAGCGTTTTTCGGGCAAAGGGCTGATCTGGCCGCTGTTTTATACCGGCGTGTTCTTTTTGATCTTCAACGGCGTGCTGACGATTTTGCTGCACTATGTGGAGAAAAAACTGGATTATTACAGAGGTTGAGTATGGCAGTATTGGAAGTAAGAAATTTGGTCAAAAATTTTGACCGCACCGAGGTGCTCAAAAAAATCGATTTTTCTCTGGAAAAAGGCGAGGTTCTTGCGATCATCGGTTCCTCCGGAAGCGGAAAGACCACGCTTTTGCGGTGCCTGAATTTTTTGGAAACGCCCGATGCCGGACAAATTGCGGTCAACGGGGAAACGCTGTTTGACGGAAACGATCCCGTGACTCAGAATGAAGAGACCGTCCGCAAAAAACGGCTGCATTTCGGATTGGTGTTTCAGTCGTTCAATTTGTTTCCGCAGTATACCGCGTTGAAAAACGTCATGCTGGCGCCGCAGCTGCAGGTAGATAAGAAGCTGTCGGCGGCGGAGAAAAAGGAAGCCTATCGGGCAATCGAAAGCCGTGCCGAGGAATTGCTTCGACAGGTCGGACTGTGGGAAAAGAAGGATTTTTATCCGTGCGAGCTTTCCGGCGGACAGCAGCAGCGTGTGGCGATTGCCCGCGCGCTGGCACTGAATCCGGACATTCTGTGTTTTGACGAGCCGACCTCCGCGCTTGATCCGGAGTTGACGGGCGAGGTGCTTCGCGTGATTCGGGAGCTGAAAACGCGGGGAAGTACGATGATTGTGGTCACGCATGAAATGGAATTTGCCAAAAATGTGGCAGACCGCGTGATTTTCATGGCAAACGGCGTGATAGAAGAAGAAGGCGCACCCGAAGAAGTGTTTAATCATCCGAAAAGCGAAAAAACCAAAGCGTTTTTGCAAAAATCCATGGAAAAGCTGTAAAAGAAAATCCGCAGGGCGCCCCTTGAAAAAGGGGCGCCCTGCGGCGTTTGTTTTTACGGGAATTTCGGCTGCGGCGGAAGTGTTCAGTCAAACAACGTCGGAGAATCCCGGTGTTCATAGGAATCAAAACACATCCGTATCTGCTCTTCGGTGCATTTTTCCGCCGCAAGAGGACTCGGAAGCTCGTCCTTTCCGAAGAAGCCGATCCCGACCGTTTCGAGGTTCGCTTCAAATTCGCCGCTTTCATAACGGCACAAAACAAAGGCTTTCATCACGCCGTAGGCGTAATTGGTGACGTTGTGCTTTCTCCAGTCCTGCACGGCGATGAGTTTTTCCGCTTTCACCGTGAATCCCGTTTCCTCACGCACTTCCTTTTCCGTGTTGGAAGCCACGGATTGATCCACGTCGCACCAGCCGCCCGGCAAAGCCCATGTGCCGTTGTTTTCATGCACAAGAAGGACTTTTCCTTCTTCCGAAAAAACCGCCGCTCTCGTGTCGATTTTCGGCGTCTGATAGCCGCTTTCGTTACAAAACAGCCCGTAAATCTTGGAAACGGGAAGATCGGTTCTTTCCGAAATCATTTCGGCGTCAATCTGCCGCAATTGCTCGTACCGCTCTTTGTCAAAGCGGTCTTTGCCGTATTGAAGCCCCGCCTGGGCGATGCTTTGAATCCGAACGGCAAAGTCAATCCGTGGGTCGTTCTTTTCGGTTCCTCCGTGTTTTCAGCGTTTATAGCCGGTATAACAAAAAAGCACGAAAAGATCAATGAAATAAGCAAAAGTCCCCGAATTTTTTTCGGGGACTTTCCGTTATTTTTTGTATTCCGAAACCGTCACTTTGCGGATCACGACATCCTCTGCGGGTTTGTCGGAGGCATTGGTCTTGACCTTGGCGATTTTCTCCACGGTGTCCATACCCTCAAACACCTGTCCGAAAACGGTATGCTTCATGTCCAGCCAATAGGTTCCGCCGACCTTGCGGTATTGCTCGACGGCGTCCTTGGGCCAGCCGCCGGTCTCCATCTGGCTGAGAATGTTCTCTTCCACGGAGTGGTTCTGCACGATGAAAAACTGGCTGCCGTTGGAATTGGTGCCGCCGGAGTTTGCCATGGAAAGCGCACCGTAGAAGTGGAACAGATTCAGCGAAACTTCATTGGAGAACGGTTCGCCCCACTTGCTTTCGCCGCCGTAGCCCGTGCCGGTGGGATCGCCGCCCTGAATCATGAAATCGGCAATCACGCGGTGAAAAATCGTGTTGTCATAATAGCCTTCCTGCGCCAGCGTGAGGAAATTCTCCACTGCCTTGGGAGCGTTCTCCGGGAAGAAACGCAGTTTGATGTCGCCGTAGTTGGTCTCGATCACGGCGATCTGCTCGCCGTCTTTCATTTCGGAAAATTGAATCATTTCGGGGTTTCCTTTCTCTTTTAATAAAGCGTCGCCGTCAACGGTTTGCGAGCTTCCGCAGGAAGCGCACAGCAGCAAGCACAGGGACAGGCAAACGGTTTTAAACAATCTTTTCATTACAGTTCCTTTCACGCCTTTGTGATTTTCACAGAGATGATCTTGATTTCTTTTTTCGGGAAACCGGTCTCGGTGTCGATTTCCGCCGCGTTGATGGCATCAATCACCTCAAGCCCTTCATAGGCTTGGGCAAAGACGGTATAACGGCGGTCAAGTGCCGGTGCTCCGCCGACGGTGCGGTATTTTTCAATCAAAGCCTCCGGATAGCCCGAGCGTTCCATTTTCTTCAGCGTATCCTCGTCGGTTTTGTAGTTTCCGAGCATGAAAAATCGGCTGTCGGCTTTGTCCTTCTGGTCGCTGAGTGCGGAAACAGAGCCGGAAAAATGCCAGATGGCATCGGAATATTCCACGTCAAACGGTTTTCCGTCGTTGAAAATGCTTTTGTAAACCGAGCCGTCCTGTGCGGGAGAGCCCGCCATAAACGCCATGTCCGGCTGCACACAGAACACATAGGTGTCATTATAGAATCCGTCCGCGGCAAGCTGCTTGAAGTTTTCGACCGCCTGCGGCGCATACTGCGGGAAAAATTTCATTTTGATGACGCCCTCGGTGGTCGTCACGACGGCAATTTCTTCGCCCGGCTGCGGCGGGGAAAGCTGAGTTTCAAAATCAAACGCGGATTCGTCGATCTTCTCACCCGACAGCGAAAACAAATCGCAGGAGCAAAGCGGAAGAACCACGCAGAGAATCAGTGCGAACACCCGCAAAAAGCGGTTCATAGGATCATCCTTTCCGGTGAAGTCTTTATCAGTATACCGCAAAACAAAGACAATTTCAACCGGAATTTGTAAACTTTACAGCAAAAGTCCCAGCATCAGCATTTCGGCGATTTTTTCGTAAATGGCGGGTAAGTCGTCAATCGGCAGCGGATTTTTCCCTTTGCCGATTTCCACGGTGAATCCCGGACGGTGGAAGGTGTCGATGAACCAGTCCTTCAGCCCGCCGTGTGAAGCCAGCCCCTCCTGAAGCACGAGCCGATAGCCGGAGGAACGCGCCAGAATTTCCGCCATCAGGCGCGACTGCGTGGGGGTGTGTTCGCCGTATTGGTAAAAAATTTCTTCGCCCTGAGAATGAAACGCAAACAGCTTTTGCGCGTCAAACAGGCGGCACAGGGAAGCAATTGCGCGGGTTTCGGGTTCGCTCATGCTGGTTTCTCCGCCGTATTGCCGCGGCGCGGGACCGACAATGCCCGCCGCGCGTTCCATTTGCCGAAGCGTTTCAAATCCTGCGTCAAAATTGTGGTTGAGATCCACGCCGCGGGCGTTTGCCTGCCAGCCGCGATAGTCCCCGCGGGCAATGCCGTCCACAAAGTCGGCACGTTCCCCCGCACCGTCTTTTCCGTGCAGGGCAATTTCCACGCCGTCGGGGTTCAGACACGGTATCAACAAGACGCCTTTGCTGTTGAGCGCCGCACGCACGTCCACACCGCCGAGCGGCAAAGCACCTTCGTAACAGCGGCAAAGAGAAAATGCAAATTCCAGCAACGTGTTCACCGTCAGCCACTCCTGCCCGTGAACGCCGCCGACATACACGGTTGCCGAACGCAGTTTTCCCAGCCCGATCACGAAAATCCGCCGTCCGAGCACGCTTTTCCCCATCGGAAAGATTTTCACGCTTTCACTGCCCGCTTTGAGCTTTCGCATGGCACTGCACAGAACTTCATAGTCCGGTGCGATTTTTGAATACTCTGTCATAGCCATCGCCTTTCCCGAAGTGATTTCGTTTTCAATATACAAAAAAACAGGCTTGACCTATGCAATGGTGGTTGAAAAAAAGTGCAAGGGCTGGTATAATAATAAAAGGCAGCATATTTTTCCGTCCGCGGGGAATTCTAAAAGTAAAACTTTTTACGGAGGAAATTATGCCGCAGGATAACCAGGAAGAAAAAGACGAAAAACAATCCAAACAAACCGAGCAGATCGTTGAAATGGGTACGGTGACGCCTACCAAGGGCAAGCATTGTATTCATTGCCTGACCGTGGTCGGTCAGATCGAAGGGCATTTCATTCTTCCGCCGCAGAACAAAACGACCAAGTACGAACACGTCATTCCCCAATTGGTGGCGATTGAACAGGATCCGGAAATTGAGGGACTGATCATCATTCTGAATACGGTCGGCGGCGATGTTGAGGCGGGACTGGCGATTGCCGAGCTGATTGCCGGCATGAAGAAACCGACGGTGTCGCTGGTATTGGGCGGAGGTCATTCGATCGGGGTTCCGCTGGCGGTGAGCGCGCGGTGTTCTTTTATTGCGCCGAGCGCGACCATGACGATTCACCCGGTGCGCATGAACGGATTGGTGCTGGGCGTGCCGCAGACGCTTTCCTACTTTGATAAAATGCAGGAGCGGATCATAAACTTTATCACGCAGAATTCCCACGTCTCTGCCGCGCGATTGCGCGAGCTGATGATGCAGACGGGGGAAATGGTGATGGACGTCGGCACGATGATCGACGGCGAACAGGCAGTGAAGGAAGGCATCATCGATCGGCTGGGATCGCTGTCCGACGCCGTGCAGGAGCTTTACCGCATGATTGAGGAGGGAGAAAAATGTTCCTCTACACCATCCTGACGGCGGAGCAGATTTTTCCCGCACAGCTGCCGGAGTGTACGATCAGGGAAGTCGGGGGCGACTTTGTGGAATACCGCAAAGTTGACGGACAGCGGCAGGTGTCGCGGCTCATTTCCACCGATCCGAAAAAATACCTCGATCCGAAGTATGAGATCGGTGCGCCGTTTTTTTTGTAAACCGTGTGTCGGGATTCCCGACACAGTACATAACAGGAGGAAGCATACATATGTCAATTTGGGAAGCGATTATTCAGGGAATCGTGCAGGGACTCAGTGAATTTTTGCCAATTTCCAGTTCCGGACATCTCTCTTTGCTGCAATATCTTTTCGGAATCAACGGCGAGGCGGCGGCGAGTTTTTCCGTGCTGCTGCATTTCGGTACGTTGGTGGCGGTTTTTGCCGCATTCTATAAAACCATCTGGAAACTGATCGTTGCCTTTTTCGGACTGATAGGAGACATCTTCCGCGGAAAATTTTCGTGGAAAAATGCCGAACCGGAAAAACGCATGGTACTGCTTCTGATTATTTCCTGCTTGCCGCTTCTGGCGTTTTATTTCCTCAGCGATTTCTACAATTCGCTTTCGGCGGATAATGACATCGTGGTGGAGGGCTGCTGCTTTTTGCTGACGTCCCTGCTGCTGTTTGTGTCCGACCGCTGCGTAAAAGGCACAAAAACCGCCAAGGACATGACTGTGCGCGACGCGCTGACGGTTGGTGTGGTGCAGGGCATTGCGCCGCTTCCCGGTCTTTCCCGTTCGGGTTCCACGATTTCGGCGGGACTATTGTGCGGACTGACGCGGGAATATGCGGTGTCCTTTTCCTTTATCATGGGAATCCCGCCCGTGCTGGCGGCAAATCTCCTGGAGGTCAAGGATCTGGTCAAGGACGGCGTGGGCAGCGCGATGGCGGAGATCGGTGTCCTTTCGGCAGTGCTCGGCATTGTCGTGGCGGCAGTGGTCGGATTTTTGTCAATAAAAATGGTGCGGTGGCTGGTTAAAAAAGACAAGTTTACCGTTTTTGCCTGGTATACGCTGATCCTCGGTACATTCACCGTCGTTGTCGGAATCATCGATCACCTGGTCGGACATCATGTGATCGGACTGTAAACGGAGAAAAATATGGCAGAGAAAAAGAATACAAAACCAAAAAAAACGGAGCCGAAAAAAACAGAACCGGCGGCGGTGAAGAAATCTCCCGTCAAGCCGATTATTGCCTTTGCACTGGGCGTGTTCCTGTTTTTTGTCAGCATTCTTCCTTTGGGAAGCGCATGGGGTGCCATGCGGCAATGTCTGTTCGGAATGTTCGGCTGGTGCGGGTTCATCGTTGCCCCGATCATCATTTATATTTCGGTTCTTGCCGCGCTTGACCGTCCCGGTTCGTCCATCGGGGTCAAGATTTTTCAGGGGATTCTGCTTGTGATTTTGCTGTGTGCGCTGACGCAGACCTTCTCCAAGGCACAGATTTCGGAAACGGGCTTTGCCGATACGTTCAAGGTGCTTTACGAGGCGGGCGCTGCGTTCAAGGGCGGCGGTGTGTTTGCCGCCGTGGTCGGCTGGCCGCTTATCAAACTGTTCACGCAGACCGGCGCGATGATCGTGATGTTGATTCTGGTGTTCGTGCTGGTGTTGGTAATTACGGGCACGACCCTCAGCGAGTTTTTCAAGAAGGCGTACCGTCCCGTGCAGAAGCTCCAAGAGGATTATCGGGAACACGCCGAGAAGAAAAAAGCAAAATTCAATGTGGACATTCCGCTGGACGGTGAAAAAGAAGAAACGCCGCTTCCGCAGCATCCGGTGACGTCCAATAAGGTGAAGCTGACCGAACTTGCGGGACAGCTCAACGAAGTGGCGGATCACCGACCGACGCTTGAAAAACCGAAGGAAACAAAGCCTGCGGAACCGACCCCCGCCGAACCGGCGGCAGAACCGCCGATGGAAAAAGCACCGGAAAAGGTGCTTCAGATCGACGATATTGTCCAGAAGGTCACCCGCAAAAACATCTCCGCGCCTGCGGCGGGGAAGGTGATCGAACTGCCGGAGGACAAACTGGCGACGGTCACACAGGTGGATGTGTCCACCGAGGCGGACAAGAAAATGACCAAGGAAGAAGTCGATCAGCAGACGGGCGCTTTTGTGCAGGAAGTCATCGAAAGCGTGGACGACAAGGTGCTGTATCATTTTCCGCCGATCAATATTCTGAAAGAACCCGAGCATCCCAACGAGGAAAACATCGAGCAGGAACTGAAATCCAACGCGCAGAAGCTGGTGGAGACACTCCAGAGCTTTGGTGTGCAGACGAGAATCACCGATATTTGCCGCGGACCTGCGGTTACACGGTATGAATTGCAGCCGTCGGCAGGCGTGAAGATCAGCCGCATTACGGGACTTTCCGACGATATCGCCCTGAATCTGGCGACGGCGGGCGTGCGTATCGAAGCGCCGATTCCGAACAAGGCGGCAGTGGGCATCGAGGTGCCGAACAAAAACGTCAGCATCGTCAACATCCGCGAGATCATCGACTCCAAGGAATTTGCGGAGGCAAAAAGTCATTTGTCCTTTGCCATCGGAAAAAACATCGACGGAAAAATTGCCGTCGGAGACATCGGAAAGATGCCGCACGTGCTGATTGCGGGTGCCACGGGTTCGGGTAAATCTGTGTGCATCAACTCCATGATTATCAGCCTGCTGTATAAATCCTCGCCGGAGGATGTGCGCTTGCTGATGATCGACCCGAAGGTGGTCGAACTCGGCATCTATAATGGCATTCCGCATCTTCTCGTCCCGGTGGTCACCGATCCGCGCAAAGCGGCGGGCGCGCTCAACTGGGCGGTCACGGAAATGCTCAATCGCTATAAGCTCTTTGCAGACAGCGGCGTGCGCGACCTGAAAGGGTACAACGCGTTGGCGGCGACCCGCGACGACATGAAACCGCTTCCCAATATTGTCATCATCATCGACGAGTTGGCGGATCTGATGATGGCGGCGCCCAATGAAGTGGAGGACGCCATTTGCCGTCTGGCGCAGATGGCGCGTGCCGCGGGAATGCACCTGGTCATTGCCACCCAGCGTCCGTCGGTGGATGTCATCACCGGCGTCATTAAAGCGAATATTCCGAGCCGAATTGCCTTTGCCGTTTCGTCGCAGGTCGATTCCCGCACGATTCTGGACGGCGGCGGTGCGGAAAAGCTGCTCGGACGCGGCGATATGCTGTATTACCCTGTCGGCACGCCGAAGCCAATCCGTATTCAGGGATGCTTCGTCAGTGACCATGAGGTCGAGGGCGTGGTGGAATTCATCAAATCGGGCAAAATTGCCGAATATGATGAACATATTGCGGAAGAAATCGACCGTCTGGCGGCGCAGGAAAAGGCAAAAAATGCCCATGATGACGAGGACGGCGACAGCGACGAGGATGATATGCTCCCGCAGGCGATCGAGTGTGTGGTGGAGGCGGGACAGGCGTCCACGTCCCTGCTGCAGCGTCGGTTGAAGCTCGGATACGCCCGTGCCGCACGGATTATCGACCAGATGGAAGCCCGCGGCATTGTCGGACCGTTTGAAGGAAGCAAGCCCCGTCAGGTGTTGGTCACCAGACAGCAGTGGATCGAAATGAAAATGCGAAACGGCGAGACAGCGCCGTCGCAGGAATGAACATTCTGTTTGAAAATCCAACTTCAAAAACGCGCCGCTCTTTTGAGCGGCGCGTCGTCGAAAGGAGAGGGACAGATGCCGTCGGTTTATGTGATTCTGATGCACACGGGAACCATTCCGTCAAAATTGGTGAAAATGGCGACGCGGTATCCGTATAGCCATGTCGGACTGAGCTTTGACCCCGCCTGCGGCACGGTGTACAGCTTCGGAAGAAGAACGCCGCGCAATTTTTTAAACGGCGGTTTTGCAAAACAGGAACGTGACGGGACTTTTTTTCGTCGTTTTCCCGAAACGGTTTGCCGCGTATATGACATTGCCGTGAGTGAGAAAGAACATCGTTTTTTGAAAAACGCCGTTTGCTGTATGGAAAACGACAGCGGACGGTATCGGTACGATTTTTTCGGTTTGTTTTTGCGGCAGTTCGGTATTCCGGTGCATTTCAGAAACCGCTTTGTGTGCAGTCAGTTTGTGGCACAGCTTTTGTCGGACAGCGGGGCGTGTCGGTTTTCAAAGCGGCTTTGTATGGTA
>ERZ808245.508-NODE-508-length-19047-cov-3.715986_pt1 | contig 19047 bp, 15 predicted proteins | sample MGYA00521243_ERZ808245 | MGnify/ENA primary metagenome ERZ808245 (study PRJEB31516, sample SAMN03275576) | gut metagenome | biome: mammalia-associated habitat; material: feces | host: Papio cynocephalus | place: Kenya | collected 2012-07-07 ... | reverse complement strand
TTGCAGTCAAAGTTGTGTTGCCGACTGTTTTGTATTGTGTCCCGCTTGACACAGCCGAACTTCCTTCAAACCAACCCGAGAAGTCATAGCCTGTTCTAGTTGGAGTTGGAAGAGTGCCATAATTATCACCAAGTTTTACATTTTTGCTTGCAGTATCACAAGTCCCGCCATTTGGGTCAAAAGTCGCAGTGTATGTTGGGCGGTTGTAAGTTACAGTTACATTTGAAGAAGTCCTTTGAGCGGTCGCACCATAAATGATAACACATAACAAGCCCATAACAAGCGTGTAATTTATGCACAACATCCAAAACCTTGCTTTATCCCAAAATCGCCTCATATTTTTCACCTTTATATATATTTTCTTCTAAAAGTCTAAATTTAATAAACCAATTTGTCAAGTAAAATCATAATATAAAGCTATTTTACATCATTTTCTCCATTTTTTGTATATTGCTTTGGGGTATAATTTTGGTTTTAGAATTTAAACTAGAATTATGGCGGACGAACAAAATTTGTGGGGACAAATTGTTCAAGATGACGACTTTCAAACTGGCGATAAAAATTTTGACAATAGTCATGCTGAGCAAGGTTGTGGCAAAAAGGATAAAAATGGGAAAGACAGGAAACGGGGAGTGAAGGCTTGCCTAGTTTTTTGCTGTGTGGCGGTTTTGGTTCTTTGTGTGGCTGTTTTTATGCTTAACATTCCGTTTGCCAAGATTTCCAATTTTTGCGAGGGCGGAATGGTTACTTCAAGCGAACTTGCGGAAATTGAACAAGGCGGAGTGTTTGGCCCTTTTGTTTCTGCACGGGTGAAGAATAAGACATTAAGCACTGCTTGTGGTGAAAGCGGGGCAAAGAGTGAAAATGGCAAAAAAGTTTCTGCTGGCACAAAAAAGGCGAATTTTGAGCATGAAATTGAGTTTAGACTGTTCAATCTCATTCCAATAAAAACGCAAAAGGTGCATTTGTTGGAGCAAAACAAGGTGCTTGTAAGCGGTTCTGCTGTGGGGCTTGTTTTGAAAACCAATGGTGTGCTTGTGGTGGGGAGCAGTCCGGTTGCAACCCCCGAAGGCGAAGTTGACATTTGCAAAACGGGAGATATTAAGATTGGTGATACAATTTTGCAGATTGAAAACGAAACAGTGGAGAATGTGTCAAATATTTCAAAAATTGTGAACAAGGACAAAAACAAGGGCAGAGATTTGACCGTTAAACTTGTTAGAAACAGCAAGACAATGGATGTGCGGGTTAAACCTTGCTATGACATAAAGGACGAAAATTACAAACTGGGCATTTGGGCAAGGGACGATGCCTCGGGCATTGGGACTTTGACTTATGTTACAGACGGCAATCGCTTTGGTGCGTTGGGACATCCCATTTGCGACAGTGACACAAAAAAGCAAATTGACTTGAAAGAGGGTAAGTTGTATAACTGCTCCATTTTGGGCGTAAACAAGGGGGTAAGCGGCACACCGGGCGAGATTAAGGGGCTTTTTATGCAAGGCAAAAACGAGCAAGGCGTGGTGGAGAAAAATAATAACTATGGAGTTTTTGGCATTGTGGCAAGCGGAAGTGATTTGCTTAAAAGTGCAAAGGAATATGAAATTGGTGGTAGGCTTTCTGTCAAGCCTGGCAAGGCTCAAATTCGTTGTTCCATTGACGGCACAAAAATTGAGTGCTTTGACATTGAGATAGTAAAGACCAATTTCCAAAATCACTCAAACGACAAAAGCATGGTTATTCGTGTGATTGACCCCGACTTAATTTCAAGAACGGGCGGAATTGTGCAAGGAATGTCTGGCAGTCCCATAATTCAAAACGGCAAACTTGTTGGGGCAGTTACTCATGTGTTCATAAGCGACCCAACAAAAGGCTTTGGGGTATATATTGACTGGATGCTTGGTCAATAATTTGTAAAATGCTGTCAAAATGTGTAAATAAATGTAAAAAGCGTTAAAAAATATTCAAAAATTTAAAATATTTGTCAAAATGACTAGACATTTGACTTAAAATGTGATATATTTTGAATATTATTTTACAAAAATATTAAAAAATAGTCAAAAGAGGGACAAAAATGACTAACTCACCAGTTTACTTTTACTCCACCACAGGAGATAGTTCAATATCTAAAGCGGTTTGCGATGCCTTGGCGCCTACGGGGATGTGTGTGCAAAAAATGGACTCGTTTGGGGAAATGGTGTTTAGTTCCAAACGGCTGCCATGCTATGTGATTATTGATGCGACCTACAATCTTGGCGACCTGCCCAAATTGATGTTGAATAAGTTATTCCGTGCGGGAATGATTGAAAAGGTGTTTTATATTGTGGAACCCAGTTGCAAAACGAATTGTCGCACGAAAATATTTTGGGATTCGCAGTTTATTGAGAATCTTGAGAGCGAATTTAAAAGAATAGAAGAAGAAAGACTTTCTAAGATGTCCATGAAAAATCACTCGTGGAAAAAGATAATTGGCAAAAAACTCTACTCGTGGGGATTGTCTTATAGACATAGCGGGTTCAGCTTAATTCTGGAAGCATTGGTGTATTATTTGGATAGTCGGGAGGACTATGCAAACTTGTACAAAAATGTCTATCCACATTTAGGGGATATGTTTTGCCTATCTAATGCTGCGGTGGAGGACGGAATTAGGAAGTCTATTTTATATGCGTCAAGAACTGCAAATTTTCCTTTTGACTATGTGCCTTCAAACAAAGAATTCTTTAGATATGCTTGTCAAACATTTTCTGACCTTTGTGTCACAAAAGCGCTTGTAAGAGTTGGGCATAATTTTGGTTGTAAATATTTGTCTTAAATAATAAACATATTGTGTGAGCAAGTATTATTTTTGGGACAATGTAAAGTTATTTTTCAGATTAAATAAAGCACTTATTCTGTCAATTTGCTGCATAATCTTAGTCGGCGTTTTGACGGGTGTTTTTTGTGTTGCAAAATCTTCAAGCGAAATATTTTTAACCCATATTCAGTGCTTTCCGCTCCGAAGTTACTTTCTGCACAAAATGTCACTGGTGGGCTTTTTACTTCTTGAAAGTTTGTTTGTTGTAATTTGTTTTATTTTAATTTTTCTTATGTCTTATTTAAAATGCGGCAAGTTTTTGATGGTTTTACTCTCTATGTATATAAGTTTCCGCTTGGGCGTGACAGTGGCTGTGTTGGTGTGTGTTATGGGGGCTTTAAAGGGGCTTTTGTTAGCAATTCTTGCAGTCCTCATTCCATGTGCGTTTAGGCTTGTTATGTATCTAATTTTTGGCTTTAGAATGTGTGAATTCAACAAACAATTCTGTATCTTTGGCAATTCGGCAATAAGAGGAGAGGAAGTAAAACTGACACTTTGTTTTTGTGGTGTTTGTGTGGTGGCGGTGATAGTTCAGACCATTGTTTTGTTAATTCTTGGCAATTTATTTGTGTTTTAGTAGTCTTTTTTGCAAAAATGTGATATTATCTTCTTGTTAGGAGTTTTTATGGAACATTTTGTGGATAGAACTGTAAAGTTTTTAAGAACAACACTTAATATAGATAATATTGACCTTGCCGTTATCTCTGGCGTGAGTTATGAGGAATTTGTGGAAAGACTGGAAGACAGAAGGGAAATTAAATTTGCAGACATTCCCGACATGAAAGTTTTGGGGTCGGACATAATTGAAAATAAATTTGTCTATGGCTCACTTGCGGGGAAGAAAGTGCTGTTTTCTGTTGGAAGATTGCATTATAACAACGGCTACACCCGTCAAGACATTGCAAATTTTATCTTTATCCTAAAAGAACTTGGTGCCAAGCGACTTGTTGTCACCGCTTGTGTTGGGTCTAGCAACAAGCATATTCATGTGGGCGATATTGTAACCGCCGTTGACCACATAAATTTAACTGGCAGAAATGCTCTTTTTGGCTGCGACTACAACAGATATGGCAGTTTGTTTGTTGACCTTGACAGTTGCTATGATAAAGAAATGATAAAAACTCTATCAATAACAGCAAGGAAGGAACTTAAAATGAAAGTAAAAGAGGGTGTTTTGTCAGAGTTCTCGGGACCTTCCGTTGAAACATTAAGTGAAAGCAAATTTGCAAAACAAAATGGGGCAGACTTTGCGGGCTTTAATGTTGTAAATGAGGTTATCTGTGCAAACTACTGCTCGCTTCCCGTAATTATGCTGGGACTTGTCACAAATTATGCCGTTTTGTATTCTGCTGGCAGACTTAAACACGAGGACATTGATTACAACAGAAATCTTGCAAAAGCCTACTATCTTGAACTTTTGGAAAGATTTATCCACAATCTTTAATATTTTTTGTAATTTTGCAAACACTAAGAGCAAGGAGATAATTTATGAAAAGAAAAATTATATCACTTGCTTTTTTATTTTTGTTTGTTGCATGCCTCATGACGGGGAAAAGTGCCGTTATGGCAAAGCCCGCTGTGGCAAACGACAGCAATTTTAATGTGAAAGCATATTATCTTATGGATTATGCCACTGGGGAAACATTGCTTGAAAACAATGCCGAGCAAAAGTTGCCCGTTGCATCAATCGTCAAACTTATGACCATTGATCTTGTGTGCAGAGAAATTGAAGCGGGAAATCTTAGTTTAGACGACACAATAGTCGCTTCGGAACACGCCTCAAGCATGGGCGGGTCGCAGGTGTTTATTGAAACAAATGGGGAATATTCGGTGGCGGATATGCTGAAATCTGTTATTATCAGTTCTGCAAATGACGCAAGTGTTGCACTGGCGGAAAAGATTGCTGGGAGTGAAGAAGAATTTGTCACGTTGATGAATGCTAGGGCGAAGGAGTTAAATCTTACTGGCACAAACTATGTTAACTGCACTGGGCTTCCTGCTCCAAATCAGTTTTCTTGTGCAAAGGACACAGCAATTCTTTTAAGAGAAGTGTCTTCGCATGATATTTATCACAAATTCAGCACCATTTGGATGGACACATTATCTCACCCAAAGGGCAGAGAGAGCGAACTTGTAAACACCAACAAGTTGATTAGATATTATGAAGGCTGTGACGGCGGCAAAACAGGCTCTACAAGCGAAGCGGGCTATTGTCTATCTGCCACTGCAAAACGTGGCAATATGAGGCTTGTGGGCGTTGTTTTGGGGGCAGAAAATGGCAAGGCAAGATTTTCTGAAACATCAAAACTTTTAAACTATGGGTTTGCAAACTTTGAAAATAAAAAAGTTGTTGACAGCGACAATTTTGAAGTTGATGTTGAAGTTTCGGGCGGCAAGGAACAAATGGCAAAGGCAAAGCCAAGCGAAGACCTTGTGGTGCTTTGCAAAAAGAGAGAAAACGAGGGTGACGTGAGCGTTGAAACAAAACTTGACCAAGTGTCAGCGCCAATGAAAGCGGGGGATAAAGTTGGAACTGTTTATGTCACAAAGAACGGCGTTGTGGTGGCGGAAAGCGAACTTTTGCTAACCCAAGACATTGAGAAAGCAAATATGCTAGACGGCATACAAAAAATTGTTGAATATTGGAAGATTTTGTGAACAAAACACACCCCAAAATTGTTGCTAAAAAAGCGTAAATAATATATAATATGGTGATCATAATTTGGTCATCATATTTTTTTTGGGGAATATTTATGCTATCTGAACTTTTGTTTAGACAACCTTCCATGCCATTTGCAAGCAAGGTCATTGTCTTTTTGACTTACACATTTGCAGTTATGATTGCTCTTTGCTTTCATGAATTTGCACATGCCTTTTGTGCTGTCAAACGTGGCGACCCAACCCCAAAACTTGCCGGCAGACTTACACTCAATCCGCTTTCACACTTTGATGTGACGGGGTTGCTTTGCTTTTTGTTCTTGGGTTTTGGCTGGGCAAAACCTGTCCCAATCAACCCATTCAACTTTAGAAATGTAAAGAAAGATTCATTCTTTGTTAGTATAGCAGGAATTCTATCAAACTTAATCTTGGCATTTTTGTCTTTCCCAATAGCAATGCTCTTTCTGCGAGTTGCGGGACTTAGCGTTGTTTGGGAAATTTGCTTTTATTTGTTTTTGTATATTTTCCAAGCAAATCTTGTCTTTATGGTTTTCAACCTTATTCCAGTATATCCACTTGATGGCTTCAATGCAATAGCAAGCCTTACAAGTTACAACAACAAATATGTAAATTTCATGCACAAGTATGGAAGTTTAATTCTTCTGGGACTTATTGTGGTGTTCTATTTTACAAACTTGTTTGAATTGATTGTAAGTTACATCGGCTATCCTATTGTGTGGTTTTGGAGTTTAATTTTGGTGTGAGGGGGCAGCGATGAAGATAGAAAAAAACAAAGAATTAACTGACCAACTAGAATCATTTGACACAGGTGTTGAATTTAACCTTGATAATTTCCATGGGCCTATTGAACTTTTGTGGCATATGATTAAGGAAACAAAACTAGAAATTTCTGAAGTAAAACTTGCCGACCTCACCGAGCAATATCTTGAATATATGGCAGGGCTTGACGAACTGGATATGGACAAGGCAAGCGACTTTATTGAAGTGGCAGCAACGCTTATTGAAATTAAGTCAAAGTCACTCCTTCCACGAGAGGAAGAAGAAGTTGCAGACGAAGAAGACCCAGAAGTCTTGCTTAAATGGCGACTTAAAGAATATGAACTTTTCCACGAAGCAGTGGAGAAGATTAGACCACTTGAAGATGTCAACAAATTTTACAGAGCCCCAGACGAAAAGGTAAACGACTATCGCTATGTCTTGGGCGATATGACCTTGTCGGGACTTCTTGACGCATTTGCGAAGATGATGACAAGGATAAAAAAAGAAGAAGAAAAAGTTATTCCAAAAAAGATTGAAAAAGATAGATTTACAGTCGCAGAGAAAATTGTTTCAATCAGAAATAGCATAAGAGAAAAACATAAAATGAAGTTTTCAGAATTTTTTGGGACAGACTACACAAAAAGTGAAATGATAAATCTTTTTCTGGCAGTTTTGGAACTGCTTAAAATGCAAGAAATTCGTGTCCGTCAGCAAGGAACATATGACGATATAGACATTGAACTTAAAGAAAACGAGGAGGCACAAAAGGAAGATGCTGTGTGATAAAGATAAGCTTGTTGATGTTGTGGAAGGGATTTTGTTTATCTCTGGAAACGGCGTTGACCTAAAAGACATTGCAGAAAAACTTGAAGTTGACAAAAAAGATGTGGAAAAAGCAGTTGAAGAACTTAAAAATCGACTTGACGGCACTGGGATAAACCTTATTACATATCGTGGCAATGCCCAACTTTGCTCAAATCCAGATTTGGCAGAAGACATAGCAACTGTTCTCAATCCGATTAGGGAAAAACTTTTGACCAAAGCCACCATGGAAACATTAGCAATCGTTGCTTACAAACAACCCGTCACTCGTCTTGAAATTGAACAAATAAGGGGTGGGGCAAGCAGTGACTATGCAATGCAAATTTTGATGAACTTTAAACTTGTAGAAGTTGTGGGCAGAAAAGACGCCATAGGCAAGCCACTTTTGTTTGGAACAACAGATGAATTTTTAAAGAGATTTAATCTTAACTCTCTTGAAGATTTGCCAGACTATGACGAACTTCTAGAACGTATCCAAGTCCTAAAGCAAGAAGCCAGCGACTCGCTTTATCGTAGCACAGAAATTATTCCAGACGAGGAACTGCCAGACAGCAAGGAAAAGGCTGAAGCCGAAGAAACCTCTCTTGAAAAGGATAAAAAACATAAAGAAAAATCTGCTAAAAAAGCCGAAAATACTTCTGACGAAAATGACCAAAATGTTGGTGACAAAAAGCCAGAAGAACCCGCTCCAAATGACGAGCAACCTTTGACCACAGAAGAAGTTGTGGAAGAAAACGTATCCGCTGCAGCAGGAGCCATAGAAGCGCCCATAAATTTGTCGGAAGAAGAAACCAAAGAAACCTTGCAATCGGCATATGAACAGAGCGAAGATTTCTTATCCCAAAAAGATCAAGACCTGCTATAGAAATAATAAAAACATGAAAAATTGGACCTTATGCCCAATTTTTTGTTTATACAAATTCTATATCTTATTTATCAATTTATTGTTTACTTTCACAACGAATTATATCCAAAAACAAATAAATTCTTTACATAACACTTTCTTTATGTTAGAATAACATATAAGTTAAATCGTTTAATCATAAAATATAAAAACAATATTAAAACAACTTAAAAATGAAAAATATTAAAACTAAGGAATAAAAAATGGAAAAATGGTTTTTAAATTTAAATGTTAAAAAAAGAGAGGCGATTCTATGTTGTTTATTTATCATTTTTATTGTATCCTTTATTATGCTCGTTCTTTTTGTAATAAATGAATCATTATTATTGAGCTCTATATTTTATCTTCTTTCTATTATTTCTTTGACAAGCTTTGTTATACTTATTTCTAGTCATATGAAAAAAAATAAAGAGAAAGCAAGAATTTTACAAGATGCGGCAAAAAGATTAAAGGACAAGCAGTCGATTAAAATAGAAAAACCACAAAACCAAAACTATAATAGCCATCAGACGGAATCTGACTCTGAAATAGTAAAGGGGGAACCAGCTCAGAATAAAGGTATTGAGAATCATTCTCAAATCATAATTAAAGACAAAAAACCAACCATTGAGGAACTGCGATTGGCAAAAAGCCTATCAAGAATTAATAAAATAATAGACGATTTTTTTATTTTAGGAGGAGATAAAACTCTTAATAAAGTTTTAGAAGAGTTTTATAAAAATAACGCTAACCTTTCTTTTGAATATTATTCAGCACCTATGAAGAAGAATGATTATTCGGATATAAAACCTAATTATAAACTTAGCGACTTATCACATATAGATCCAGAAAGATTAAAAAAAGTAATCTTTTCGATGACAATCGTTTATAATTCATACGTAAATGATAAATATCGTTTTAAAAATGAATATTTTGGACGTTATGATAACCATTTTTTCTCTAGAGACTATGGAATGAGATATGCTTCAGCAAAAGAAAAAATCGAACAATTATATTACGATCTAATAACTAACGGAATATTGACCACTAAAACAGAGGAGCAGTCCTTTTTCACATATATGAACGAGTTTTACCACAGACAGAGACATAGGGATTTTAACAGGTTGAGCATAGAATATGGAATTAAAAAAAATAGTTCTTTTGATGATGCCATACAGGCCTTAATAGAAAAGGATGTTGGTGAAAAGGGAAAGGAATTTTACATTGCACTAAAAAAGCTCAAAGAAGATAATTCTAAATGTTTCTACGAATGTATATTAGATTCAAAACTATGTATAAATAAGTATTATGAAAAGAAACATAGGCATATATATCTAGATATATTAACAGACGAGCCAGATGAATTAAATAAAAATAATTTAACAATAAATGATGTTGATATGATGAATGGTTTTGAATTTGAGAAATTTATTGCTGATATTTTTTCAAAAATGGGATTTATTACTGCTGTTACAAAATCTTCAAATGATCAGGGAATTGATGTTATCGCAAATAAAAATGGAATAACAATTGCAATACAGGCGAAATGCTACACTGGAGTTGTTGGTAATCATGCAATCATGGAGGCTTTTGCTGGCATGACATATTATAATGCCGATAAATGTCTAGTTGTAACTAATAGCAAGTTTACAAAAAGTGCAAAGGATTTGGCAAAAAGGAATGGAGTTGAACTTTGGGATAGAAACAAACTCATAGATGTTATCGGTGATCTCTAATACATTTACATTCTTATGTATCTATCCAGAAATAATTTTATGCTTTAATTATGTTCCTACAATAATTTTAGAAAAAAAGTGATGATATTTGTCTATAAATAGGAAATTGATTTGATGAAGAATAAAGATTTTGATTTAACAAATAACATTGATTTGATAAAACAAATATGCGAATTAATAGATGAGGATAAAAAAAATCTTAGACTTGCTATAAGTAAGTTTGTATGCTATTTTAATCTATTCGAATCTTTTCTTTACACAGCTAGAATAGACCATTGGTATTTATTCTGCAAGTCATGTAAAATTGATGAAAATATTGCAAGTAAATATTTTAATTTTTTTATGAAAGATATGTTACTAATGGGGAAATAAATAATGAATTTGAAGATTTATGTAAATATGTTGAGAAAAAATATAAAAACATATTAAGGGAAAACCTGACTAATGAAAGAAATAAAGCTTATGCTGTATTATCAATATCATATTATTTTAGAAACAATCTTTTTCATGGTCACAAAGCTATATCCGAATTCGAAAAATTTATTGATTGTTTTAATATGATTACAGATTTTCTTTGTGATATACTAGAATACGCAAACAAAGATACTAGAATACAAAAGTTACAGTTCTAAACTACTCACAATTATCTTATGTGGCTAGCAGTTATAACTGACGATAATACGATAATTTCAAAAGTACCAGTTTTTAAGCCCAATTTTTTAATATATTTTGATAGGAATTTTGTGGGATAAAGACTTTTACTTGGTTGCTTTTTTGCTGGATTGTTTCATCTTTTGGCAAGGTCGCAACGGCATAATAGGTGTATAAATTTCCAGCGGTTGCAATGTCTTGCACAGCCACTTCGCCTTGTTTGTCTGATATATTTGCAATAATGGTGTCGCTGTCTTCGCACACACGATGAATTGCATATTTAAGATATTTTTTTGCATAAAGAGAGATAGCAACGGTTGAATCTGTTTTGCTTGCAGAAATGACAAATGGGGAAATGTCACTGAACATATCAGAAGTTTCTTGTGGAATGTTTGAAGTGGCAAAATACACTGATTTTTTGAACCTATCTGGAGTGTTCTCTTGAGCGAGCATAACTTTGTTATTTGCCAAAAGTTCTTGTGTGTTTATGTCCATTTTTACGCAACTGTCTGGCACTTCAAAATTGCCACCACCCAGTTTGCAAGAATTGTAAATTTGTTGTGCCATAACTGTTGGTGCGTTGGAACCAGTGACCGATTGTGGAAGTGGAGTGGAAGTGGAGCCTATCCACACACAAAGGGTGTGTTGTGGGGTGTAAGATATGTTCCACGCATCAGTGTTCTGATTGCTGTTTTTAAGCCCCACAGTGCCAGTTTTAGAACAAACGTCATAGGACTGTTTAAGCCTTCGTGCTGTGCCATTTTCAACGGTCTGTTTTAGCATGTCTGTCACAAGATATGCAGTTGAAGATTTCATAACTTGTTTTTCATTTTGTGGGTTCTCGTAAAGCAAAATTCCGTCACTTGAATAAATCTGTTTTACAAATCTTGCTTCAATTTTTTTGCCACCATTTGCAAATGCTTGATAACAGTTTGCAAGGTCTTTTATTTTAACTCCGTCATGCAACCCACCAAGAGCAATGGAACAGCCCTTGTCATTGGAAGATAGTTTAAGTCCCATGTTTTCGGCAAAAGATTTTGCATAGTCAACACCCACATAATTCAAAAGTTTTACAGCGGGAATGTTATATGAGTTTGCAAGAGCAGTTTTCGCACTGACCCAGCCATGATATTTATTCTTATAGTTTTTAGGCTTGTAGCCGTCTATATCGACTGCTTCATCAAGAATAGGTGTTTCGGGTGAAATTAAGTCTTTTTCAATGGCGGGGGCATAGCAAACAACGGGCTTTATCGTTGACCCTGGCTGACGGGTGAGAGATAGCGTATTGTGTTCGCTTTGTGCGAAAAATGCAACAATTCCACCAGTTTTGTTGTCAATGACAATGTTTGCTCCGTCTACAACAGAAGTCTTGGCAAGTGTAGGCAAATTAGTCAATGCTTCTTCACATGCTTTTTGCACAGAAGGGTTCTGATAAGTCACTATTTTTAAGTTTTTAACAAGCAAGTCTTTTTCCAAAATATGCAACACTTCGCACGCTTCGTCAATGGCAGCAGCATAATATGAATTGCTAGTTAGGGCGTATTTATTGATATTTAAATTAAGTGGGGTACTGGTCGCAGAGGCGTATTCTTCTTGCGAAATTTTGCCGTCTTTTAGCATTTCTTTTAGCACCAAATTTCGTCTTTCAAGGCAGGCTTCAGCGTGGGCGGTAGGAGAATATTTTTTAGGTGATTTAATTATCCCAGCAAGCATTGCAGACTCGGAAAGGGTCAAGTCTTTTGCGTCTTTTGAAAAGTATCTTTGAGCCGCACTTCCAATTCCAAACGCACCATTCCCAAAATATATTGCATTAAGATAAGCACTTATAATCTCTTGTTTTGAAAGTTTTTTTTCAAGTTCTTTTGCCAATATTAGTTCGTCAAACTTTCGTCTTAAAGTCTTTTCGCTTGTCAAATGAGTGTTTTTTATAAGTTGTTGAGAAATGGTCGAAGCGCCCTCAGAAAAACTGTGAGTTTTAAGATTTTTTAGCGAGGCTTTTATCATTCTTTTATAATTTACACCGCTGTGACTGAAGAAATTTTTGTCCTCAATAGACACAAAAGCGTCAACAGTGTGGCGGGGAATTTGGTCATATGAAAGAGCCGATTTTGCATTTGTTTGTGACACGATTTCATTGCCGTTATTGTCTAAAACTAGGGCAACTGTCGTCTTATAACTCAACTTATCTTTGCTAAATTTTACGCTTGAAAAATTGCTCAAAAAGCCCATGGAAAACAAGCAGAACAAAAGAAGTCCCACAAAAAATGCGACAAGAAATATGTAAAAAGTTATTCTGAAAAACCTTGCTTTTTTGCTCATTATATATCTATTATCTATATTTTTTGACTATTTATCCAAGAAGCGTACTTTATTCTTAAAATTTTGTCGAAAAATAAAAATTTTTAAGCAAAATTTGAAGTTTTACTCGGTTTTTATCCCTAAAAAATGGCAATTTTTGTGCCAAAAGGAGATTTTAGGTGGAATTTATGCAAAAAATTAATATGGGAAAAGTGTTGTAAAATTTCAAATTTTTTTGCAAAATGTTGTTAAAACTCTTGAAAAAAAATTGATTAAATAATATAATACTTGTATTATGAACAAAAGATATTTTATAGAAACATTTGGTTGCCAAATGAATTTGCATGACTCGGAAAAAATTGCGGGCATGCTTGTTGACCTTGGATACACTGAGGGCAAAACTAAAGAAGAAGCGGATATTATTGTTTTTAACACATGCTGCATAAGGGAAACGGCGGAACTTAAAATTATGGCAAAAATTGGTGAAACAAAAGCCTTAAAGAAAAAGAACCCCGACCTCATAATTGCAGTGTGCGGTTGTATGACGCAACAAAAAGGAATGCCGGAACTTTTGAAAAAGAGATTTCCATTTTTAAGCATTGTCATTGGAACACACAATCTTGAGGAACTTGAAGATTACATAAAAGAAATAAGCGGCATGGGCAAAAAGAAGTTTAAGTCTGTTGTGTGGGATAGCGAGGGCAAAGTTGTTGAAAACACTCCAACATACAGAACAAGCGGCAACAACGCTTGGGTCAACATTATGTATGGCTGTAATAATTTCTGCACCTATTGCATTGTGCCATATGTTCGTGGAAGGGAAAGAAGCCGAAAGCCAGAAGATATCGAACGTGAAGTTAGAGAACTTGTTGAAAGTGGAAAATATAAGACAATAACTCTTTTGGGACAAAACGTAAACTCATATGGCAAGGACCTAGGGAATGGTGAAAACTTTGTTTCACTTCTTGAAAGACTTTGCAGAATTGACGGCAATTTTAAAATTAAATTTATGACTTCACATCCAAAAGACTTTAGTGACGAACTCATTGACTTCATTGCAAAAGAAAAGAAAATGAGCAAGTGTGTTCACCTTCCTGTTCAAAGCGGCAGCGATAATATGCTAAAAGCCATGAACAGACACTATTCTTTGGAACATTATAAAAATCTTGTTACAAAAATCAAGAATAAAATTGACGGTGTCAGCCTTACAACGGACATTATTGTCGGCTTTCCAGGGGAAACTGATGAAGATTTTGCTGCCACTTGCGATTTGCTAAGATTTTGCAAATATTCTGGTGTTTTTGGCTTTGTATATTCCAAGAGAAAGGGAACTCCAGCGGAAAAGTTTGAAAATCAAGTTGACGCAAAAACAAAGCAAAAGAGAATTACAACATTGTTTGATATTCAACACGAAATTGCTCGTGAAGAGTTAAAGGAAATGGTCGGAAAAACTTATGAATGTGTTGTTGAAACAAGAAAGTGTGGCTTGTGGATAACAAAGACCGAAAGTGGGAAGACAATTAAAGTTAAGTGCGACACATTGTCGCCAGACCAAGATGTTTTGGTGAAAGTAGAAAAACTTGTTGACGGCGAACTTTATGGACTACTTGTTGAAGCAAAAGAAAAAGGAAATTGATATGGACGAAATTATAGACAGAAGCAAATTATCACCAATGATGCAACAATATTTTGACACAAAGCAACAATATCAAGATTGCTTGCTTTTCTATCGTTTGGGCGACTTTTATGAAATGTTTTTTGAGGACGCAAAAATCGCCTCCAAAGTTTTGGATCTTGTGCTGTCTGGCAGAAACTGCGGACTAGACGACAGAGCGCCAATGTGCGGCGTGCCTTATCATGCGGTGGATATGTACATTGCAAAACTTTTGGAAAAGGGATACAAAGTTGCAATTTGCGACCAACTCACAGACCCAGTGCCAGGCAAAATTGTGCAACGTGGCATAACAAGAGTGATAACCCCAGGCACAGTCATTGACCCAGAAAGCTTGAAGGACGGACAAGGGAACTACATTTTGTCCATTTGCAAAAAAGAGGAAACAATAGGTGTCGCATATTGTGATGTGTCAACGGGTGAGTTTAGAGTTAGCGAATATGCAGACGACAGCGAGCAAAAACTAATGGACCTTCTTTCAAGAATTCGTCCAGCGGAAATTATTTGTAACGAGCAAATGTTTATGATGTCGCACGACAAGGATATAAGAAATCTTGACTTCTTGCCACCATTCACAAAACATCTTGACTTTGAATTTGACCTAAATAGCGCAAAAGAACTTATAAAAAAGCAGTTTAAAATAAGCAACATTGCAGGTCACGACTTTGCAAAATTAAATTGTGCCATTTCCGCCACTGGCGCACTCCTTGGCTACCTTAACGAAACTCAAATGAGAAGTCTAAATCACATAAACAAAATAATCACTGAAAAACACAGTGACTTCATGCACTTAGACTTCAACGCTTGCAGAAATTTGGAACTTGTGGAAAATGCCAAAGACCACAAAAGACGTGGTTCGCTTTTGGGACATCTTAACAAAACAAAAACAGCCATGGGGGCAAGACTTCTTGAAAAATGGGTGTTGCAACCTCTTCAAAATTCAACTGAAATAAATAAGCGTCTTGACTGCATTGAGGAATTGTCTGGAAACTCCATTTTGCAAAGTGACCTTGAAGGCTCGCTAGCTGGCATAAGCGACATCGCAAGAATTTGCTCCAAAATTTCCTATGGCACAATTATGCCAAAGGACTGCATTGCTCTTAAAAATTCACTTGTGCATACAGTTGATTGTGCAAACTTTGTTGGCGAACTTTCAAAGGAAAATTTTGGCGGGCTTTTTCTGGATATAACTTCCGTCAAAAATTTGGCAGAACTTTTGGACAAAACTTTTGTCGATAGTCCTCCAGCACTCACTTCAGGTGGCGGATATATTAGAGAAGACTTTAATAAGGAACTTTATGAATTAAGGCATATATCCTCGCAAGCAAAAACATGGCTAACAGAACTTGAGGCAAAGGAAAGGGAAGAAACGGGCATAAAAGGGCTTAAAGTGGGATATAGTCGAGTGTTTGGCTACTTTATCGAAGTGCCAAAATCTCAAGCAGACGCCGTGCCATACAGTTTTCAACGCAAGCAAACAATTTCCAATCACGAAAGATTTGTAACAGATGAATTAAAGCAAATTGAAAACAAACTTTTAAACGCCGAAGAACTTGCAATAAAACTTGAAATGACCATTTTTGAAAACATTAAGGAAAAGTTAAAAGAACTTGTTGAGGATATTCAGCAAGTGGCAAGTGATGTGGCATATATTGATACAATTTTGTCACTTACAAAAGTTGCAAATGAGTGCAATTATGTCAGACCAAAAATAAGCGAAAGATATAAGCATATTAAAATTCAAAATGGCAGGCACCCTATTGTGGAAGCAAATATGAAAGGTGAGTCGTTTGTGCCAAATGACGCTTATCTTGACGAAAAAGACGACAGAACGCTTATAATAACTGGACCAAACATGGCGGGCAAAAGCACATATATGCGACAGATTGCTCTTATTGTGCTTATGGCTCACATCGGAAGTTTCGTGCCAGCAAGCAGTGCCGAAATTGCAATTACAGACAGAATTTTCACCAGAATTGGCGCAAGTGACGACTTAAGCAGCGGGCAAAGCACATTTATGGTGGAAATGGTGGAAGTTGCAAACATTCTAAACAACGCCACACCAAAAAGTCTTGTAATTTTGGACGAAGTGGGCAGAGGCACTGCAACTTATGACGGCATGAGCATTGCTTGGGCGGTCCTTGAATATATATCAACAAAAATAAAATGCAAAACCCTATTTTCCACTCACTATCACGAAATAACAACTCTTGAGGGAAAACTTGAGGGCGTTAAGAATTATAAAGTTAGCGTAAAGGAATTTAACGGCTCGGTGGTCTTCTTAAGAAAAATTATGCGTGGCAGTGCAGACAAGAGTTTCGGAATTGAAGTTGCTTCACTTTCTGGAATTTATGAAGAAATTATAAAACGTGCAAAAAATATTTTGTCACAACTGGAAAAAAACTCTGTTAAATTTGACATAAAAGCGTCAACTGAAGAGAGAACAGAGGGGCTTTCTCAAGGCGAAAAAGACAACATTATCAATATGCTAAAAAACATTGACCTAAATAAGCTTAGCCCAATGGAAGCATTTGAAATAGTTGTAGATTTGAACAGAAAAGTTAGCAAATAAGGAGAAAATGATGCCAAGAATAAATGTTCTTGAACCAAAGGTTTACAATAGAATATCCGCTGGCGAAGTGGTCGAAAGACCTGCTTCTGTGGTCAAAGAATTGGTGGAAAACGCACTTGACGCTAAGTCAACGGCAATAACTATTGAAATTGAAGAAGGCGGCACAAAACTTATAAGAATAAGTGATAACGGCTGCGGCATTGACTATGACGACTTGCCAAAAGCATTTATGCCACACGCAACAAGCAAAATTGCAAAAGCAGACGACCTAGACAGCATTGCAACTCTTGGCTTTAGGGGTGAGGCTCTTGCAAGCATTGCCTCCGTTGCTCAAGTGGAGCTTGTGTCACGAGCAGATGATAGTGATGTTGGTGGCAAAATTTGCATAAGCGGCGGAGTTATTGAATATAAAGACGTCTGTGGGGCAAGAAACGGAACAATGATTTCCGTTAAAAACTTGTTTTTCAACACACCCGCAAGGCTCAAATTCTTAAAATCAAACAGACAAGAGGGCAGTGCAATAACTTCTATTGTTGAACGTCTTATGCTTGCAAATCCAAATGTTTCCATAAAATACATAGTTGACGGCAGAACTGTTTTCTCTGGAGCGGGACTTGGACTGAAGAATAAAATTTTTGAAATTTATGGCAGAGAAACAACGGACAATCTTATTCCAATAGAAACATTGTCTGGTGCCTACAAACTTTCTGGCTACATTGCAAAACCAATTTTCTGCAAGGCAAACAAGACTTATCAAACACTTATTGTGAACGGCAGATACGTTGCAAATTCGCTTGTTTCCGTTGCTGTGTCAAATGCTTATGAAAACTTCCTAATGAAAGGCAAATTTCCACTTTTTGTGCTTAATATTTCGCTTCCAAGTGATGAAATTGACGTAAACGTTCACCCAAGCAAAATGGAAATTAAATTTAGGGAATCAAAGAAAATTTATGACCTAGTTTATAGCGCAGTTTTGCAAACATTGAGCGAAAGCAACACTCCACTTTTCTATTCTGACGGCACAAATGCCACGGGTGACTTTGCGGGCGGAAGTGGTGAAAATTTGTTTTCTATGAGCAGTCAAGCAAAAATTGAAGACGAAGTGAAAGCACCAGAAACTCCACTTGAAGAAGTGAAAGGTGGCTTCAGTTTTGGCGATATGCAAAAGTTTGCTGACGAACTAAGTGTTATAAATGTTCACATTCCAAGGCACACAATGGCTGGCGCAGATAGCAGCATGAAAGTGCTATGTAGTGCCGATTATGAGCATTATGGGGAACTAAGAAGGCAAAAAGAAGAACAAGAAAAAGAAGCTTTGACACAAAACTCAGAACCGCAAGATACGGACGCTCGAGAAAGCAGCGAACCCGTTTTTGAAAAAACACCATTTGTGGCAAGTGACCTTTGGAAAAATGACAACAAGCCTTCGCAAGTTGAAATGAATACTGGTCTAAGTTATAAACTTGTTGGCAGACTTTTTAACACTTATGTTTTGATTGAAATTGGGGACAATTTTATTATGATAGACCAACACGCTGGTCACGAGCGAGTGCTTTTTGACAAATTTACAAAAATGTTTGAAGAAAAGAAAATGATTGCTCAACCTCTTATGGTGCCATACGTCTTTGAAGTGAATGAAGAAGAAAATACTCTTGTCGAAGATAATCTTGACGTTTTTTCCTCGCTTGGATTTGAAGTTGAAGGCTTTGGCAACAAAACTTACAAAATTTCCTCTATCCCAGCACTTTTGGACGGAATAAACCTTGAAGAATTTGTGCAAGAAAGTTTGCAAAACTTGACCAAAGTTTCGCCAACAAATGAACAAATAAAAAATCACTTTGCAACTTGTGCGTGCAAGGCGGCGGTCAAAGGTGGGCAAAACTTGAGTGACGGCGAAATTGAAATTTTGCTAGAACAAATTTCAAAAGAAGGCAGAATTTTGCAATGTCCACATGGAAGACCCGTGTGCATAAAGTTTTCAAAATATGAAATAGAAAAAATGTTTAAAAGGATTGTTTCGTGAAGATTTTGATTATTGGCGGGGCAACTGCAAGTGGGAAGACGGCTTTTGCTATTGAATGTGCCAAGAGATTTAATGGCGAAATTGTGTCGTGCGATAGC
>ERZ808245.507-NODE-507-length-19058-cov-4.081671_pt1 | contig 19058 bp, 12 predicted proteins | sample MGYA00521243_ERZ808245 | MGnify/ENA primary metagenome ERZ808245 (study PRJEB31516, sample SAMN03275576) | gut metagenome | biome: mammalia-associated habitat; material: feces | host: Papio cynocephalus | place: Kenya | collected 2012-07-07 ... | reverse complement strand
CTGTCAGATAAAGAAGATATTAAAGGGCTTTTTGACGCTGGTTTTAAAGATGATGAGCCAGAAGGTTTGGCCGATGATAGGTGTCTAATTTCAAAGCAAGTTGATGCCGAATTTGGTAAAGATGTTAAGATAATTTAACGAGCAGGATAAGGCGTGGGCTATTTTGATTAAAAATACCCATAAATACCCGAAAAATCGTGCTTTTATTGGGATATTTTAAAAATCAAAAGTTTCAAAATTGCCTCGCCCCCAATTACGAGAAGTGGGATACACACTTTCGTTTTTTATATATAGAAATATTAAATTTAGTTTAGAAAGGAGTGAAAAAAATTAACTATAAAAGGACAATTAAACTATGAATTTAAACAATACAAATCTAAATTTAAACAACTTAATACAATCGGAAGTTGACCGAATTTCAACTAAATACAACAAGGATTTTTTGGATGGTGAAGAATTAAAATATGATAAGTTGTAGACAAAATCTACGATTCGTAGATAAATTACATGATGCTTTCAGTATGGGGTTATGGTATGATTGTTATGTTTTAAAGGAGATACTATGAATAAAAATAACTTAGGTTTAAAAATCGCCAAACTCAGGAAGTCCAAAAACTTATCGCAATCAGAGCTTGCTCGAAAAGTATATATTTCAAATAAGACGATAAGTAAATGGGAATGTGGCAATGGTTTGCCAGATATAAATATGCTGTCTAAAATGTCAGTTGTATTTGGCGTTTCTTTAGACGAGATACTCAATTTAACTGAAAAAGATGGGAGAATTAATGAAAAAGATGTTAGCGAACGAGAAGATTCTGAAAGATTATCAAAAAGAAGATTGCTTCTGGGGGCAATAATTCCTGTTACAATATTGCTGATTATAGGCGTTTTTCTACTATGTTATTTTTTTATACCCAGAAGCCCAATCATAGAGAGTACTGGTTTATTTAAGGTAAATCAAACTGATACTACAATATATTGTGCTGTGGATAATGGGACAAGTGAAATATCCTTGAAAAATCAGTTTAAAGTCCCGCTGACTAATAAATGGGGTGTGTTCTATGATTTAAATGGAACGAATGAAATCGATTCTAAAGCAGTCGATTTGCAGGTAGGGGATAATATCTTTTATTTGATTGTTGAAAATTCGACAGGTGCCAAAAAAACTTATACACTGACTATTAGAAGAAAACCAATATATGTTGTTTCGTTTGATACCAATGGCGGGAATAGTATTGTCAATCAAATTGTTATGGAAGGTGAACTTGCAAACTTAGTTACTCCAGAAAGAGAAGGATATATTTTTAATTCTTGGGATTATGATTTTACTCAACCTATTACAAAAAATATAACTATTAGAGCAAGTTGGGCAGCAAAAATGTTTACTTTGACTTTGGACGAGAATGGTGGAGAGGTGTTATCTTTTGATACTGTAAGTGTTACATATGATTCTACTTATTTCCTACCTATTACAACTAGAAACGGATATGATTTTGTTGGTTGGTATATGAATGAAAATGGTGTTAGTATAAAATTAACTGACAGACAAGGGGTTAGTATAAAGCCTTGGAATATAGCTGAGGATATTACGGCCTATGCAGAGTGGGTGGAGGTTGTTTATTTAATTTCATACATTCCAGAAGAAAATGTTATTGCGGAAGTAGATTCTAGTTATAAAAAAGAAAGTGGAGAAATGATGGAATTAGGCAGTTATCAGTTTACATATGGGGCAACGCAAGCTGACACCTCTGTAAAAAAGAAAGACATTATATGTGATGACCTAAATTCATATGCAATATTTTCTTTCAGATTTAAAAACATTGCAACCGAAGCCAATCCACAGTGCAGGTGTCTTACGATTAATATTTTTAACAATATTGAAGTAGAAAACTGTTCTATGTATATTAGATTTTCAGAAAATGCAATTGATGAGAACAACATTACAGCCGCTTCGATTATTGATCTCCCTATAGTGGATGAGCAAAATGCTCCTCTGGGGAAAATCGGATATAATGAAACGAGATATATGTACATAGTTATAAAAAAATCTTCAAACGATTCAGTCACGGTCAAAACAAAAGATGGAACGAATACATTATTGTCTTTTACTCTAACGTGTTCCGATTTGTAATTTATTCTCAAATATGCTTTTTGAAATGAATGAAAACCCAAAAGTAATTCAACAACTTTTGGGACATCGTGATGTGAAAACCACAATAACTGTCTACAACTCAGTTAATAGCGAATATGTAAGAGAAGCAATTGATAGATTAAACACGAAAATTCAAGAGCATGAACAAGAGCGAGAAATTGAACAAGAAATAGATGATGATTTATCTGATGAAGAAATAGAACGCCAAATTTGTGAACTTGAAAAATTGCAGGAACGCAAACGCAGAAGAAAAGAAAAAGATTTTGAGATGTAGTTGCAAAAACAATAAATTTGTGTTATATTTTAATTAGCCAAAATCTTTTGGTTGCATAATTCAAGTATCTTTGTATTTGAAGGCCGTTTGTAAAACTTTCTATAGAATATATGACGAGAATATATTCCGAAGCGAGAGAATGCATAAGAAATGGGTGCAAACATCGTATAAAGAGAAAAAAGAATTTTGCGTAACTTTTAGGAACTGATATTGCCTTGAAAATACTCGTTAAGCAATAAACAGGTTGTGGTCAGCTGGACTATAGTGTCCCCCAACTTGTTTCTAAACTTTACACCATAAAAAAAGAGAACAACTGTTAGTTGTTTCTTTTGCTATGAGTGTAAAGTAGATTGTATTTGACCAATAAATCCCTTCACTCATAGTGGTGATGGGATTTTTTATTTTTGGTCATAAGGAGGTGAAAAAAATGAAAAAACAAGTTTCGGGTTACACTCATACTCAAAAGCAATTAAACGATTATTCCAATCAAAACAACAAAAATAATAGAGCTTATATTGCCAATTTGAATAATAGAGCAAACCAACTCAATCCAAACAATATTAGATATTATTTATCAAGAATAAAAAACAAATAGGAGAAATCAAAATGTATAAAATGATAAAATGTGTAAAATGTAATTGTGAAAAAATTAAGCAAGGAGATTTATCTGGCCCTTCAACATTAGCTTTAGAGGGTATTCCTGATTGGTTAAGTGTGTATTTAACATTTGCTTGTGAAAAGTGTGGGTACACAGAAATTGTAAAAAAGAAAACAAACCTGCCAATCAGATAAAATATAATTTGTTTAAAGTTATAAAGAAAACGATTTGCAGTTGACACCTACGGGAGCAGTTTTTGATAGTTTTAGAACGAATTTGGCAGATAGTTGAACAATGCGACTATCTGCCTTTTTTGTGCAAATTTTTGACACCTGCGGCACCCCAAATTGACACCTAATGTTTTTTAGGGTAAAAATGGAGAGAAATTTTAGAAAAAGAAAACCCCTTGAAATGCCCATAAAATAAGGTTTTTCAAGGGGTTAAGTTAATGGAGCTGGTGACGGGAATCGGACCCGTGACCCCCACCTTACCAACACACGAACCTTTGCTCCAAACTTGTGCCCACACCCCAAAACCGCCCATAAATACTAGCAAAATCGCTAGTATTTTTTATTTAGGTGCACAATTTTCCAAACCCCATGTACCTAAATGTATTAAACACACATTTCCATCCATTCTTTTTCTTTCCTAAACGCCTTAAAACTGCTTAGATCTTTGTGGACTTTTGTTCTCGTAAACAATCTTTATTTTTGCAATTTAATGTAACCATATTAATTACATTAAAAAGATTTGAATTTTTAAATTGTTGATTTATATTTTTTATAAAAATCATTTGTATTTAAGTTTTAAATGTGTTAATATGTAAATATGTTAACTAACGTATTTACGGAGAAAATAATGAAAAATAACGCCTTTGGTAAATATTTGAATAAATGTAGAGGTCAGGTAAGTTTGCAGCAACTTGCTGATTTTTGTGGTTGTTCCAAACCCTACTTGTGGGATATTGAGCAAGGTAATACAAAGCCGCCACAAAATTATAAACGGCTTAACGATATAGCAGAATGTTTGAAATTAAATAAAGAACAACGAAATAAATTATTTGATTTGGCAGCAAAAGTTGTGGAAGACATACCATTAGATATAAAAGAAACAATCATCAACAACCCGCGATGGATAGAGAAAATAAGGAATAACGAGGAGTAAATTTATGACAGATAATAAAATTTTAGATACAATGTGGGATGAAAATCCAATTGACGTAACACAAGAAGCAAACTTTATTTGGTCTATTGCAAACAAATTGCGTGGATCATATATGCCAGATAAATACGGAGATGTTGTTATTCCTATGACAATTCTTAGAAGATTGGAATGCGCATTAGAATCTACAAAAGGAAAAGTTATAAAAGCATACAAACAAAATCCATCATTTCCAGCCAAAGCGTTGTATAGAATATCGGGATTTCAATTTTATAATACAAGTGAATATAGTTTAAAAGAACTTTGTAATGACCCTAATCATATTGCAGATAATTTTAAAAATTACATAAATGGTTTTTCTACTAACGTTCAAGATATCTTTACTGAACTTGAGATAAATAAACATATTGACAAAATGGATAAGGATGGCTGTTTATATACAGTTGTTGAAGCGTTCTCTGATTTGGATTTAAGTATCAAAACATACGATAGCATAAAAATGGGATACATTTTTGAACACCTTATTGGTAAGTTTTATCAAAATGTTGATGCTGGACAGTTTTATACAGGCAGAGATATTATTAAAATGCTTGTAGAAATACTTATGGCTGAAGGCTGTGATGATATATTTGACAATAGAAAAGTTATCACGGTTTGTGACCAAGCTTGTGGAACTGGAGGAATGCTTTCTACTGCTTACAATTATATTAAACACTACAATCCAACAGCGGATGTAAAGTTGTTTGGTCAAGAGTTTATGGGGCAGTCGTACGCCGTTGGACTTGCGGAAATGCTTATTAAAGGACAAGATGCAGAAAACTTTAAACATGTAGATACATTTAAAACAGATTGTTTTAAAGATATAAAAATGCGTTTTGTAATAGAAAACCCTCCATTTGGTACGCCTTGGTCTGGAAAAGATGCAAAAGAAGGTCAGGAAAAAGCTGTTCGTGATGAAGCTCTTAAAGGTGAAAATGGTCGCTGGGGACACGGTCTTCCTAGTGGTGGAGATTCTCAACTTATTTTTATGCAGTCCGCAATAAACAAAATGGATGATAAACTTGGACGTGCAGCTATTATAGCAAATGGTTCACCACTTTTCACTGGTAACACCGCTTCTGGAGAAAGTCAAATTAGAAGATGGATGATTGAAAGTGATTTAATTGAAGCAATTATCGCCCTTCCCACCGATCTTTTCTATAACACAGGCATTCAAACCTATGTGTGGATTTTATCAAAAAATAAAAGGTCAGAAAGAAAAGGTAAAATTCAACTTATTAATGCGGCAGAAATTTATCATAAACTTCGTAAAGCAGCTGGTAATAAAAAGAATGAAATAAAACCAGAAGACAGAAAAAAGATTGCTCATCTATATGCAGATTTCGTAGAAAACAAATATTGTAAAATTTATAACAATGAAGAGTTTTTATATAAAGAATATACTGTTATGCAACCTCTACAAAGAAGTTATGCAATAACTGAAGAGCGAATTGAACAAATGCTTACAAAAGGTTCTTTATCATTTATTTATGACGAAGGAAAAGTATTTGAATTCGAGAATAAATTAGAGCCATTGACAGATAAAGAAGAGAAAAAACTAGAAGAGTTTTATAAAAATAAACCTATATACGATAAAATTTTAGAAACACTTAAAAATAATCTTAATGACAAAATATATTATAAATTATCTGATTTTGAACCTGTTATAACAAATGTATTAAAGAATTTTGATAATAAAATAATAAATAAAGTTATTGATGGTTTATCCGAGATGGATAAAAAGGCTGAAATCCATAAAGATAAAAAAGGTAATATTATCTATGATAAAGAATCAAAAGATACAGAAATTGTGAAATTTGAAGAAGATATCAATACATATATGGCACGCGAAGTTTTACCACATATTCCAGATGCAAAAGCATTTTTTGAGGGTAAAAGTGAAACTGCAACTTGGGATGAGGATAACGGTGAAAAAATAATAAAAATTGGTGCAGAAATATCTTTCACAAGATATTTTTATGAATATAAAGAGCCAACTCCAAGTGAAGAACTGCTCGCTAAATTTCAAGAATTAGAAAAACAAGTCCGTGAAAAAATTAATGGGTTGTTTTAGGTGGTGAAACTATGAGAGAAATGAAAGATAGCGGCTTTAAATGGCTCCGAGAAATACCGAAAAATTGGGATTTATTAAAAATAAAAAATGGATTTTCAAGGAAAAAAGCTAAGGCATTACAAGATGATCCAATAGTTTTATCCCTTGCTCGTAGTGGTGTAAAAGTTAGAGATATTTCTACAAACGAAGGGCAATTGGCTGCTAGTTATTATGAATATAATCCTGTTGCAGTTAACGATATGTTGCTTAATCCGATGGATTTACAAAGCGGTGCCAATTGTAGCATTTCCAAAGTTAACGGTGTTATAAGCCCCGCATATATAAATTTAAGACACAAAAAGGGATTTAACCCCGAATTTTATGACTATTATTTTAAATATCAATATTGGTCTTATGCATTTTTTACTTATGGTAAAGGCGTTTCGTTTGATAATAGATGGACACTAAATGAAGATACTCTAATGAATTTACCATTACTTGTCCCAAACAAAGAAGAACAAGATTTGATTGCTAAATTTTTAAATAAAAAATATGCGGAAATCGATGGTATAACAAAGGATTTGCAAAAACAAATAGATACACTTGAAAACTATAAAAAATCAGTTATTACTGAAGCTGTAACAAAAGGATTAAATCCAACTTCTGATTATAATTGCAACGTAAAACAATGGTTTGGTAAAATTCCAAGACATTGGGTTGTATCAAGAATTGCTGCAATATATAAATTAAGAAATTCAAAAGTTAATGACCGTGATTATCCACCTTTATCTGTTACAATGCAGGGAGTAGTACCGCAGTTAGAAAACGTAGCAAAATCAGACGCACACGATGATAGGAGATTGGTTTGTAAAGGGGATTTTGTTATCAATAGCAGATCTGATAGGCGTGGCTCGTGTGGTATCGCTTTTACAGAAGGGTCAGTTTCTTTAATTAATACAGTTTTATGTCCCCTTACAAACATGAATGCAAGATACTATAATTGGCTTTTTCACACAGTAGAATTTGCTGATGAGTTTTATAAATGGGGGCACGGAATTGTTGATGATTTGTGGACAACAAATTGGCAAGATATGAAAAATGTATTAATACCTAGTCCTCCAATTCAAGAGCAAAAAGAAATTGCAAATTATTTAGACAATAAATGTGCTGAAATTGATGAGATTATTAAAAGTAAAAAAGATCAGCTAGAAATAATTGAAGAATATAAAAAATCTTTGATCTATGAATACGTTACAGGGAAAAAAGAAGTTAAAAACGCTTAAGAAGGAAATATTATGTGGTGGCAATGGTTAATATTTGGATTAATAATTTTAATGGTGCCAGTTGGCTTGTATGAAATTAAAAAATTTGTGGAAAAAAGAATTAACCCAACTGAAGAACAAAATAAAATAGCTAATCAAAGATTTGCCATTTTATGTTTATTCTATTGGCTTTGTGATTGTTTTTATATGACATTTATTATCAATAATCTAACATGGAAGTTTATCCTTGGTGGATTGATAATGGTTATCATATTCTACAATTTAACTAAAGCGTTTATAATAGGAGATTCACAATTAAAATTTGGTTTAATTCAAGATTTTATTATAGGAGTTGCTTTAACCATTTATTTAATATATATCATTCCAAATGAAAGTTTACAACAAGTAGTTATACCGATTGTTTCTGCAGTTTATGGTGGGTTACTCACCCTTGTTGGCGTTGCATGGACTATAAGGAAATCTGATAAAGATAGAAAAGAGGAAGAAATTAAGAAAGCTAAACCTGTAGTATTTATATCATCCTTAGAGACTACATCTGTAGATAGTAAAACTTTAATAAGAAAAGTCTTGTTAAGTAAACAAAATAAAGGAACGCTTAAAAAAAGTGATAACGATTCATCTTGTTACAATTTGCATTATATTTTAATAAATAATTCGGACTATTCACATGTGACAATCAGAGGATTTGTAATAAATAAGGATTACCATTTGTATGACTTTGGACAAGTTTTACCCAAAGATGCAACTATTCTTTTGATTAACGATTATAAATTTGAATTTAAAGGTAAGATAAGCTATGTGGCAATTCTTATTCAAGACATGATGGATAATTTGTATGAATTAGAATTAAATTTTAATTTAGAACGAAGTAAGTATACATCTATTATAACGATCAAGGTAAACAGTGGAATTGAGTTAAGACAAACAAGTTTGCAAATCAACCCAAAGGAGATATAAAATGAACAACATTTTAACCGAAAAAGAATATCAAAAATTTATATTGGATATTTTAGAAAAACAAAATGGTTATAGAATTAGAAAAAATGTTAAATATGACCGTCTTTTTGCAATGGATAAAGAAATGCTGTTTGAATTTTTGAACTCTACCCAACCTAATGAAATGGCAGCTTTAATAAAAATTTACAAAGATGCAACAGCAGAAACCATTGTAAATTATATTAATGCAGAAATAACCAATCCTAAAAAAGGCCTAATATATGTTTTGAAGCATGGTGTTGAAATATCAAACTATCACCTAGATTTAATGTATACTAAACCAGCAACAAGTTTTAATACAGAACTCATTAAAAAGTACGAAAAAAATATCTTTTCTGTAATGGAAGAAGTTTGGATTAGTGATGAAGAAAGAATTGATGTTGTGATATTCTTAAATGGTCTTGCTATAATGTCTTTTGAATTGAAATGTAATTTTTCAGGACAATCATATGGAGATGCAATATATCAATATAGAACTCAAAGGAATCCTAAAAACAGATTATTCTTATTTAAGGCAGGATGTCTTGTTAATTTTGCTATGGACTTACAAGAAGTTTATATGACAACGAAATTAAATGGAGAAAGTACATTCTTCTTGCCTTTCAATATGGGAAATGGCGAAGGTATTAACGCCGGCAAAGGAAATCCTGTTTTTCAAGAGAAATATTCCATACATTACATGTGGGATGATATTTTAACCAAAAATACTATTCTTGGTCTTATTAATGATTTTATTTTTGTTGAACATAAAGAAGAAACAGATGAAGTGACAGGAAAAACAAAAGTTAAAGAAAATTTGATATTCCCAAGATATCATCAATTAGATGTAATTAGAAAAACTTTAGCAGACCTCCAAATCAATAAAACAAGTCAAAATTATCTTATCCAACACAGTGCTGGCTCTGGAAAAACAAATTCAATAGCATGGCTTGCACACAGATTAACATCTTTGCATGACAATGAAAACAAAATCATATTTGACAACATAATTATTTGTACGGATCGTGTTATTGTTGACAGGCAATTACAATCTGCAATTATTGGAATGGAACACAAGTCTGGCGTTATAAAAGTAATGGATGATAAATGTTCATCGGCTGATTTAAAGTCTGCACTTGAAAGTAATGTAAAAATTATTGCAACAACAATTCAAAAGTTTCCATACATAGTGGATTCGGTTAAAAATCTTAACAAAAAACATTTTGCTGTTATTATTGATGAGGCACATTCATCTACTGCAGGCAAAGATATGGCCGCAATTACCAAAACATTAGGCTCTGGTGATATTACAGTAAGCGATGATGGCGTTTATGATGCAGAAGATATGATTGTTGATGAAATATCAAGAAATGGCAAACAATCAAATGTTTCTATGTTTGCTTTTACCGCCACGCCAAAACCTACAACATTAAACTTGTTTGGTAGAGTTAATAAAAAGGGACAAAGAGAAGCCTTCCATCTTTATTCAATGAAACAAGCAATTGAAGAAGGCTTTATTTTGGATGTTTTAGAAAACTTTACTGAATATAAAACTTATTATCAAATAAACAAAGACATATCTGAAGATCCAAGATGTAAAACCGTAGATGCAAAAAGGCAAATCGCAAGATTTGTTGAACTTCATGAAACAAATATTGCACAAAGAGTTGAAGTTATTGTTGAACACTTTAGAACAACAGTAATCAATGAACTTGGTGGAATGGCAAAAGCAATGGTTGTTACTGTTTCAAGAGCAAGCGCTGTTAAATATAGACAAGCATTTGAAGATTATGTTACAAAAAAAGGATATACAAATATTCATGCACTTGTTGCTTTCTCAGGAAAAGTAAAATTGCCAGATGATGAACGAGAATACACTGAAAGTAATATGAATGGATTTTCTGAGGAAAAATTGCCAAAAATGTTTGATAGCGAAGCATTTAATGTTTTGCTTGTTGCAAATAAATATCAAACCGGCTTTGATCAGCCAAAATTATGTGCAATGTACGTTCTTAAAAAATTGAGAGGTGTAAATGCAGTTCAAACATTTTCTAGGCTAAACCGCATCTATCCGCCTTTTGAAAAGAAAACGTTTATTCTTGATTTTGTTAATACCTATGATGAGATTGTTGATGCTTTTAGTCCTTATTATACTACAACCTTACTTGCAAATTCAGTTTCTGCAAGTTCTGTATATGAGCTAGAAGCAAAACTAGATGGTTATATGATATTAGATCCATACGATATTGATGTTGCTACAAATATTATTTACAAGAAAAACATTGATGCTCGCGATAAAAAACAACTTACATTTTATTTGCAAAGAGCCGAGCAAAAATTGCACCAGTTTGAATTGTTAAAGCAAATTGAAATAGTAGCTGTAATAAGGCATTTTGTAAGATTTTATGAATTCCTTATTCAGGTATCATGTTTTGAAGATGTTGACTTGCATAAGAAATACTTGTTCTTAACTTATTTACTATCTTTTGTTAATATAAAAAATCCCGGTGGTGGTTTTGATTTGACCGGTAAAATTAAGGCTTCTAATTTTATACAAAAGAAAGAAGATGAACATAAAAATGAAGCATTGACACCAGACCCTATAGTCAAATTGCCTACAGCGGAGACATTTAATTTAACTGAAGATAAAGTTAAACATCTTTCTGAAATAATTGCAGAAATAAATAATAGAACAGGCAGAAGTTACGATAATGATGTCGCAATAAAGGCAATGCTACAAATAAAAGATTTGCTTATGAAATCAGCAAAATTAAAAGAAAGCGCAAAAAATAATACACAAAAAGATTTCGAATTTTCATATTTTGACGATGTTGATGACGCCTTAATAGAAGGCTTATCACAAAATCAAGATTTCTTTTCTCTTCTTTTAAATAACCCAGACATGAAAAAAGAAGTTATGGGAATTTTCATGAGCGAAATATATAAAGATTTAAGAAATAATTAAAATTTAACAAAAATTATATAGTCGGTTAAGGAGTTTTTTACATGGAATTTGGGCTTTATGAACAAATTATTAATAAGGCATTATCCAGTATTGATGAAGAATCAATACAAGTTGAAAAAAACAAAATAGATAAAGAAAAAGCACCCCGAATATTATCTAAATATTTTTCTTCTGTTTTGGAAAGTGGATTAAAAGATTTAAAGGATTCTAATTGTTCGGTAGAAGAACAATTAGAATTTTGTAATTACTTAATCTCTCAGATTGAAGATAAAACTAATGATAAATTTTACGACACTCAAAAGATTAATAGCGATGGAGAAATATTGTATTCATTGGTTAATAAACAGAACAACATTGCAGCAGTTAAAACAACATATCCAACTCGCCCATACTATTCAATCTCTGAACCATTTATTTTTACTGGGGCAAATACAGATGCTCAGTTTTTAAGCGAGTTGAAAAAAGAAATTGAAAGTTCAGATGAAATAGACTTTATTGTTTCTTTTATAAAATGGAGTGGTATTGTTAGAATGTTTGACGATTTGAAAACATTTACTGACAATGGTGGTAAACTTAGAATAGTTACAACTACTTACACCGGAAGTACTGATGCTAAAGCAATTGAAAAATTAGCAGAACTAAATAATACTGAAATAAAAATCTCGTATAACACCAAATTCACTAGGCTTCATGCTAAAAGTTATGTTTTTAAAAGAAGAACTGGTTTTTCAACAGCGTATGTGGGTTCTTCAAATATTTCAAGTGCGGCTTTAACAAGTGGCACAGAATGGAACGTGAAAGTTACTGAACATGAAATGAAAGATGTTTTTGATAAAATATGTGGAACATTTGAAGTATATTGGCATAATGAAGAATTTGAAACATTTACAATAAAAGACCAATTAAAGCTCAGACAAGCACTAAATGAAGAAAAATATCCAAGGAAAAATGAAAATAATCCTTATGTTATAGACATTATTCCCCATCCTTATCAAGAACGTGTTTTAGAAAAATTAAAAGTTGAAAGAGAAAATTTTGGAAATTACAAAAATTTAGTTGTGGCAGCTACTGGAACCGGGAAAACAATAATTTCAGCATTAGATTTTAAACGTTTCTTGGCAGAACATAAAAATCAAAAAGTTAACTTCTTGTTTGTTGCCCATAGAAAAGAGATACTTGAACAATCAATTAAAAAATTCCGATCAGTATTGAAAGATCATAATTTTGGAAATTTGATGGTAGATGGAATAATTCCTCCTAGTTTTGATAATTTATTTATTTCAATTCAAACTTTTAATTCGAAAAAACTGTATGAAAGTGTTTCTTCAGATTTTTATGATTATATTGTTGTTGATGAATTTCATCATGCAGCTGCGGATACTTATCAAAGATTATTATCGCATTTTAACCCAAAAATTCTTTTGGGATTAACAGCTACCCCTGAAAGAATGGATGGCAAAGATATATTAAAATATTTTAATGGAAAAATTTCAGCAGAAATTAGATTGCCAGAATCAATTGATAGAAATTTACTTGTTCCGTTTTCTTATTTTGGTATTTCAGATGATACTGATTTAAGTGATGTGAAATGGACTAAAGGTGGTTACGACTTAAAAGAACTTGATAATATATTATCTTTCAATAAAGCTAGGGCTTCCATGATTGTTCAATCCTTAGATAAATATCTTAACGATATTGATGGTGTAAAGGGCTTAGGTTTTTGCGTAAGTAAAAATCATGCTGATTATATGGCTAAAATTTTCAATGATTGTAATATTCCATCACTCTCTCTGAACTCTGATAGTTCCGAAGCAGACAGAGGTACAGCAAAAAATAAATTAATTAATGGCGATATAAAATTCATTTTTGTAGTTGATTTGTATAATGAAGGAATTGATATTCCAGAGGTTAATACCGTTTTGTTTTTACGCCCAACAGATAGTTTAACTGTATTTTTACAACAACTTGGTAGAGGTCTGAGACTATCAGATGGCAAAGACTGTTTAACGGTTTTGGATTATGTGGGACAAGCAAATAAGAAGTTTCGATATGCAGATAAATATCAAGCCTTGCTTGGTGTAAATGCTGGCTCAATTTCAACAGAAATTAAAATGGGTTTTCCGAACCTGCCTAAAGGTTGTTTTATAACGTTAGAAAAGAAAGCAAAAGATTATGTCCTTAACAACATACGACAATCGTTTAACAATAAAAACAATATTATTGAAAAATATGATAATTTCGAAAATGATAGTGGATTGCCTGTTAGTTATGCGAATTTTTTCAATTATTACAACTTAAACCCTGCCAAAATATATAAAATGGGCATTTCTTTTACAGGCTTACAAAATAAAGACTTGAAAGATAATGACAAAATTATAAACTTTTTAGCGAGGGCAACCCAAATAAATTCAACGGCATGGATAAAAAAACTATTAGATTTATTACCTAAAATTAAAAATAAATCTCTTACAGATATCACTGAGTATGATAAACGATGTTTATTAATGATTCATTATACTTATGAAGCTCAAAAATCACCAAAATCTCTTGGTTTTAACAATGTGTTTGAAAGTATTTATAGTTTGATCAATACTGATTATTACGATGAAATTTTAGAATTATTAAAATTTAATTATTCAAAAATTGATATTACAAATTCACCGTTAGTGTTAGATGGTAAAAATCCATTAGAATTATATTCTAGTTATTCTAATGCTCAAATTTTGGCTGGGTATGGAATATATACGGAGGATACATATTATCCATTAACGGCCGGAGTTTGGTATATTGAAAATCAAAAGACAGATATATTTTTTGTTACATTAAATAAATCAGAAAAGTATTATTCACCAGAAACGAGATATGAAGATTATTCTATTAATGATGAATTATTTCATTGGCAATCTCAAAATGGCACAGATGTTACATCTAAGGTTGGTCAAAGATATATTCATCATAGAGAAACAGATAACAAAATACTTATTTGCGTAAGAAACAACAGAAACGACGAAACTGGCTTGACGGAGAATTATTCAATTTTGGGTTTTGCAGATTATGTTTCACATGAAGGCTCAAGGCCTATATCTTTTGTTTGGAGATTGAAAAATAAAATACCAGCAAAATTCATTGAGCAAACAAGTAAATTAATGGTAAATTAAAATGTTTAGCAGTTTATATCTTCGACAATATTTCGGTAAAAATATTATATTATAAGCGAGGTATACTAATGATTATCACAGACGCACAAATACAAAGATTATTGAAAACTCATACGGAAAGATCTGAAGAAGATAAAGCTGCTGTGGCTGTCCTTGAAAATTTTTTGAAATCATCTAATATTTTTTCAAATTTTTCATCTGGAGATAAGTGGCCTAATATTGATGGAACATTTGAATTTGTTTCAAATCCTTTAATTGATAGACGCCCAGATCAAAATTTTTTTGTCCAAATAAAAGGAACAAGTGTCTATAAAGAAGAAGATGGATTAATAAAATATCATTTACAAAGTTTAGGTTTTCCTGTTTTTATTGGTAAAGAGGTTACAAGTGATCCTGGCATACTATTTATAGTTCTTAACCCAACACAAAGAGGCAAAGAACGTGTGTTTTGGAAACATATATCCGGGAAATTCTTAAGTGAAATAGATTTCGATAAAGATAGCACAACAATAACATTAACAAAACAGGATGAAATAGAATATAGCGATGTTTCAATTAATGAATTTGTAGAAAAACTACAAAAGATTAAAGACAATCATTATTTTACTAAGAAATTAGATAATTTAAATTATAAAAAAGAAGATGTCTATAAAATTATTGAAGCGCGTAATAAAGATATATGTGAAGCTATTGATAGATTAGAGATAGAAAACGAAACTCGAGAAACCATCTCAAAAAAGATGATTACGCCTCTAGAGGATTTTTGTTCTGCTGTCCTATTACTTAATGCAATTTCGCATAATGTTCAGAAACCAAATATTAGGGATGCATGGGATATTGCATTGTTTGATAGAAAAACAAAATTCTTGAATAATTTTTTACAATGCTTAAAATATATAGGTCGAAGAATTCCAGAAGATGGTCAAAATGAACGATTAATGTTAAAGTACTATGATTATTTATGGGGCATAAGAGATTTTTTAAAATCCCGATATGGTATATCTGTTCTACAAAATTTGGAAAAATTTCCGACACATATTGACACTGAAGATGAGGAATATTACGAAAAAATTGCGAATTTGATTGAAAAATCGACAGAGGACGTTGGTGGTGTTAATAAATCGAGATATTTTATTGAAAAGAAAGTGCCATTTTTTATAGGCGGAAAAAGATATTATGAATTGACACTACAATTATCAGGTAAGTATGCATCAAAATTTAACAGAATTATTGCATATTCTAAAGAAGACATATCAACAAATTACACTATTCAAATTGGTTATATAAAAGATTATGTTGAATTATGGGAAAATCCTTCCGAAATAAAAATTATAAAAAACTGGAAGGTTTCCATTGATCCTGCAGTAATAAATAAGTTTACGAGTATCTTAAATAAGGAATTAAAATTATCATCCAATTTTGGCGAATACAATTCGCTTATGAAATATTTGAAAAATACCGAAATGAGTTTCTTAGATATTATTGATCTAAGAGATGACAAATTTAATGATATTATTAAAACCATATACAACAATAAAAATACTAACCATTTTAAAGATATTTTAGAAATTTTACACAAACAGTTTCATATTAAATCTAAAATCTATGGTAAAAACACAATAAGATTTTTATTGCAAAAATTTAGAGAGGAAACAATAGAATGCGTCCTTCGTAAACCGGATGAAACGAAAGAATTTCCTAATAAAAACCTACTCTTATCCTCTAGATGTAGTCCTTTTGAAAATAATCCATTTTTATATAATATACCAGGTAGTAAAAGTAATAAATCAGCTTTTTCACAGGATATATTGAAGTCAGTTGGGTTAAATGAGCTAAAAGATAATAGAATTTATGTCTACTTAAAAACATTAACAGAACAAAGTGGTGAAATTTATCATGATAAATCAAAAATAGACCCTGAAACATTATCAGAAATTATTCCATATAACAATAATTTGAAAGAATGGGATAAAAACTGTGGATTTTCAATACTTGAAAATGAAAAATATGTTTATATTGAAGAATACGAAAAACAAACGATTTCTATTTTAAAAAGATTAATGGACAATACCAACAATGGTGTAGAGGGACAAAAACAATTAAACGCAAAATTTATTAAAGAGCATAATGACTTATTTCAAGACACTCCCACAAATAAGATTGATCCATTAAAAAAATATGCTATTGAAAATATTTTTGTAAATAATAAAATAATCATGGTCTATGGTGCAGCCGGAACTGGGAAAACACAACTTATGGATTATATTTCCACATTAATGGATGGTAGAAGCAAACTTTTCCTAACACAAACTCATACAGCTAAAGAAAACTTAGAACGAAGGATTTCTATACCCGGAGCTCAAAGTAAATTCGCAGTTATTGATCAAATAAACAGAGGCAAAGAAAATGTAAACTATGATATCGTTTTTATAGACGAATGCAGTACAATAGATAATTTAAGTATGTATAGATTACTTAAAAAAATAAATCCAAACGCGTTATTGGTTTTAGTTGGAGATATACACCAAATAGAATCTATTGATTTTGGCAATTGGTTTTATTATGCAAAAGACATTATTTCACCTTCTGCGATCGTCGAATTAACTAGTACATGGAGAACGGAAGATAACGATTTAAAAAGTTTGTGGGAAGAAGTTAGATTTATTGGTCAAAATATTACAGAGAAATTGGTCATAGATGGCCCATTTTCTGAGGAAATTTCAAACAATTTATTTAAAAACAAGACAGATGAAGAAATCGTTTTATGCTTGAATTATGATGGCCGTTTTGGTTTGAACAATATTAATAATTACTTTCAAGATTTAAATAATTTAAGTGTAGCTTTTCATTGGTATGAATGGACATATAAAATTAATGACCCAATTTTATTTAATGATACAAAAAGATTTCCTGCGCTATATAATAATTTAAAAGGCAAGATTGTTGATATAGAAAAAAGTGAAGATCAAATAACATTCAAAATTGAGGTGTATAAAATTTTAACAGCACTCGACATGAATGGAGAGTTTGAAATTTGTAGTAACTTAGATAATTCGACAATAATAAAAATAACAGTATTTGACAATAAGGGAGGCGCAAGTGAAGAAGAACGCGAGTTATCTAGAATGCGTTCAATTATACCCTTTCAAATTGCTTATGCAGTTTCAATACATAAATCACAAGGGCTTGAGTATGACTCTGTTAAAATAGTTATACCTAGATCAAACTCTGATAAAATATCCCATGGAATTTTTTATACTGCTATTACAAGAGCAAAGAAGAAACTAAAGTTATATTGGCATGCAGAGACAATGAATTTAGTGTTGGAAAACATAAAAAATAATAATAAAAAGCATATAAGTTTGGATATTATAAAACAAAAGATATATGAGGAAAAAGATAATGAAATTTGATTTCATTATCTTTTTTTATGGGAATTTTAATAATTTGTGAGTTTTAATAACAAAAAAATTTTATTTTTTTTAATGAAAATTTAAAAAAATACCCTGACGATTTGGGAAAATATGTAGTTAATAAAGTGAGGAGATTAAAAAAATTTAATGAAATTTTTCAAAAAGTGGCAAAAATAGGGCAACGATTTTAGAAAACGAGTGGTTAACATTATAGAGGGAGATTTTTTTTGAATGGCGTTATAGTTCTCTTACAAAGAAAAAATATTTTTGAAATTTGGAAAAAAATGAATTGCTAAATGCAAGGATTTATGGGCATTTCAGGAAAAGTCGTGCCTTACGCCCCCTTATATATATGAGGGGAAAATTTGGACCACATTATATTTTTCTAACAAAGAAAGAATTTGCTTACTCTTTTTCAACAAATAACAAAGCCACCAAGATATATCCAACAAATAAGAATTGAGCAACCCCATTGTCGGACCCTTGTTTATATTATATACATTAAATTAAATATTTTTACTTGTTAGATAAGAAAAGAAAATTTAATAAAGAAAAGAAATTTTGATTGCTGGCATGGTTAATCGCCGTGATTACAAAACTTCATGTCAGTGATTTTAGAAAGATGAACAATTAAGAAATCAATTTGTGGTTTCTTTTTTTGTTGTGAATGAATTTATTAAAAGGAGGTACAAAGCCAAAATCAAGCCATTATGACAAGAAAATAGTGTAGACAGATAAATTATCATCAAAAGGAGGATTGAGCCAAATATGGATTAAATAAACAACTTTTAAATGTGTTTTAAATAGAAAGATTGACGCGTAAGTAAATATCAAAATCAAAAGGAGGAATTATGAAAGAAATTAAATCAGACAAGGTATTTGAAAAGAAGATACGAATTTATCAAATAAATAGATTGGAGGAACTAAATGATTTTTATCAAAAGCACAAACGAGAATACAAAAATATGAACGAGTTTTTAGTAAGTT
>ERZ808245.504-NODE-504-length-19144-cov-3.175441_pt1 | contig 19144 bp, 21 predicted proteins | sample MGYA00521243_ERZ808245 | MGnify/ENA primary metagenome ERZ808245 (study PRJEB31516, sample SAMN03275576) | gut metagenome | biome: mammalia-associated habitat; material: feces | host: Papio cynocephalus | place: Kenya | collected 2012-07-07 ... | reverse complement strand
AAAATAAATTTTAATAAATAATTATTAATATATAATATTAGGAATTCAAAAAACGTCAAATTACGTAAAAAGCCATTATTTTATTAAAAGAATTCGCAAAACTTAACTAATTTTTAGAATTCTTTTATATGTTGAAAAAATATATAAAAGAGTTATTAAAAATGTGGGTTTTGCGTATTTTTTTTAAAAAAAATTTATTTGGAGGTTCTCGATATGGAACAATTTGACCTTGTTGTCGTTCGTAAAGTTTCGGCAAAGTCGCAAAAAACTTATGTATTTTTAGGAGTAGATTTAGGTTATCGTATTGCTAGTTTAACTTTTGATGTTGCTTTGATTTCTGAATTGTCTAATATTTCAATACGTAATCTTAATTCTCTTGAGATTGATAAGGTTGTTACTATTGGTAACGTAAAGTTAGGTAAATAATATGCGTGTTTTATCTATATTAATTACTATTGTTCTTATTTTTCTAACTGGTTTTGAAATTTATAAATTAGTTAGAGATATTATTAATAAGAAGAAAAATACAAAAAAGGAGAGTGATGAATAATAATGTCTGGTACTTCTCTTGTTTCTAATATTATTGAAATATTAGTAAGCGGTATTAGTGGTATTGCTACTGGTGTTGGTCAAGGATTGAGTACATTGGCTAAAGGTATTTTCTTTGAAACTACTGGTGAAGGTGCATCTGCTACCACTACATTAAGTGTTCTAGGAACTTGCATAATTGCATTTGCTGGTATTAGTTTAGCACTTGCTTTATGTCGTTGGGTATTAAACTTTTTTAGTTCATTAGGACAACGCAATAGATAGTATCTATTTGCATAGATAGGTAATATATTATTGCCTATCTTTTTTTTAAAAAAATTTAAGGAGAAAATGATGTTAAAAGAAAAAGTTGAACATTCAATTAAACTTTTAAAAACTTATGAAGATGTCGCATTATCAAGATGTCCAAAAGGTTATATTGTTGGTTATAGTGGTGGTAAAGATAGTGATGCACTTGCATTATTTAAAAGAGATTCAAATAAAAATTTTTTAAGGGGGTTATTTTGTGAAATATTTAATTTGGTTTATTTTAGGTTGTGTTGCTTTATTTTTTGTTAAAAAGTTTATGAATAAGTTTAAACTTTGTAAAATTGGTTCTTTGTCACTTGTAACTGGTGGTGTTAAATGTGGAAAATCTACTTTATCTACTTATATGGCTATAAGTACTTATAAGTCTGTAAAAAGAAAAGTTAAAGTTAAAAACTTTTTTAGAAAATTATTTAAAAAAGAATTAATAGAAGAGCCTTTACTTTATAGTAATATTCCGCTCGCTTGCGATTATGTTCAAGTAACTGAAGATTTGTTATTACGAAATAAACGTTTCCGTTATGGTTCTGTTATATTAATTCAAGAAGCAAGTTTGCTTGCTGATAGTCAATTAATTAGAGATATGACGATTAATGAAAGGTTATTGTTATTTAATAAATTAATAGGTCATGAAACTAAAGGCGGTTGTATTATTTATGATACTCAATCTATTAGTGATTGCCATTATTCTATTAAGAGATGTTTAAGTAATTATTTTTATATTCATCATTTGGTAAAGTGGGTTCCGTTTGTTTTGATAGCATATGTTCAAGAGTTTAGGTATGCTGATGATAATTCTACTATTTCTATAAGTGATAAAGATGCTGAAGATACTTTAAAAAAGGTTATTATACCTAAATCTATTTGGAAGTATTTCGATTGTTACAATTATTCTACTTTTACTGATTATTTACCTGTTGAAGATAAATTAGTTAATAATAATAAATTTTCTTGTTTAAAGTCTAAGACTATTGTAAGTTTTAGAAAAAATTATAATAAGGAGTGTGATGTTAATGAGAAAGAGAAACGTTAGTTATTTAATAGATAAATTATTTTGGTCTTTAGTTCTTATTTTACCTTTATTAATTTGGTTAATTGTAATTGCTCGTACTGGTCAATTATCTAGTTTAGTTGATGTAATGACTGATACTCATCTATTACCTTTAATGAATAATAGTATTTTTACTACATTATCTGATGTTTTTGGTTCGAATGGTGTAGTTCCTTTAATTCAAAATGCTGATATATTATTATATTTTAGTTATTTTATAATAGTAACATTAATTCATTTGTGTGTTGATTTTTTGCTATTTATTCCACGAATTGCTATGAATTGGCTAGATAACTTATATAAATTAGGGGGTGCTGAAAATGATTAATTTAGTTTTAATATTAAATATTGTTACAATATTAGTTTGTTTGCCTATGAATTTATTAATATTAATACAATTTTTTAAAAAGGTTAATAGTTACAATAAAAAAGGAGTGAAAACTTATGTTAAGAATAAAAAATAAAAGGTTAATTAATTTTATATTAATAACATTATCGTTAATATTAGTGTTATCTTTTGGCTTTGTTCTTTTTCAAAAAAATGTTAATAGTGTTAGGGCAGTTAGTGAAGATGTAGAAATTCAATTAGATGATAGAGTTAATAAAGTTACTTCTTCTTCTACTCCAACTTCTATTGATTTACTTTACTTTGATGTTCATAGTGATGAATTTGCTTCTATTGATTATAAATCTACATATTCTCGTTTTAATTCTACTAATTTACATTCTAGTAATTATTTCTTATTAATTACATTACCTTCTACTACTGCTATTTCTCAATCTGGTTATTCTGATACTATTTATTGTTATTTTAGTTATATTTCTTCTTTAACTTCTACTTATGTTCGTGTTGTTAATAATTTATTTACTGGTTATGATGTTGTTAATTCTTATGATTTACGTTTATTTTTAACGTCTGCTAATTTTAATAAACTTATTACTTATGGTAATTATTTTATAATAACAATTAAATTTAATTCTAGTGATGATTATTTTACTATTTCTTCTCCTGCATTGTCTTATGCTTATTCTTCTTCTCTTAATTCTTATGATGCTGGTAAGAATGAAGTAATTAATAATCCTAATGATTATAATTTATATACTGATGCTCAATATCGTTCTGCTTATATTAATGGTAAGAATGAAGTAATTAATAATCCATCTAATTATAATTTATATACTAAAGAGCAATACGATAGTAATTATACTGCTGGTTATAATGCTGGTATTATTAATAGTGATAATTATAATACTGGTTATAATGCTGGTAAGAATGATGTAATTAATAATCCTAATGATTATAATTTATATGATGATGATCAATATAATAATAATTATAATTTAGGTTTTAATAATGGTAAATATGAAGTAATTAATAATCCATCTAATTATAATTTATATACTAAAGAACAATATGATAATAATTATACTGTTGGTTATAATGCTGCTAAAAATGATTTTACCGGTTTGGGTATTTTTAGTTATGTAACTTATTATAATTATGCTAAAGGTATTGGTAATAATGCTGATTATTTGCTTTCTACTGGTCGTTTGAATAGTAATAATGTTACTTACTATAATGGTGGTTTTTATAATGATAAGACTTTAAGAACTGAATTAGAGAATTATTTAGATGAAAATTCTTCTAATTATAATGGTGGTTATCTTTCTTTAGTTTTTGATACTCCTATTTCAACAACTAGATATTATAGTTTTGTTGTTAGGGGGTTTGAATTTGGTAATTCAATTGAGTTTTATTTTGATGATAATTCTACACTTGAATTCAATCGTGCTGATAACTTCAATATTGATAGTATTAATTTGAATGGTTTAAATAAAAATATTATTAAAATTGATTTAATTTTTGCTAATGCTGATTATTTGACTTTTGGATTATCTGCTAATACGTTAGTAGAAGATAGTTATAATACTGGTTATAATGATGGTAAGGGTAGTGTAGATACTGCTAATATATATAACTCTGGATATAATGCTGGTTATAATGTTGGTAAAAATGATGGTTTAATTGCTGGTAAAGATTATACTTTTATTGGTCTTATTGGTGCTGTTGTTGATGCTCCTATTAAGGCTTTTACTAGTTTATTTAATTTTAATTTATTAGGGTTTAATTTACTTAACTTTATCACTGCTTTATTTACTATTTGTGTTATTGTAACTATTGTTAGGTTATGTATTGGTGGTAAGTAATATGCGTAATAATGATAAAGTATCTTTTATAGGCCGTTCAATTTTTATAATATTCTTACTTTTACTTGTTATTTCTTTTGTTCGTTTATTATTTAATTCTTCTTTAGTTACTTTTACTGGATTTCTTGATTTTTTAACTACCTGTCCAACTATTACAATTCCTACATCTTTTTATAATTCATTGTCTCTTGCTGGAATTGATTGGGGTATTTTTAATTGGTTTAGAAACTTTTTAAATTTTTTTACTTCATCTTTTAGTTTTATTATTTTTATTATTACTAATTTAATTAATGCTTTATCAATTGTTTTTTGGTTTTTAAAATATATATTAATTTAATTAATAGGGTAATAGGGACGATGTCCCTATACTGGTTGTAAAATAATTGTTTACTTATTATGTTAATTTAATAATTGATTACTTATTATGTAAATTCAATAAATTGTTATTATATTTGTATTATTTGTTATTTATTTAGTTTATGTATGTTGTTTTCATTTATTATGTTAATATTGCTGATTAACGTTATTTTATTATGTTATTAAATTTTATACACTGAAATAGTTCTAATATGCTGTAATTAGGGTTTAAAGGGATTTTTTAAAAAATCCTTATTATAAATTCTCATGGTTTGCAACGTTATTAATTTACTAATTTCGTCGCACTTTATCTTGATATGTGCGACGAATTAAGCATAGATTATTTCGTTGCAAACCTGAATAAAGGTTATTTTAATATGAGTAAATCAAATTTATTGTTAAAGAATAAATTATTGAATAATGGTTTGTATGATTTGTTTTTAAAAAATAAACTTGCTTTATATTCTGATTATTGTTCTAATACTTATGATAATTGTTATTTTAATGAACGCTTGCGTAGTTATTTGAATATTGCTTTTTATGATTATATGACAGATGAAGAGTATTTAGAGTGTGAAAGAATTTTTAATTCTTTTAGAAAACGTACTTCTCGACTTCGTAAACGTATTGAATGTATGCTTTCTAATTCTGATTGTATTTTTTTAACTTTAACTTTTACTGATGATATTTTTATTAAAACTTCAATTGATACTCGTCATAGATATGTTACACGTTTTTTAAATTTATTAAATTGTGATTATGTTGGTAATATTGACTTTGGTAAACTTAATGGACGTGAGCATTATCATGCTTTAGTTAATTGTAATTTGGTTAATTGTAATTCTTGGTCTTATGGATCTATTAATTTTAAAAGGGTAGTTAATAAAAATTCTTTAGCCATTGCAAAGTACATTGCAAAGTTAACTAATCATGCTATTAAATCTACTACTAAAAATTCTAAAATAATTTATTCAAGAAAAAGAAGATAGTTAATATAATTTAACTATCTTTTTCTTTTTTCTTAATTTCTTCATATTGTGCGTTTAATACTACATTCTCTTTATGTTTTTTTATTATTTTACTTATTAGTACAATTAATACTATTGGTAATGCTATTATATAAAATAATCCTTCTAATAATATAATAATTATTGGTGTTTCTTCGCGTTTCATAATACTATTCCTTATTTGATAATAAGTTTATATTAATTAATAAAAATTGTCAATTTTTTATTGACATATAAAAATGTTTATTATATACTCAAATAATATAAAAGAATTCGCAAAACTATCCTTTTGCGAATAATTTATAACCGCTTTTATTTTATATTTTTGGCAATTTGGTGTCAATTATTTCTGCAATTTTGCATAAACTACCCCAAATAACTCATAGAACAAAAAAGATGTCTCTAATATTTAGATTATTTTAGAGACATCTACATTTATCTTTTTATAATAAACATTCTATTTTACATCACCTTAATAGTTGAAGTACAAAATTATATTCTTTAAGTCTCGCTCTATGTATTTTGTAATCAGGCATTATACTTTCTATTATTTTGTAAAAATTCTTACTGTGATTAAATTCAAGTAAATGGCACAATTCATGTATTACTACATAATCAATCACTTTATATGGCAACATACTTAATCTTAAATTAAATTTTATCTCTGCAGTACTACTACAACTACCCCATTTTGCCCTAGAATTGTCGATTTTTACCCTACTATAATTTACTTGCATCAGTTCAGAAAAATACTTTATACGTGATGTAACAATCTCTTTAGTAACATTTGTATACCATTTAATAATTAACATATCTCGTTTAAAGCCATCAATATTAGCCGGTAAAAAGATATTACTACCCGATAATTCTACATTCTTTAATCTATCAATTTCTACTTTTGTGTATCTTTCGCCACACAATAGATATTCATTACCATTAATGATTTCAAAATTATTAACATTACTATTTTGTATTACTTTCTGTTTATTTATAATCCATTTTTCTTTTTGTTTAATGAAAGCATATATATATTCCATACTCAATTTTTTTGGTGCTCGAACAATTAATTCACCGTTTTTACTTACCATTAAACTTAAACTTTTTCTATTGGATCTTATAATTGCTGTAGGATTAATCATATTTATCTCCTGTTTTACACATTATATCATAAATGGCTTTATTATTACTACTTTTTTCAATTGCATAATACTATTTAATATCATATTGCATAGTATTTTAATTGACTAAAAACTGCAAATTTTATATTATATTAATATAAATTGTAAAAAATCAAATCTGAAACAAATATAAGTGTAACACACCATAACACTCGATAGTATTATTACATTATCGAAAAAATAATATTTGGTCCCCTAACCTTATTATATCAGGAGGTATTATGGCATCAAGAAAAAGACCCGCTTCAAGAGGATTCGTTAATAACATTATTCTTGAAAGTTTATTAAGTGGAGATAAATACGGCTACGAAATAATTAAAGAAGTTGAAGATAAAAGCAATGGCAAGATTGTTTTGAAACAACCTAGTCTTTATAGTAGTTTAAAAAGATTTGAAGTCAAAGGTTACATAACATCATATTGGGGCGATAGTGATATAGGTGGTAGACGTCACTATTACACAATTACTGAACCAGGTAAAAACTATTATAATCGCACTGTTAATAGAAAGTTAGATAAATTAGATTCACAGTTAGATGAAGAAGATGATGATGATATTGATCAAATATCAATAGATGAAGAACTAACAGATAATGATAAACCTACAGCAGAAGAAACTAAAGAAGTGACTACAGACACTAATAGTGAAGATTACAATATCTTTGAACTACTTGAAAAATCTGATAACAAATCAGATAATAAACTTGAAAATGATAGCAAACTAGAAAAAACACAAAATAAAGAACCTATCAAAGAAAAAGAAACTGGAATTCAAGTTGACATGTTTACTCAAACAGGTCCACAAAATGAAGTTAACAAAGAAGAAAAAGTAAATGTCGAAAATATACAACAATTAAAAATTAATGACACTACCCTTCCTGAAGAAACAAAAACTGAAGATAAAAAAGAAATACCACTAATTAAAGAACAGACTCAAGAATTCTTTAGTTGGGAAGATTTAAAAAGAAAACAAGTTGCACAAAAACATCAAGATGAACCTAAAAAAGAAGAACCACTTAAAAATCAAGTTGTGATTGATGAATATGGAATTGTAAAAATTACTGATTCAGATAGTCAGAAACAAAAAGAACATAAAATTTATGATAATGTAGGTTCAAGAATAGAATATAAAGACCCAGTTATTAAGAAAGTTGAAAAGGTAAAAGAAAAAGAACTTACAGAAGAAGAACGTCATATCATTAACCAAAAGTTTAATGAGAAAATGGATAGATTGATAGATCAAAAAGTAGATCAAAAACGTCAATCAGAGCCTGTTAAGGTACAAGAAGAACCTGATATTGACTATAAAAATATTTTGGGTGAACTACTAGCAAAAGAAGATGACTCACCTATCAGTCAAGAAGACAATATAGTTGATAATAATGATACAAGTTCTAATTACTCTTACCAACATGATATTCCAGAAGAAAAAATCACTGAAGCAATTAATAATGTAGATAATTATATAACCGAACAAAATACCAATAATCAACCTATTAATGATGATTTTGGATTCAAGTTTAAACCATATATGACAGATGTTGATGAGAAAAAAGAAAATAATTTTATTTTATCTAATAAAATAAAAATGAAATATGGTATTTTTATGTTTGTACTTATGATTCTACAAATTTCTACCCTATTTATAATTCTAAAATCAAAAAATTTACTATATACAACAGATTATGTTCTATATGGATTATCTTATGGACTAGCATTAGCAATTTTATTAATTTGTATAATTCCTTTCTTTATTTTACCAGATAAACGTAAAGCCAATAATTTTAGATTAGTTTATTCACTAATGTTTAGTATATTGTTATTTTTAGCGACTTGTGCATTGACTTATGCTATTAATACATTCGCCGGCTTAAATAACTCTAATTTAGCATTATTCTCATCTAGATTATTGTTACCAATGATACTATCAATTAATTTTATAATTACACCTTTATTGTATACCCTTTTGCTATACGATAAATCTAATTACTAAAGAGAAAAAATAGAAACCTTTATAAGGCTTCTATTTTTTTGAAAACTTGGGTAATCTAGCAATAATCCAACTTTCTATATTCTCTTGATATTTAGTCATAATAATAACTGCAGCAATAGCCAAAATAATTATAAATGGCCATACAAATAATCCCCAACCAGTAAATGGTATAATATATCCACCACCAAAGAAACTCATACAAACCACACCAATTGGACGTGTAACTAAAGCAATCCAGAAAAAATCTTTAAATTTCATTGAAGTTATACCTGCAATCATACAAAGTATATCATCTGGGAATAATGGTAATAAAAATGCAACAATTAAAAAGAATTTACCTTTTTTACTAATTAAATCAGCGTATTTAATAGCATTATCCTTTCCCACTATCCATTGTACTATTTTAGCACCAAAAACTTTTCCTATAAAGAACGAAGAATATGAACCTAATAATACACCAGTGGCACACAACAAAGATCCTATTGTAGGGCCATAAATTGCTACACCTGTCAAAGTAATAATCATAGAAGGAATAGGAACAAACAATACTTGTAAATACTGTACTAGCACATAAATTATCATCCCCTTGCTTTTTGTAGATAATATAAATTCTTTAAATGTTGCGACAGAAGAAAATACTTCTAACATGTCATATTTGTTAAGTATAAAAATAACAAAAGATACAACAAAAATTATAATATCTGTAACAAAAAACAACCTTGATGGTATCTGTTTTGATTTTTTATAAAATATAAAAGATAGTATTGCTAAAATTATTGATGAGATAGCGATTATTAACCAAACTATTGAAAATTTAGTCACATTAAAATAGTTGATTATTGTAAATAGTGTTAATAGTGGCAACAATATTAACAAAATGTAATATATAAATTTGGATTTAAGCATTTTTACCTCGACACAATTATATATTATTATATTATATAATAGCCTTTGTTATGACTTTACAAAGTAATGTTATTATGTTAAAATACTAAAAATATGGCTATATGTTTCTAATATTTTAATAAAAATATTAGCAATATCTTTAATTGCCAATAATACCAACACAATTTTATTATTATATAAAATAAATTAAAGGATGTTAATTTTGAGTAAAACAGTTCTTAAATTAGAAAATGTTACAAAAGCGTTTGAAGATCGTGTAGCAGTCAATAATGTATCTTTCGAAATTCACGAAGGTGAAATCTTTGGATTTTTAGGACCTAATGGTGCTGGTAAAACAACCACCATGCGTATGATATGCGGTTTAACCAAACCAACACATGGTAAAATTACAATATGTGGTTATGATGTTCAACATAATTTCGAAAAAGCAATGCAATTAACAGGTGGTATAATTGAGAATCCCCTTATGTACGGCTATATGACTGGATATGACAACTTAAAGTATTACGCAAGTCTTTATAAAGGCATTACAAAAGAGACAATCTATGCATATGCAAAAATCGTTGGACTAGAACACAGATTAAAAGATAAAGTTAAATTCTATTCTTTAGGAATGAGACAGCGTTTAGGTATTGCACAAGCATTACTTCATAATCCAAAACTACTTATATTAGACGAACCTTTTAGCGGATTAGACCCACAAGGTGTCGTAGAAATGAGAAAATTCTTAAAGAATCTTGCACAAAAATATAAAATTGCAATAATGGTAAGTTCTCATATGCTTGCCGAAATGGAACAATTATGTGACACACTTGCTGTAATTAATGCAGGACAATTAATCGAACTTAAATCTATTCACCAATTAAAACAAAATATCATTGGATCAAGAAAGATTAAATTTAAAGTTGACTACCCTAACTTCGCAGGCAAAGTTATTATCAACGAATTCCACTTCCCTGTTGATGTTGCAGGTAACAGCATATATGTAAGTGCTGGAGAAGACCAAGTTCCAGAAATAAGCAAACGTTTATTAGATAATGGTTTATCAATATTCGGTGTAGAATTTATATCTAAATCACTAGAAGAAATATTTATGGAACTTATGAAACGTAAAAATAGAGGACATATAGAAATCTTTTAACTAAGGAGTAATTATGGGTGTTTTTCGAATAGCCCGCGCGGAATTTATAAAAATATTTAAAAAACCAAGTGTATATTTGATGGGTGTTATTTTAGCAGCCGTCTTGGTTTTATCTTTATTATTTTTCAATCCGATAGGCAGACAAAATTATTCAGTTACAGTAGATGGTGTTACTGTTGAAAAAGTATATAATAAATTTATGAATGATACTGCTGGCGAAATTACTAAAACAAAATATGATGAAATTATACAAAATAATGTTAACAAAATTAATTTTTATAAAGAATTCAATAATAGAAATGAAAAATTGAAACAAATAAATGAAGAATTTGTTATCATCTATAATGATTTAGTTACACAGAATAAAATTGCTAATAATGACACTAAAATTAATTTAACATTTTTGGAATTGAAAAATAAAGTACAAAATTATTATGATGAATTCAATAATACCAAAGATTTAAAATCATATAGTGCTTTCTTTAAACACTTCACTACTCTACCATCATATAGTGATGCTAGTCTTAATATTACTAAATTATATTCAAAAATTGAAGATGCTACTCCATCAACAATTATTGATTATATAGAAAGCAATAATTTTATAGATAAATTTTCAAAAATATATACTGATAATAGTAATTTTGTAACTACTTCTTTAAATTATTATGTGGACGCAATAAGCAAAAAACAATCAGAATATTATAAAAGTGTTATCAACAATCCTACTTCTTCAAATCAGGAGAATTTCAAAAAGTTAAAAAATGATTTAGCAACCGAATTGGACAACCTATTAACTAATTTAGCCAAACTTAATGAAGATGATCAACATTTAATATTTATGACCACCAAAGATTATGATGAATTGACCAATGCAGTTACAGAAGCCAATTCAATAATCAATTCTTTTGATGATGTATCTAATTTACAGAAACCTGAATATCAAAGACATAAAGAAATTGTTAATAGTTTAAAAGAGTTAGATATTTCTTCTAAAATTAAAGTTTTTACTAACAAATTAATTAAATTCAATGTAGACAATACTACCCTAGATTCATTAGAAAAAATTATAGTTGATAAAATATATAGTTTAAGAACAAGCATAACCGCTAGTATAGAAAATGTTAAACAAAATAATAATACATCAAAACAATCTGATTTAGATAGTATTAATAACTATATAACTTGTTATAGAGTAATTGCACAAAACACAAGCAGTTTAGTTAATGACACAATTAATCTTGAAGCGGTTAAAGTATTAAAATCTTCAAAGATTAATAATTATGTTGGTTTTGAAAAATTTAATATATATGAAACAAAAGAAAATTTAACAAAAACAAAATATTTTATTAATAAAGGCACATTTAACCAAGACTATTCCGATGTGTTTGCATTCAATAGAAATAGTTCAAACAAAACAAGTGCATATGACTTTATGTTCTACGGTATGAAAATAGCAACATTAGTAATTACAATATTTGCTATATTCTTATCAGCAAGTCTTATGGCATCAGAATATGATAGTGGAACAATTAAACTACTAGCAATGAGACCATTTAATAGATGGAAGATAATAACTGGTAAACTTCTAGCAACTATGATATTTGTATTCTTATTTGTTTTATTTAGTTTTATTATCTGTTTAGTTGCTGGTGTATGTATGTATCCTTTAATTAATGCTCCAGTATTAGTTTTATTTAATGGAAGATTAGCATTTGCATTACACCCATTTGTTTTAATGTTAATAAACTTTTTAAGTATTATAGCCGAAATATTCTTCTATGCGGTTATTGCACTTTCAATATCTACAATATTTAGATCCTACACTTCCGCTATATCTATTTCCTGTATTTTATATATATTGGCTACAAGTTTTAATGTGCTATTCGGTGGATATTTCTGGTATGCATTTATACCATTTGTAAATGCTGACTTATTTAAATATATGGGTGGTAGTTTCTTAACTACTCAAACAGGCGGATTAAATTCATTATTTACTTCTACCCTTGTAACAAATGCAAACTTCTTTATATCATTAGGCATTTGGGCAGGTACAATATTTGTCTTCCTATTAATAACACATATCACATTCAAATTAAGAGACTTTTAATAATAAAAAAATCACTTCATTACGAAGTGATTTTTTTATATTAGATAAACTTTAAAATATTTTCAAATATTCCCTATTACAATTATTCTGTAGCATAGTTATCAAAATATCCAGTTACTAGTACAATAGGTGTACCTTTATCTCCACTGCCACTAGTTAAGTCACATAGTGAACCAACTAAATCTGTAATTCTTCTAGGAGTTGTACCCAAAGATTCGGCTTTATTAACAAGATTTGATTCTTTCTCATTAATTAGTTTCTTCATTGCTTCTACAGCCTTTTCTCCAGTCAAATTAGCAATTTTGTTGTCTGCCAAATATTTTAATTTAATCTCGTTAGGAGTGCCCAATAAGCCGTCAGTATATGCTGGACTAACAACTGGGTCAGCCAATTCCCAAATACCGCCTACAGGGTCTTTAAATGCGCCATCGCCATATACCATACATTCAAGTTTAACACCCAATCTATTGTATAATTCTTTTTGAAGATTATTAACAAATGTTTTTGTATCACGTGGGAATAATTTAACTTTTTCATCTGTAGATAAATTACTACCAAGAACACCATAGTCTTCATGATAACCACTACCATCAACACTCTTATTTAAAATTTCATGAAGTGAAATAACTTTTTCTGCACCATTGGCTAGAAGTAATTTTTTAGTTCTGAATCTAGAATGAATATCTGCATTAATAACTTTCTTTGTATATTTTAATATTTCTGTAGGATCATTAGATAAAATAATCTCACAGTCACATTCAGATATTTTTTTATACATTTCAATGTAGTTAACGCCAGTAAATGGGTGTGTAACATCTTTAACTAAATCAGTAAATTCTTTAGCAGTATAAGATTTACCAAATTGGAAAATACCTAAATCATATAATTTTTCAATAGATACTAAAGGATTACCAACTTCATCAAATGGATAAGATAATTGAATAACTATTTTATCTGCCCCTCTAGAAATTCCCCTTAATATACTAGAAAATCTATTCCTAGATAATATAGGAAAAACTACACCAATAGTTCCACCACCTAATTTAGTTCTTACATCTTTTGCTATATTATCAATAGTGGCAAAATTTCCTTGAGACTTTGCAACAATTGCTTCTGTTACAGCAACAATATCTTTTTCCTTTATTTTAATATTTTCATTTTTAATTGTGGCTTCAATACAATCAGCCACGATGTTAACCAAGTTATCCCCTGGTCTAATAATTGGAGCACGTACACCCCTTGCAACTGTACCAACTGTTCTCATAATAATCTCCTTAATTATTTAGTAAACACTATCATTATACAATATATATTCAAAAAATAAAAATCATTCTACAAAAAAAAGAAGAATATATTTTATTCTTCTTTTATAGTTATTATAAGTAAAATTTGTTTAATTACCCGCTGAATTTTGACTTAAATAATTGTCAATTTCTTTTCTTGCTAATGCATCACATCTATTGTTATATGCGTTATCAGCATGTCCTTTAACTTTTACCCATGTAACGTTATGCTGTGCAATTAAATTAATCAATTCTTGCCATAAATCTAGATTTAACACAGGTTTTTTATTAGCAGTACGCCAATTATTTTGTTGCCAGTTTTCTATCCAACCCAACAAAAATGCATTAACAGTATATGCCGAGTCTGAGTATATGGTAATATTGCACGGTTCTTTAATTAATTTAAGTCCTTCTATAACAGCAGTTAATTCCATCCGATTATTGGTTGTATTATCACAAAAACCAGAAAATTCTTTTTCTACATTTTTATATTTTAATATAATTCCATAACCACCTGGGCCCGGATTATATGAGCATGCACCGTCTGTATACAATTCTACGTTTTTCATTTTTACTTTCCTTTACAATAACATAATATCACAAAGTTTGTTTATAAAACAAACTATTTATTTGAATTTATTGACATTTAGGTTATAATTATTTATACTTATTACGTGATTGAAAAATTACTGCACTTTAGGGGAGTAGTTCAATGGTAGAATCGCGGTCTCCAAAACCGTTGGTTGAGGGTTCGAGTCCTTTCTCCCCTGCCAATTTTAACGCATTTATTGCGTTTTTTTTATAAATTTAACTTAATAATATTAGGGATAAAAAAAATGACTTACGAAGAAATAGATAATATGGTTAAAAAATGTAGAAAATGTGGTATGTTACTTAAGCCACGTTTTTACACATTTAAACAAGGTGAATCCAATATTCTTATAATTGGTGAATCTCCTGCAAAAGATGGCTGGATTGAATCAGGCAAAGCATTCTACAATGATAAAGGCACATTACAAGGAACAGGCAGAATATTATCAAGATTATTAGAATTAATTGGATTAACTATAGAAGATATAAGTTTTACAGAATGTTGTAAATGTCATCTTGATAATATCACCACTTTAAGCGAATTTACAGCCAATTGCCGTCCCTTTCTTATATCTCAACTAGAATTAAGTAAACAAGAAATTATCCTTACTATGGGTAAATTTGCAACTCAACAGATATTGGGAATTGAAATTAAACGTTTTAAAGACTATGCAGGAAAAGAGTTCAAATATGGTAATAAAATAGTAATACCAATATATCACTGTTCCCCTATTAATCCTTTGGGATATTCCGGTAATGTAGAGATATTTAAAAGTTTAACAAAATATAATTTGCGTTAAAATAACATTAAACAAAACACTATTTAATAACAAAAAAAAGAATTGGATAATTAATTATTAATCCAATTCTTTTTTATTTAAAAATAATGATAGATTGTAGAATATCTAAATTATTTTGCATATTCTACACTACGTGTTTCTCTAATAACATTAACTTTAATGGTTCCTGGATATTCCATTTCTTTTTCAATTTTTTGGGCAATATCTTTAGCTATAAATAATGCTTCATCATCACTAATTTCTGTAGGTTTTACGATAATTCTAACTTCTCTACCTGCTTGAATAGCATAAGATTTATCAACACCTTTAAAACTATTAGCAATTTCTTCAAGTTTTTGTAAACGTTTGATATAATTCTCCAAACTTTCACGTCTAGCACCTGGTCTAGCACTAGATATAGCGTCTGCGGCTTGTACTAAAATTGCTTCAATACTTTCAAATTCGCAATCGCCATGGTGAGCAGCAATACAATGAATAACTTCTTTTGTTTCTTTGTATTTTTTAGCCAAATCAACACCTATAGTTACGTGAGTTCCTTCTACTTCATGGTCAACTGCTTTACCTATATCGTGTAACAACCCACCACGTTTTGCTACATTAACATTAGCGCCTAATTCAGCAGCCATAAGCCCTGCTAAATATGATACTTCTAAACTATGTTTCAAAACATTTTGACCATAACTTGTACGATATTTCAATCTTCCCAAGATCTTAATCAATTCTGGATGTAAGCCATTAATACCAGCATCAAAAGCGGCTGCTTCCCCTGCTTCTTTAATAGTTACTTCCATATCTCTAGTAACTTTTTCTACCATTTCTTCAATTCTTGTAGGATGAATACGTCCATCAAGAATAAGTTTTTCTAGTGATATACGAGCAATTTCACGTCTTACTGGGTCAAATGATGATAATACAACTGCTTCAGGAGTGTCATCAATTATTAAATCTACACCAGTAGCATTCTCAAGTGCTCTGATATTTCTACCTTCACGACCAATGATTCTACCTTTCATTTCTTCACTAGGAAGTATAACTGAAGATACTGTTACTTCACTTGTATGATCAGCAGCACATCTTTGAATTGCTAAAGTAATAATATCTTTTGCTTTCTTATCTGCATCTTCTTTTGCATTTTGCTCGATATTTCTTACCAATACAGCAGCATCTCTTTTTGCTTCTTCTTCATACATTTGAATTAATTGTGATTTTGCATCTTCTTTTGATAGTCCAGCAACTTTTTCAAGTTCTGCAACAATTTGGTCTTTGATCTTGTTTTGTTCGTTAATTGCATTTTCAATCTCTTGTTCTTTGCTTTCCAATGCGGCTTTCATATTATCAATTGCTTCAATTTTATTATCTAACATTACTTCACGTTTGGTAATAAAATCTTCACGTTGAACAATACGATTTTCTGATTTTTGCATTTCAGCACGTCTTTCTTTAAGTTCAGCATCACATTCATTTTTCAATCTTAAAACTTCGTCTTTTGCTTCTAAAATTGCTTCTTTTTTAACTGTTTTTGCTTCATTTAAGGCTTCTTGGATAATATTAGTAGCAGTTTCTTTGCTTTTCTCTGTTTTTCTTTTTGCTAAAAACGCATTCAAAAACATACCTAAAGGCACAGCAACTGCAACACAAATTATGCCAACAATAAGACTTACAACTGGAGTTGACAATGCTAATAAACTTAACATTGCACTTTGTGTCATTCTAATTCTCCTTTTATTAAATTTTAATAGTACAATAATTTAATTCTCTATAACAATAGAGAAAATTTTTTCTGATATATATAAATTTTTGAATTGATCAAAAAATTTTATCTACCACATATTAATTGTAATTAAATATTAAAATTTTGTCAAACAATATAGTTATAAAAAAAGTCGAATAATATCCTTTGTTGTGTAGATATATTCGACTATAATTTTATAAATCTTTTGTATTAACTATTTCTTCTTTTTCCATTGCTTCCGCTATTAATTCTTCAATATTAAGGCGAGATTCTTCTTTTTCTACTTTATCTATTCTTGGCTTAATAATTGGATGTTCTGGCAAGAATACTGTACAACAATCTTCATATGGTAATATAGAAGTATCATATGTCCTTATCTTTTTACTTATTGCTATTATATCTTCCTTATCCATACCTATTAAAGGTCTTAATACAGGTAGATCTTCAATAACTGCATTAGTAACTGTCATACTTTCTATAGTTTGTGAAGCAACTTGTGCTAGACTTTCACCTGTAATTATCGCCTTTAATCCATTATTTTTTGCTATACGTTCACTAATACGCATCATTATTCTACGCATAAGTGTAATCATATATTCTGGTTTACATCTTTTGTGTATCTCTTCTTGTATATGAGTAAATGGTATAATATGAATAGTTATATTACCAGTATATTCACTAATAATATTGGCTAAAGTAATTACTTTATTTTTTGCCAACTCGCTTGTGTAAGGGAAACTATGAAAATGTATAGCATGCAAAGGCATACCCCTTTTACTTATCAAATAACCTGCTACTGGACTGTCTATACCACCAGATAATAAAAGTAAACCACCACTACTACTTCCTACAGGCATACCACCCACACATTTAATAGTTTCACTATAAATATATGTATTCAAGTCTTCCCTTAATTCCATAGAAATTGTAACTTCTGGTTCAGATAAATCAACCTTTAATTCAGGGTGTTTGTTAAGTATATATTCACCCATCATTGCAGCAAATTGTATTGATTGAATAGGAAATAACTTATCCGCACGTTTAACATTTACTTTAAAAGTTTTAAAATTATAATCCAATTTATCTAAACATTCTTCTATATTATATTGACTAGTTTTAACTACATAGCATGGACTTAACGAATACACACCAAAAACATGAGAAATTTTTTCAATAATTTCCTGTTCATATATCTCATCATAATTTTTAATAATATATCTACCAGATATTTTATTAAGTTTAAGTTCAAATTTTTTAAGTGATTCGAGAATATTGTGAATTAACATATTTTCAAAAACATATTTGTTTTTGCCCTTTAAAAATATTTCACCAAATCTAATTAATATTGCTTTTTCCATAATATATTCCTATTAAATAATCTTTAGATATTTTTCACAATTAAGTTTTAATATTGAAGCCGCATAAATAACTTCTTCTTCAGTATTAAATTCACTAAAACTAATTCTTAACGAACCATTGATGGTTACATCGCCTACACCCATTGCTGATAATATTCTGTTACCACTTTTACGGCTAGAACATGCCGAACCATTACTTAATAATACACCATCTTGTTCAGCCATATGCAAAGTAGTTTCCGCTTTAACATAAGGTATTGCAAAAGAAACAATATAAGGCGAACAATCATCAGTAGATATAATTCTATAGTTAATAAAATTAGTTGAAAGTTCTTTAATAAATGCTGCTTTTAATTTTGATACATGTTCAAAATTTTCTTTTAGTCTCATTATGGACAACTGAAGTGCCATACAGAATGCTATTATTCCACACGAATTTTCAGTACCACTTCTTAATCCAAATTCTTGACCACCACCATAAACTAGTGGTTTAAGGTTTATACCATCTTTTACATATAATGCACCTACACCCTTTGGACCATGTATTTTATGTGCACTTATAGTATACATATCTAC
>ERZ808245.501-NODE-501-length-19173-cov-4.450099_pt1 | contig 19173 bp, 11 predicted proteins | sample MGYA00521243_ERZ808245 | MGnify/ENA primary metagenome ERZ808245 (study PRJEB31516, sample SAMN03275576) | gut metagenome | biome: mammalia-associated habitat; material: feces | host: Papio cynocephalus | place: Kenya | collected 2012-07-07 ... | reverse complement strand
CGCGGCATCGGTAAAGCTGTCGCTATGAAATTTGCTTCAGAGGGTGCTAACATCGCATTCACTGACCTCGTGCTCAACGATGATATGGCTGCAGGCTTGGAGGCTACTCGTAAAGAGATTGAGGCTCTTGGCGTAACATGCCGTGCATACGCTGGTAACGCTGCTGATTTCGAGGAGACAGAGAAGACTGTAAAGCAGATTCACGCAGATTTCGGTTCTATCGATATTCTCGTTAACAATGCTGGTATCACTAAGGATGGTTTGATGCTCCGTATGAGCGAGGCTCAGTGGGATGCTGTTTTGAATGTAAACTTGAAGTCAGCCTTCAATTTCATTCACGCTTGCTCTCCTATCTTCCTCCGTCAGCGCAGTGGTTCTATCATCAACATGGCTTCTGTGGTAGGTGTTCATGGTAACGCTGGTCAGTGCAACTATGCAGCTTCTAAGGCTGGTATGATTGCTTTGGCTAAGTCTATCGCACAGGAGTTGGGTCCTAAGGGTGTACGTGCCAACGCTGTAGCTCCTGGTTTCATCGAGACAGCTATGACTGCACAGTTGCCAGAGGAAATCCGCAAGGACTGGATGAAGAAGATTCCTTTGCGCCGTGGTGGTCAGACAGAGGACATCGCAAACGTATGTCTCTTCCTCGCTTCTGATATGTCTAGCTACGTAAGTGGTCAGGTTATTCAGATCGATGGTGGTATGAATATGTAATCTATAGGCATTTGTTTTCTATATAAAGACTTGTTTTTATAAAAACATGCAGGTAGTTTACGAAGACAACCATATTATTATCGTCTCTAAGAGAAGTGGCGAAATCGTGCAGGGCGACAAGACCGGCGACGAGCCTCTCTCAGAGACGGTAAAACAGTATATCAAGAAGAAGTACAATAAGCCAGGAAATGTATTCCTGGGGGTGGTGCATCGACTTGACCGTCCTGTTTCTGGTCTTGTGGTTTTTGCCAAGACATCCAAGGCATTGAGCCGACTGAACAATATGTTCCGCGATGGTGAAGTGCATAAGACCTATTGGGCTATCGTAAAGAATATGCCTAAAGAGACCGAGGCGACATTGACTCACTGGATTGTAAGAAACGAAAAACAGAACAAAAGTTATGCTTATGATCATGAGGTGAAGAACTCGAAGAAAGCGATTCTGAAATACAAGGTGATAGGTCATACCGACCATTACACGCTTTTGGAAGTAAACTTGATGACGGGTCGCCATCATCAGATAAGATGCCAGTTGGCTAAGATGGGATGTCCTATCAAGGGCGACTTGAAATACGGTTCCCCTCGCAGCAATGCCGATGGAAGTATTTCGCTTCTCTCTCACAGAGTAGAGTTTGTGCATCCTGTATCGAAGGAGACCATCGTCGTGGAAGCCCCTCTGCCAGACGATAACCTATGGCGAGCTATTGCTCCTTGATGAATTTTAAAAAAAACTATCAACACTCCATGCTTATGAAGAAGTATGCGAAATGGGTGGGCGTGGTAATTCTTGCCCCATTCCTGCTTATCATATTGTTGGCTGTTTTGCTTTATTTGCCCCCTGTGCAGAATTGGGCGGTAAAGCAAGTTGCTTCGTATGCTTCTGAATCCATGGGCATGGATATTTCTGTGCAGCATGTAGAACTCGTTTTCCCTCTCAAGTTGGGAGTGGAAGGCGTGAAGGTGCTGCAACCTGTGGATTCGCTCAAAAACAGCCCAAACCTTGCTTTAAGAAATAAGAAAGATACTGTAGCCGATATCCAGAAGATGGTGGTGGATGTGCAGTTGCTGCCTCTTTTCCATAGCCAAGTGATGGTGGATGAACTCAACTTCACGAAGATGAAGGTGAATACCACTAATTTTATCCATGAGGCTCGCATCAAGGGCGATGTGGGCAAGTTGCGATTGATGGCGCATGGCATTGACTTGGGAAAGGAGCGAGTCAATGTGAATGACGCACTCTTGTCGGATGCAAGATTGTCGGTAGAACTCAGCGACACAGTGCCACCCGACACCACTCCAAGCACTAACTTTTGGAAAATCAATCTCCAAAAACTAAAACTAAAGAACACCGATTTTACCCTACACATGCCTGGAGATACCCTTCAGGTGAATGCTTATTTTGGTGATGCGTTGGCTCGTACCACTTACCTTGACCTGTACAAAGGCTTGTATCAGGTGGGCAGTTTGGAATGGAAGAATGGAAAGGTGAATTACGACCAGAACTATGAGCGACCTGTTTCAGGTCTGGACTTTAACCATCTCTCCTTTTCCGACCTAGCCTTGAAGGCAGACTCTTTCTTCTTCTGTGATTCTAAGCTTGATGTGAAAATCAAGGAGGCGCAACTCAAGGAGAAATGCGGATTGAGAATCGACCAGTTGTATGGCAGGTTTGTCATGGATTCCCTCAAACTCCAGTTGCCAGACTTGTATTTGCGTACGCCTGTCTCCAACTTGCAGGCCACAGTGGATATGGATCTCAATGCTTTCGCAGAGAAAAATCCAGGCAAGGTGATGGCACAGCTAAATGGTTCTTTGGGGCGTTCCGATCTGTTCCTCTTTATAGGTGATGCCTTGCCTAAGCCGATGAAAAATAGATGGCCTTTCTATCCGATGAAGTTGGAAGGCTCGATGAAGGGCAATTTGCAACAAATCTCTTTCTCGGGGCTGAAGGTAAACTTGCCTACCGTTTTCCAGTTGGCTGCTGATGGAACGCTTGCCAATATGATGGATATGAACCATATCAAGGCAAACGTGAATTTGAAGGCTCGTACCTACAACCTTGGGATGGTTACAGCTATGCTCGACCCTTCTTTGATGCGTGAGATTCGCATACCGAGTGGCATTGGCATCCAAGGAAATGTGAAGATGGAGGGCACGAAATATGCTACCAAGGTGGCTCTTACCGAAGGAAAGGGAAGTATGAAATTACAAGCAGCCGTGGATGCCAAGACACGCAGGGATGGCAGCTTCGACATGAACACCCTTGCCTATCAGGCAAAGATTCAGGCTCGTCATATCCAGGCACGTCATTTCTTGCCAAAGCAAGAACTCTATACTTTTACAGGAGACATAGAGGCAAAGGGTATGGGCATAGACTTCCTTTCGCCTCGTACCCGATTGATGGCGAAGGCCAAGGTGAGCCAGGTGCATTATGGAAAATATAATCTCCAACATATCCTTGCCGACGCACAGGTGCGCAATGGTAAGATACACGCCAAGGTCGATAGCAAGAACCAGTTGCTGAATGGTGTCATTGCCATTGATGCTTTGGCGAACACCAAGAAGTTGGAAGCCACTTTGGTGGCTGATGTGCGCCATGCCGACATGTATCAGTTGCAGGTAACCCAAAAGCCTGTGGGTGTGTCGCTCTGTGGGCAGGTGGATATACATTCCAACCTCAAGAGCGATCATAAGATTTGGGCATCCATGGACGACATCACCGTGAAAACCGTCGATAATGTTTATCGTCCGGTGGGTGTGAACGTGGATGTGATGACCAGTCGGGATACGACTCATGCCATCGCCGAGTGTGGCGATTTCCGTTTGAATATGGATGCGCACGGAGGTTACCAGATGCTCTTGGATAGAGTGATGGGACTGCAGAAGGAATTGGTGAAGCAACTTAAAAACCGTCGCATCGACCAAGTGAAGATACGCAACAGTTTTCCACAAGGTCATATATTCCTTACTACAGGAAAGGACAATTTCATATCTCGTTTCATCCAGTATATGGGTTATCACTTTAAGTCGGTGGAGATGGACCTGAATGCATCGCCTGTGGCTGGACTCAATGGATATATGAACATCGATTCGTTAGTGGCTAGTGGCATCCAGCTTGATACCATTCGTGCCTTGGTTCATACGCAAGGAGATACGATTCGCTATTCGGCACGTGTGCAGAACAACAAGAATAATCCGCAGTATGTATTCCGTGCCTTGGTGGAAGGTGAGGTGCAAGACCTTGGTTCCAACCTGAAAACACGCATTTACGATGCCAACAACAAGTTGGGTGTAGATGTGGGGTTGGCGGCTATGCTTCAACCGAATGGAGTGAAACTGGCGCTGATAGATACACATCCCGTATTGGGATACAAGAAGTTTACAGCCAATGAGGGAAACTATCTGATGTTGAGCGATGACGGACGCGTGTCTGCCGACCTTGTGCTGAAGGCAACGGGCGGTATGGGCTTGCGTGTGTATTCCAACGATGAAAACGAGGATGCGCTTCAAGACATCACTGTGAGCATGAGCAACTTTAATTTGGACAAGGTGCTCAGCGTTATCCCATACATGCCAGATATCTCTGGTATCATGGATGGCGACTTCCACGTGATACAGACGAAGGAGGAACTATCCGTCTCTTCCAATCTGAAGATAGACAACATGGTGTATGAGAAGTGTCCGATGGGAGATGTCGGCACAGAATTCACCTATATGCCTAAGAGCGATGGCTCACATTATGTGGATGGTATCTTGACTTACGGCGACAATGAAGTGGCTACCGTGAAGGGTACTTATCAATCGGAAGGAGCAGGATATTTGGATGCAGAGGTCGGTCTGGAAAAACTGCCGTTGCACTTTGTGAATGGCTTCGTGCCTGACCAGCTCATCGGATTGAAAGGTTATGGCGAAGGTGCCCTGAAGATGAAGGGTGCCTTGAGTAATCTTGACATCGACGGTGAGGTATATCTCGACTCAGCCTATCTAGTGAGTGTGCCATACGGCATCTCTATGCGATTCGCCAACGATCCTGTGCGCATTACCGATAGTAAGTTGCTCTTTGAGAACTTTATGATGTATGCCAACAATGAAAGTCCGCTCAATGTGCAGGGCTGTCTCGATTTCGCCAATGTGGAGCGAATGATGCTCGATATCAGGATGAGAGCACAAAACTTCCTGCTCATCGATGCCAAGGAGAATGCTCGGTCTGAGGCGTTCGGCAAAGCATATGTCAATTTCTTCGGTAGTATGCAGGGACCTTTGTCTAACCTGAAGATGATGGGCAAGCTCGATGTACTCGGAAAGACAGACATGACTTATGTGTTGCGTGAGTCGGAACTGACTACAGACAACCAGCTCGATGAATTGGTGAAGTTTACCAATTTCAAGACCGGCAAGGAAGTCGTGGTTCAGAAACCTGTGCTGGAGGGATTCGATATGTTAATGAGCATCTCGATAGATGAATCTGCCCATATCTTGTGTGCCCTGAATGCAGACAAGACCAACTATGTGGATTTGATGGGAGGTGGAGACCTGCAGATGAGGTACAATACGGTGGATGGCATTCGCTTGACAGGACGATATACCCTGAATGATGGAGAGATGAAATATTCTTTGCCTATCATTCCGCTCAAGACCTTTAATATACAGGATGGAAGTTACATCCAGTTTACGGGCGACCCATTCAATCCTACCTTGAGTATCACGGCTACAGAGAACATCAAGACTACCGTGAACGAAGGCGAGGGCAGTGGGCGATCGGTGGATTTCGTATGTGGTGTGAAACTGAGTCAGACTTTGGAGAAGCCGGGCATCCAGTTTATCATTTCCGCATCGAATGACCAGACCATCCAGGATGAGCTCAGTTCGATGAGCGTGGAAGAACAAGGCAAGATTGCCATCACCATGTTGGCTTCTGGCATGTACCTGGCTAGCGGCAACACCAGCTCGTTCTCGATGAACTCCGCCTTGACCTCCTTCCTCAATTCTGAGATTAACAATATCGCAGGTACCGCCATGCGCAGTATCGGTCTTGATGTGGGCATGACCGTGGATAACCAAACCAATGCGGCGGGTGCCTTGCATACCGACTACAACTTCAAGTTTGCCAAGCGTTTCTTCAACAATCGCTTGAGCTTTTCGGTGGGTGGACAGGTATCAACGGGAGCGGAACTGGAGAATGCCAACAAGAACGAGACTTTCTTCAACAACGTGGAAGTGCAATATCGACTCAATGAAGGCGCGAGTATGTACGTCCGTGCTTTCTATAATGCTAATACATACGATTGGCTAGAAGGTCAGATAGGCGAGTATGGCGGTGGTTTCACTTGGAAAAGAAAACTCTCTAGGTTGAAGGATATCTTCAATCTGAAAGCCGACAAGCAGCAGGTGCCAGCAGCCGCACCAGCACAAGGAACAAAGAAGGATTCCATTAGCAAGGCAAAGACATCACAAATGTTTGACCCTTTGAAGACAAAGTAAGAAGAAATTCGTGTTTGTAGGTCTAGTGACTGATAATAGGGGCTCTTTAGCCCCCAAGTAAATAAAATTGCTATATGAGAAATAAGAATAGACTTCACCTTATTATATATATAGTGGCAGCGGTGATGTTGACCAACTTACTCTTCACAGGGTGCTCTTCTACGAGTGCCTTGAAGGAAGGCGAGCAACTATTCGCAGGCTTGAAGCCGATAGAATATACTAACTATGAAGCGAACAGCTACGCCGACTCCGTGAAGGAAGAGATGGAGTATGCCTTGGCATCCGCCCCAACGGGTGCCTTTATGGGCAGTAGTTACTTTCGTACGCCTTTCCCTATTCGCCTGTGGATATGGAATGCCTTCTCTCAGTCGGACGATGGACTCTCGCGATGGATAACCAAAGCTTTCGGTTCCAAACCCAAACTGATGGACCAGGTGAACCCGAAGTTGCGTGCGCAGGTGGCAGAACATCAGCTAGACAAGTACGGCTATTTCAATGGCAAGGTGGATTACGAGGTGCAAACCCAAAGCAATCCCAAGGAAGCAAAGGTGGCTTACAAGGTGAACCTAGGACATCTTTGGCGATTGGACTCCGTGGCTTATCTCAATTTTCCTGATGATGGTAAGCACCTCATCGATTCTACCAAGGACGAGGCGAAAATCAAAAAGGGAAGTCCTTTCAATGTTTCCAACTTGGAATTGGAGCGCCAGCGTCTGACTCGCCTTTTCCGAAACCATGGCTATTACTATTACCAGAATGGCTATGCTTCTTATCTCGCCGATACCATCAATACGCCAGGCAAGGTAAACCTGCGTTTGTCTATGGCTGACAGCATCGATCCTTTGGCGAAAAGACAATGGTATATTGGTAACATCAACATCAACTTCAAGAAGCAGTTTATGGAGGAGATGACCGATTCTTTCGTTCGTCGCTACCTAAAGTTCCGTTATGCTGGCAAGAAAATGCCGATACGTGCTGGTGTGGTGTTGAGAGAATTGAAGTTGCGTCCTCGTAGGCTGTATATGGTGGATAATGAGACCAATGCCAAGAATGGACTACAGTCGATGGGACTCTTCAGCTATACCAACATCCAGTTTGTGCCTCGTTCTACACAGGAGATAACGAGCATGGGCGACACCTTGTATCGTGACACATTGGATGCCAACATCGACCTGGTGTTTGACAAACCATACGATTTCTATATCGAGGCGAATGCCAAGGGAAAGACTACGGGCAGGGTAGGACCAGAGCTAGTTGTGGGTCTTACCAAGCGCAATGCCTTCCGTGGAGGAGAGAAGCTCGACATCAATTTGCATGGCTCTCACGAGTGGCAGACCATCAATGCCCAAGGAGGTAACTCCAGCAAGATTAACTCATACGAGTTTGGTTCTGATGTCTCGGTATCTTTTCCTAGCATCATCACGCCATGGAATGCTTTCCGCACGATGGCGCAAAACGAACGCAGATTCAGAAATGGGCACATGCCACGTCGCTACTATGGTAATCCTACTACCACTATCAAGGCTTCCATGAATATCTTGAATCGTGCTGGATATTTCCGTCGCCATGTGGCTGGTGGAGAGCTTACCTACGATTGGGCTACATCTTATCAGCATCGCCACTCTTTCAGTCCGTTGATACTCTCGTATGAGTACATGAACTATACTTCGCCGAAGTTTGATAGCATTATGAGCAATAATGTATATGTCTCAACCTCCATGGCCGACCGATTCATTCCGAAGATGAGTTATACCTACACTTATCGCAGTGCGCAGAAATATCGCAATCCTATCGTTTGGTCCACTACGGTGAGCGAGGCGGGCAATGTCCTGTCGCTTGGCTATTTGTTGTCGGGCAAGAAATGGAATAGCGAAGGCAAGACACTCTTTAAGAACGAGTATTCTCAATTCTTGAAGATGGAGACCGACTTTGTGAAGTACTGGCAGGTGAATGAGAACTCCACGCTCGTGGGGCATCTCAATGCCGGAGTCATTTGGAGCTATGGCAACTCCAGCCAAGCACCATACACCGAGATGTTTTATGTGGGAGGAGCCAATAGCATTCGTGCCTTCAGCGTGCGAGGCATCGGTCCGGGCAAGCAAGACTATAGTGCGTTGAGTACTAAATATGCCAATATCCTGCGTACTGGCGACATCAAGTTTCAGGCCAATTTGGAGTATCGACCACGTATCTTCGGCGACTTGTATGGAGCGGTGTTCTTGGATGCAGGTAATGTCTGGATGAAAGACTCAGAGTTGTCTGATGAAGAATCTTTCAAGTTTGGCTCTTTCTACAAGCAGCTGGCGGTAGGTACAGGCGTAGGCGTTCGTTACGATATGGGCATGTTTGTGGTACGTGTGGATTGGGGTATCGGTTTGCACTTGCCATACGATACCGGCAAGGGAGGGTTCTATAATATTCCAAGCTTTAAGAAAAATCAGAGCCTCCACTTGGCAGTGGGCTATCCTTTCTAGGAATGCCTTTCCGCCTTTGGAGTATCCTTCCGCATAATAAAGCCATTTCGTATTCATAAAGTCATTCTGCATTTATCGTGTATAAAGATGCGCAAAAACATAAAATGTTGACATAAATCAAAAAAAAGTAAGTAAAGATGCAGTTAACTGCATTTTTTTTATTACTTTTGCAGTGTTAATAATAACATTAACTATCAACTATTAAATAAAAAGATATAATATGAAACCTACATTATTGCTTTTGGCTGCTGGTATGGGTAGCCGTTATGGTGGTTTGAAACAGCTCGATGGTCTGGGCCCAAATGGTGAGACTATCATGGACTACAGTATCTATGATGCTATCCAGGCTGGTTTTGGAAAGATTGTTTTCGTCATCCGCAAGGATTTCGAGGATCAGTTCCGTGAGAAGATCCTTTCTAAATATGAGGGTCATGTACCTGTAGAGCTTTGCTTCCAGTCATTGGATGCTCTTCCTGAGGGATTCTCTGTTCCAGAGGGTCGTGAGAAGCCATGGGGTACCAACCACGCCGTATTGATGGCAAAGGATGTCATCAAGGAGCCTTTCTGCGTTATCAACTGTGATGACTTCTACAACCGTGACTGCTTTATGGTTATCGGCAAGTTCCTCTCAGAGCTTCCTGAGGGTAGCACCAACCGTTACGCCATGGTAGGTTTCCGTGTAGGCAACACCTTGAGTGACAATGGTACTGTGGCTCGTGGCATCTGCTCTAAGGATGAGAACGAGAACCTTACTACTTGCGTAGAGCGCACAGAGATTATGCGTATCGACGGCAAGGTTTCATACAAGGACGAAGAGGGTAAGTGGGTAGCCGTAGGCGACAACACACCAGTTTCTATGAATGTTTGGGGATTCACTCCAGATTACTTCGCTCACAGCGAGGAGTACTTCAAGGGCTTCTTGAGCGATCCTAAGAACATGGAGAACAAGAAGGCTGAGTTCTTTATCCCATTGATGGTCAACAAGCTCATCAACGAGGGTACAGCTACCGTGAAGGTGCTCGATACCACCAGCAAGTGGTTTGGCGTGACATACGCTGCCGATCGTCAGAGCGTGGTTGATAAGATTCAGAACCTCGTGAACGAAGGCGTATATCCTAACAAGCTCTTCTAATCAAATTAGATGGATATTAATCTCAATATAATTACAGATCAAGAAGCCGCTATTCTCCGAGAGACTATAGCGGCTTCTCAGCGTATTGTCATCTGTGCCCACAAGGCGCCCGATGGCGATGCCATCGGCTCTTCCTTGGGATGGGCTTATTATTTGCGCTCTTTGGGCAAGAGTCCAAAGGTATGTGTGCCTGACATGATTCCTGATGCCATCTCGTGGTTGCCAGGTAGTTCCGACATCGTGAGATACGACAAGCATCCAGAGCAAGTACAGCAAGCTTTTGATGAGGCAGACCTTGTGTTCTGTCTTGACTTCGGCAGTACGGGACGTCTCGATGAGATGGACCATGTATTGGCTGGATGCAAGGCGCAGCGTATTGTGATAGACCATCATTTGGCTCCTAATTTGGAGGCGAAGTTGATGGTTTCGCAACCTCATGCTTGCAGTGCCAGCGAACTGGTGTTCCGATTGGTATGGCAGTTGGATGGCTTCGCTGCTCTCGACAAGACTTGGGCTACTTGTGTATATTGTGGTATGATGACCGATACAGGTGGATTTACTTATAACTCAACGAACCCAGACATCTATTACATCATCTGCCAGTTGTTGACCAAGGGCATTGACAAGGACAAGATTTTCCGCAACGTGTTTAACAACTCTCGTGTATCGGCTATCCGATTCCGTGGTCATCTGATGAGCGAGAAGTTGCAGGTCATCGAGTCGCTTCATGCCAGTTACTATACCATCACTCGTAAGGAATTGAAGGAATATGACTTCATCAAAGGCGACTTGGAGGGATTGGTCAATGAGCCACTTCGTATCAAGGGGCATAAGCTCTCCATCTCTTTGCGTGAGGATACCGACATCGACAATCGCATTTTGGTGAGTCTCCGCTCTGTGGATGATTTCCCTTGCAATAAGATGGCGGAGCAATTCTTTAATGGCGGAGGTCATAAGAATGCCTCTGGTGGTAAATTACTTTGCAGCATTGAGGAGGCAGAACAGGTGGCTCAGAAGGCCATCATGGCTTTTGCTGATTTATTGAAATAAGAGGAAACAACATCGAATTTGGGCAATAGGATGATAATAAGTGATAAATAATAATAAAATCATCCTATTCTCTCGGTGTTGTCTTTTCTTTTTTGTAACTTTGCCGAATAAATCAGAATTAAGTTAAAGGAATGAAAAAGTTTATATTTGCCATCATGGCTATTGCGGCTCTTTTCTCATTTGCCGCATGTAGTGATACAGAGACATATAAGGATTTGCGCGACCGTGAGTTGGATTCCATCAGTTCATTCTTGCGTCATGAAAACATCAAGGTGATTTCCGAGGATGAGTTCAAGAGCCGTTGGGAAAGAAAGCAGAAGGACAATAGTGTGGTTCTTACTGATACGACAAAGGACAACAATGAGTACGTGCTTTTCAATAGTAATGGTATCTATATGCAGGTATTGGAAATGGGCTGTGGCGATTATATCCAGAAGGGTGAGACCACTGATGTGCTCTGCAGATTCTCTGAATATAATCTGAATACAGCTGCTGAGATGAGCGACAACTCCTTGCAGTTGAGCAATAATGTGAAGAATTATTCTTTCTATACCGACAAGATGTCTGTTACCAATACTTCTGGTACTTTCACAGGCACATTTGATGTTTCCACAAGCTTGATGGCCATTACTTATAACAGCAATAGCTATACGGGTAGTTATAGTGGTACGGTGCCAAGTGGCTGGCTGATTCCTTTCAGTTGGGTGAAGATTGGTCGTGGCAATGCGGAAGGCGAGAAAATAGCTCACGTTCGCTTGGTGGTTCCTCATACCTACGGTACGACTGCGGCATCGGGAAGTGTGTATGCATGTCTCTATGACTTAACCTTGCAGAGAGGACGATAAGGAGGGACAGAACATCGTAAGAAAAAGGACCTTGTTCAGGCACTGAATGTCGAAAGATAAAGAACATCATTAGAATTTAAAGATATACTTATGACACTGATTAAGTCTATTTCTGGTATCCGCGGTACTATCGGCGGTCCAGCGGGCGATACGCTCAATCCGCTCGACATCGTGAAGTTTACTTCAGCATACGCTACCTTCATTCGTCGTAGCGGTGCTTCTAAGAGCAATACCATCGTGGTAGGTCGTGACGCACGTATCTCGGGCGAGATGGTGAAGAATGTGGTTTGTGGTACCTTGATGGGTATGGGCTACGATGTGCTCAACATCGGTTTGGCTACAACTCCTACAACAGAGCTTGCTGTCACTATGAGCGGTGCTGCAGGTGGTATCATTATCACTGCCTCTCATAACCCACGCCAGTGGAATGCCCTCAAACTCTTGAACGAGAAGGGCGAGTTCTTGACCAAGGACAATGGCAACGAGGTGTTGGCTATCGCAGACAAGGAAGATTTTGAGTATGCGGACGTTGACCATCTCGGCAAATATACAGAAGATAATACCTATAACAGACGCCACATCGACTCTGTGTTGGCATTGAAACTCGTCGATGTTGAGGCTATCAAGAAGGCTCACTTCAAGGTCTGCGTTGACTCCATCAACTCCGTAGGTGGCATCATCCTCCCTGAGTTGCTCGACGCATTGGGCGTGGAATACACCTTCCTCAATGGTGAGGCTAATGGCGACTTCGCTCACAATCCAGAGCCATTGGAGAAGAACCTTGGTGGTATCATGGATGAGTTGAAGAAGGGTGGCTATAACATGGGTATCGTGGTTGATCCTGACGTTGACCGTTTGGCATTTATCTGCGAGGATGGCAAGATGTTTGGCGAGGAATATACCTTGGTTAGCGTAGCCGACTATGTATTGAGCAAGACTCCTGGTAATACTGTGAGCAACCTCTCATCTACCCGTGCGCTTCGTGACGTAACCGAGAAGCATGGTGGCAAATATACAGCTGCTGCCGTAGGTGAGGTGAACGTAACAACCAAGATGAAGGATGTTCACGCTGTGATTGGTGGTGAAGGCAATGGTGGAGTTATCTATCCAGAGAGCCACTATGGTCGTGATGCCCTCGTAGGTATCGCCCTCTTCTTGAGCAGTCTGGCTCACAAGGGTTGCAAGGTCAGTGAACTTCGTGCTAGCTTCCCTAACTATTTCATTGCCAAGAACCGCATCGACTTGACTCCATCTACCGATGTAGATGCCATCCTCGTCAAGGTAAAGGAGATGTATGGCAAGGAAAAAGACGTGACTGTTACCGACATCGACGGTGTGAAGCTCGACTTCCCTGACAAGTGGGTACATCTTCGCAAGAGCAACACCGAGCCTATCATCCGCGTGTATAGCGAGGCTTCTACTATGGAAGAGGCTGATGAGCTAGGTAAGAAGCTCATGCAGGTGGTGTATGATATGCAGTAAGTCTTTGTAATACGTATTAGAAGTCTTCGAAAGAAGCATGATAAGTCTTCGAGAAATATCGTATTTGTTTCTCGAAGATACAATATAACAAACCGCCCAACAGCTGATGTGCGCTTGCACAACAGCTGTTGGGCGGTTGTCTATCAGCTGATGTGCGCTTGCACAACACCTGATGTGAGGTTATTTTTATTCCTCTGCCAGTTCTTTCATAGTATCATTCAATGTATTGAAGAGTACATTGATGTTTTCCTCCTCGTTCTTGCAGGCTTCCTTGAAGAGTGCCACCGGGTCGTCGCCGTCGCTTGTGAGAGGTGCCTCATTGAGCAGGATGTTTACGTTGTTCAGAAGCATACCGTGCAGGGTAGGGAGATGAAGCTGAGTATGCTCTCCTTCTTTGCTACCGCATTTTACTCCAGAGGCGTATGCCTTCACGATGATTCTTACGAGAAGATGAATTGCCATCGGTTCATCTGCAAGGCTGATGAGGATGCCGTGGGTATAGTCTCTTACATGTTCCTCGATGGTGGTGAATTTGCCTTGCAAGAGCCAAGTGAAGTTGCGCTTGTATTCGGCTTCCATCGCTTTGTAGAGCTGATTAGACTTGCAAGCGATACGCAGATAGTCGAGCATTGTTGGCTCGAAGGTAGGATCGGCTTGCTTCATGCTCTCGAAATTCTTCTGCATGCGCTCGTTCGCCTCCTCGGCAGTCTTGTAGTTCAGGCGTACGAGTGTAGAGAACATGATGTCGAAGAAATATTGGTTCACCTCGCCGTAATGTTCCAGCATCATCTGTTTCACCTCCTTCGGATCGTTCTTCTTCTCGAAGTTGTCGCCACCGATGGCTGCGTCCATGATGCCACGGGCGTAAGCCTCGAAGAAGCCCCTCACAAATGATGCTACAGCTTGGTAGCTATTGATTCTTTTGCTCATAATTAGTTCCTCATTATTTATTCGAAAGTCTTAAAATCGAATCATTATTTATTCGAAAGTCTTAAATTCGTATCCTTGTTCCATCAGCCATTCGATGGCTTGTGGAAGCGCAGTCTTCAGTTTGTCGATGCTCTTTAGTGAGTCGTGGAAGGTGATGATGCTACCGTTGCGGGCATACTTCTTCACATTGTTGACCACGTCTTCTGCCGTGAGCCACTTGGAGTAGTCGCGTGTCACCAAGTCCCACATAATGACCTTGTAGGTGCGGTGCAACCACCAGTACTCGCTCGGTCGCATCCATCCATGAGGTGGACGGAATAGATGGGCGTGGATGATGTCGTTCGCCTTGTTGGTATTCAAGACATATGAGATGACACGATGTTTCAAGGCACCGATGTGGTTGAAGGTGTGGTTGCCTATTTGGTGCCCTTCCGCTATGATTTGATTGTAGAGATCGTGGTTACGCAACACGTTCTCACCCACCATGAAAAAAGTAGCCTTGATATTGTATTTCCTCAAAGTCTCCAGGATGAATGGGGTGGATTCGGGTATCGGACCATCGTCGAAGGTGAGATAAACCGAATGTTCCTTGGGATTCATTCTCCAGATAGCCTTAGGATATAACCATCTTAGCCATTTTGCAGGTTGCTCTATGAACATGGTAAAAACTGATTAATTGGTGGAATACGAGTTTGATAATAGTTGATAGTTGAAAATAAACCTTGATACGGGTATTGAGCCGTATCAAGGTTTACATATTGTATTTATTTACCGCCTTGTGGCATCTGTCCGCCTCTGCCGTGGTACAAAGTATAGAGTGCATTGAGCTGCTTCTCGTACTTCTGTTCCAACTGTGGGCTAACCATACCTGCCACCTCGCTGCAGCTCTGCATAATCATAATCTGACGGATGCAGTCGTTCTGACTTTGCAGGAAGCGGTCATTATCAAGCGAGAGGTAATAGTTGAGATACTGGTAAGCGTTCTTCCAAACAGCCTCTAGGTATTCCTTACCCTTAGCCTTCTGACCTGTCATCAACCAGCCGCGAGCCATATCCAAGCCACCGCTCATATAGTCTAGGGTCACGTTGTATGTAGGAATCTCTACGTCTGCCTTCTTCAGAATGTTGATGGCCTTCTGCTTCTTGCCCTCGGCGATGAGCTGGAGGGCTGTCTGGGCGAGCAAGCGACGGTGTGTGTAGCACATACGCATCGTGGTCTCGTCGATGTAGAGTCCCTTCTGCTTCAAGTTGCCGAACTTAAAGCGAGTCATAATGTTATGATAGGTCTTCTCTGTGTCGAAGTTCTTGGCACCTGGCTTGTTGGTGGTGAATGGAGTGATACGGTTGGCGAGACCCTCCTGTACGAAGTTGTCGCCAAGGTTCATGTAGTTCTCCTGACCCACGGTCAAAGCCACGTAGAGAGGACGAGTCCAGTTGCACTGTGCCAACATCTCCAGCATCATCAAGTCGCCCTTGTAGAGAGCGCTCTTGCCTGCGAGAGAGATAACCATCTTGTCTGGGATGCTATCCGAAGCCATCATCATGCCGCTCTTCTTCACGGCATTCTTGTCGATGGTTACGTAGAGGGTATCCGTTGGGATGAAGTGCATATCCGAGTTCTTGCTGCGTACCCAGTATTTCAAGATGTTCTTCAGCTCAAATGGTTCGTTACCAAACTGCTTCTTGGCGTTCTCTGGGTCTTGCTTGTAGAAGTCGAGAATCTGCTTCTTTGCCTCAGGCTCTACAGATACATACTCGTTGGTACCCGAACAGAAGTCGAGTCTTGGCCATGTGATTGGCACAGATGGAGAGTTGTATGCTGGACGCATCATCTGGTCGATGTACCAGTCGGTCTGCAAGTAGCTCAGGTTACATACGCGGGCATCGGTACCCACGCCCTCTACCTCTTGGTTGTACCAGAGTGGGAAGGTATCGTTATCACCATTGGTGAAGATTATAGGGTTGCCCTTCTCCTGGAGTGACATCAGATAGTTCTGACCGAAGTCACGGCAGGTGTAACGGTTAGAGCGATCGTGGTCGTCCCAAGTTTGGGATACCATCTGGATAGGAACGAGCAATGCCAATACACCAACGATGGCTGCCACGGCTGTGCCGCTCAACTTAGCCTTCTCCTTGAGAAGGTCGATGATGGCGAGTACGCCAAGGCCGCACCAGATAGCGTATGCATAGAATGAGCCGGCGTAAGCATAGTCACGCTCACGTGGCTGCATAGGAGTCTGGTTCAAGTAGATGACGATGGCAAGGCCTGTCATGAAGAACAGGAAGAATACCACCCAAAACTGCTGGATACCTACAGGGAGAATCTCCTCTGTTTCCACGCCGTTCTTAACCACTTTGCGCTTGCGTGTGTACCAAGCCTGCCAGAAGAGACCGATAAGACCGAGAATCAGCGGCATGCAGTAGAACACGTTGTGTCCCTTGTTCTCCTTCAAGTCGTCTGGCAACTTGCTTTGGTCGCCATACATAGAGTCGTCGATGAATGAGAAACCGGTAATCCAGTTGCCGTGCTCAGGTTCTCCGTTACCCTGGATGTCATTCTGACGACCGGCGAAGTTCCACATAAAGTAGCGCCAGTACATGAAGTTGCACTGATAAGAGAGGAAGAAGCGGATGTTATCCACCTGTGAAGGCACCTTCACCATGATATTCTCACCGCAACGGTCGTAAGGAACTTCAGTTCCATCTACGCCTCCCAACCAGTCTTCGTATGCCTGTGCATGGGCTGAGCTATACATACGTGGGAAGAGCATATTCTGTGCATAGATGTACTTATTCTTATGGCTTACTACGAAGTAAGAGTCCTTCTCGTCCTTGCTGGCCTTCTCCTTGCGCTGATATACTGGAGCACCTTCCTGCATCTCAGGCTTGCACATGTTGCCATCCACTTCGAGGGCTACCTGAGAGGTATAAGCCTGACCATAGAATAATGGGCGGTCGCCATATTGGTCACGGCTCAAATAGCTACCAAGGGTAAAGATGTCCTCAGGAGAGTTCTGGTCCATAGGAGGGTTGGCAGATGAGCGGATTACGATGAGCGCATAGCTAGAGTAACCAATCATCAACATCAACATGCAGAGCAAGGCTGTGTTCTTGACGCGAGCAGAGATAAGAGGCAAGAGCTGCATCTTTCTCTTTTCTATGCCTGTAGCCTCGTCAACGCCTGTAACCACTTCCTTCTTGCGCTTGTAACCAAGCACAAACCAAAGAATCACCAGCACGATGATACCCGTGATGGCTGCGCTCCAGCCGTATCCATAGAATGGGATGCCAAGCATACCGAAACCGAGAACGAAGGCGATGTTCTGCTTTTTCTGGTTCTTCTCTGATGCATTGTAAGTCTCGTAGATACCCCAGATAACGCTGGCTACGAGGCAGATGATATAGACAATCTCACCAGTATTGAATGGGCAACCGAGGGTGTTGACGAAGAACAACTCGAACCATCCACCTACGGTGATGATACCTGGAACCACACCATACAATACGGCTACGACTACCAAGAAAGAGATAATCAATGCCAATAAAGAACCCTTCAGGTTGGCATGAGGCACCTTCTTGTAGTAGTAAACGAGCACGATGGCTGGGATACAGAGCAAGTTGAGCAAGTGTACGCCGATACTCAGACCTGTCATATAGGCGATGAGCACGAGCCAACGGTCGCTGTGAGGCTCGTCGGCATGGTCTTCCCACTTCAATATCAGCCAGAATACCACGGCGGTGAAGGCAGAAGAGAAAGCATATACCTCACCCTCCACGGCGGAGAACCAGAAGGTGTCGCTCCATGTGTAGATGAGGGCACCCACCATACCGGATGCCTCGATGGCAATCATCTTGGCGGTGGTCATCTCTTTCCAGTCGCTGACGATGAGCTTGCGAGCCAAGTGAGTGATGGTCCAGAAGAGGAACATGATACAAACGGCGCTCAGCAGGGCGCTCATCGTGTTCACCATCTTCGCCACCTGTGTGGTGTCGCTAGCGAAATGTGTGAAGAAATTGCCTAGAAGCATGAAGAATGGTGCCCCCGGTGGGTGACCGATCTCCTGCTTGTAAGCAGTAGTGATAAACTCAGGACAGTCCCAGAAACTGGCTGTCGGTTCAATTGTGGAACAATAAGTGAAAGCCGCAATGATGAATGCGACCCATCCGAAGATATTGTCCACCAATTTGTACTGTTTCATTATTGTTTAAACTTTAATGTATTATGTTTCTTTGTTTGTTATAACTTTGCTTTCTCTTCTTGTTTTAGCTCTGTTGCTCACGATGTGGTGTTCTAACAGGATATAAAACGATGCAAAGATAATAAAAAGAAAAGAGATAGGGCTTTTTATGCCGTGTTTTTTAGGTAATATTATATATTTATGGCGCAACATCAAGGAATATTGATGTTGCGCCATATCAGATATATAGATTATTGGGGAGTGTCGAAAATCGCATAGAGTTTTACCCTATCCAGTTGAGGAAGGTGGTGATGATACCCGTATTGATGAGATCTACAAACATTGCTCCGATGATAGGCACGATGAGGAATGGTTTCACGGTGTAGTGATACTTGTAGCAAACGGCACTCATATTGGCCATCGCATTCGGTGTGGCACCAAGTCCAAATCCGCAGATACCAGCTACCAAAACGGCTGCATCGTAGTCGCTCCCCAGCAAGCGGAAGGCGAGGAAGTAGGTGAGGAGCATCATCACCAACACCTGGCATACCAATACCGAGATAAGCGGCAAGGCTAGCGTCTGAAGTTCCCAAAGTTTCAGTGAAATCATCGCCATACCCAGGAACACGGAGAGGGAGATATTGCCCAGACTGACTATCTTCTCCATTTCGAGTTTCTTGCGCCAAGGAGTCTGTTCGATAATATTGCGTACGATGGCTGCCATGATGAGGGCGCCGAAGTAGGTAGGGAAGGTGATGCCCGTGCTCTGCAGGAGTTTGCTCATCACGGTGCCTGCTGCCATCACAACCAAGAGTGTGTATGTGGCGTTGGCATAGTGCTGGAACTCAATCTCGTGGCTACTGAGGTGTTTCTCACGACCGGCAGGT
>ERZ808245.497-NODE-497-length-19278-cov-3.207928_pt1 | contig 19278 bp, 17 predicted proteins | sample MGYA00521243_ERZ808245 | MGnify/ENA primary metagenome ERZ808245 (study PRJEB31516, sample SAMN03275576) | gut metagenome | biome: mammalia-associated habitat; material: feces | host: Papio cynocephalus | place: Kenya | collected 2012-07-07 ... | reverse complement strand
AAAAAAAGATAGCTGTAGCTCATGCTGGTATCTATCCAAAATGGACTATCGATGAAGCGCTAAAACACACTAATGTCATTTCAAAAGTCTTAAAAGATCTTCTGCATACCAAAGTCTTACTTGCCAATATGTATGCTGATCATCCTGATCATTTTGATGAAAAGATGCTGTCATCAGATCTTAACTACTGGAGATTTATCGTAAGTGCCTTTACAAGAATGAGATTGTGCTCAAAAGAGCTTGTGCTCGATTACGGTCATTCTGACTGCTCTGTAAGCGATGCTCAAAAGGACAATATCTATCCTTGGTTTAACTTTGGCTCTCCTTTTGAATACAAAGGAGAGAACTTTACTCTGTTCTTTGGTCACTGGGCTGCTTTAAATGCTCAATGCGACAGGGAGCATATTGTAGCTTTAGATACTGGTTGTGTTTGGGGCGACAAACTTACCTGCTATGCACTCGAAAAACAAGAAAAATTTTCAGTTTTATCACTTCAAAAGAAAAGAGAATCTAAATAGTTAGATTTCTTCACTAACATTTTACTTAGTAAAAAATCAGATTAAAAAGCAGTATTAAAAATAATAATACTGCTTTTTAGTTTATTTTCAATAAATTAAATTTAATTATTGAAATTTTATTTCATTATCATCTTTATCACATCTAAAGACTTATCATTTTATTGATCATTTTTGTGCATAATTTTAATTTTTTACACAAATTTGAATTTTTATAAATTTGTTTTGATAATAATCTAACATTTTAGTTTTACTATAACAAGCTAGGATTTTCTAGTAAATAATTCACCTTTTACATAAATTTAAACATATATAAAGTTAAGCATAGAAGTTACTTAAAACATAACAATCGCGCAAGCTCGAGGAATTGCACTTAAGGTGTACTGATATACGTAAATAACTATGGTGTTCATTATGGAAAAGACAGAAAAAATCATCCGCACAGCTATATTCTCGTCTGTAGGATATCTATGTGCCGGTATTACAGTTTCTCTATTTGCAGGTATTAACCTCTGGTCTCAGTTTTTAGAAACCGACGAAACTGTATTTTCACTTGCAGTGGTTCTAACTTTCATTCTCTCTGCAATTGCAGGTATTGTGCTAATCCGTTATTTGGTACCAAAGATCGGCGCTAAGACTGTTTATGAACAGGATATCTTAGTTGCCATGATTGGTATGCTCTTTATTGCACTTGCTATTAACATTGCCATGCTCTTTGTAGGTATCATAGTCTGCACTGGCGCTTTAGCAGTGTTCTTCTATGAGAACTTTACAAGACAGTTAAACTTTGTAAAAGAGCTCAATCACTCAAAGCTTAATCAGAGTAAACAAAGCAAATCTAAAGTCTTTTACCTTTCAGGCTGGGCTTTAGGACCTATCATTGCAGTACTTTGTATCTCTATCTTTTCAAATCTAATTGGTGTTCTTACTCTAAGAATTCTCTTTGCTCACTTTATCGTGATCTCATTTTGGTTATGGATACAGCGTTTAGGAGTTCATGAAGCTTTTGAAGATGCCCCTACTGCCCTTTTAGCTCATCTGCAAGCAGAAGCATCAACTAATGAGGAGACACCTGCTGATACTGCTAATAAAGAGGCTTCATCTGACAAAGCTTACATTCATGATGGCAATGAGAGTCAGGATGCTACAGCAAAGGACAATAAAGAGCTTTCTGTAGACAATAACGAAAAGGACTCTTCTTACAAACCTTCAGATAAGAAGGTTGAAACAGAGTCTAATGTGACAGACAAAGCTAAGGATAACTAAAGGATAGCAAATGAAAAACGTTTATAAACTCCTGATGCTATCTATGCTATTACTAGCATCACCTTATGCCCTTGCAGGCGAACCGTTGTTTACTAGGTACACCTTCTATGGCATTCGCTATGAAATGATAATCTTTGCGTTAATGCTAGTAGGTGTAGCAGTCTTTTACACTAAGACCATGAAAGTAGCTATCATTGGTCTTCTCTCCTTATGCTTTTACAAATACGAATTTACTGATGGCTTTTCAGTAATTAAAAAGTTAATCGGCTATGTTAATTCCGATGGTCAGTTTGTAAATGGCTCATGGAATACCTATTTAAACTTAGCTTTGATGCTACCAGGTTTCTCTGTCTTAGCTAAAGTATTCGAAGACTCAAAGCTACCTTCAATTATTCCCCGTTACCTGCCTAAAGGTCACTGGGGTGGCTTTGCCCTCTTACTGTGTATCTTTGCACTAAGTACCTTCTTAGATAATATTGCAGCAGCTATGATTGGTGGCTCTATTGCCATGATCGTCTTTAAAGGTAAGGTTCATATTGGCTTTGTTGCAGCAATTTGCGCTGCCTCAAACGCAGGTGGTGCAGGCTCGGTTGTAGGTGATACCACTACTACTTTAATCTGGATCTTTGGTAAAGATCCTCTGGTTTTAGCTCAGGCATTCTTACCTGCTACTGTTGCTATTTTAGTCGTAGCTTACTTTGCTTCAAAGCAGCAGGAAAAGTATCATCCTATTACTACAGATGTAGAGAGTAGCGTATCAGTTGATAAAAAGAAACTCTCTGTTGTAGGTCTTATCTTAATTGGAGCTATTAGCTTTAACTACTACTTTGAGTTCCCTGCCTTAGGTATCTGGCTTGCAATTATCCTAGGTGAGATTATCACCAGAATTGATCTGAAAGTTGTAAAGACATCCTACGAGAGCACTGTCTTCTTGGTAGCTTTGGTGTTCTGCGCAGAACTTGTACCTATTGAGTCAGTACCTGATGCTTCTATTCTGTCTACCATGGCTATAGGTTATGTTTCGGCTGTATTTAATAACATTCCATTAACTCAGCTGTGCCTAATCAAGGGAGGCTATGACTGGGCTTTAATTTCCTATGCTGTAGGCTTTGGTGGTTCTATGATCTGGTTTGGATCATCAGCAGGTGTTGCTGTCTGCGATATGTTCCACAAGGCTCGCAGTTTCGTTAACTGGTTACGTTATGGCTGGCATATACCATTTGCCTTCATGGTAGGCTTTGGCGTTTACCTCTTAATTTTAGGCTGGGATCCTATGAAAGGTAACCCACCAGATCAGATGCCTGAACCTGTTTCATATTCACAGAGTATTGGTAACAGTCAGATCCACAACGGGCAGACTCATACCACTTCAGATCTAAACGTAGAACAGGTAGAAAAGTAAACAGGTAGAAAAGAATAACTATGTTGTTAAAGGCTTGTAAAAGAGGCTGTTTTAGGGAGCCTCAATGCTCCCTATTTTTTTACTATTTAGTCCAAGTTTGGAAGTGGTAATCAAAACCACACTTGTCTGAATGGAAAGCTACATCATCATGTAGTTTAAAAGGATATTGAGTAAAATCAGGGAATTTAGTATCGCCTGCAAATTCCTTGTCGATAGTAGTCAGATGCAGAGTTGAAGCTAAAGGCAGAGCTTCTGCGTACATACGGGCACCACCGATTACCATCAAAGTCTTATCGCCAACAAGTGCGATAGCCTCAGCTAATGACTTTACAACAGTAAGTCCTTCAACTTCTTTATCAAAGGTTGAACTTACCATGATGTTCATTCTGTTAGGTAATACGCGGCCAATTGACTCAAAGGTTCTTCTGCCCATAACTACAGGGTGACCTGTAGTTATTTCTTTAAAGTGCTTAAGATCTTCGGACAAATGCCAAGGGATCTGACCTTCATTACCAATTACAAAGTTCTTTGCTATCGCTACAATAATCTGAATATCCGCCATGATTAGTTCCTATAGATAAACTCAGGACCTTCATCATCGTCAAAATCGTCATCATCGCGATTGTTTTCACGAACTTCAGGTTCAGTCCAGATGAATTCTTCAGCTTTTGGCTTCTCAGGCTCTTCAAGCTCTTTTTGCTTAACCTCATCCACAAGATCTTGTAATGCATAGATAAGATCATTTACACCAGTCTTAGCAAGACCAGAAATGATAAATGTTCTTTCAGGCTTTACTTCAACCGATGATGAGATCTTCTCCAAGATCTCTTGCGCCTCTTCTTCAGTACCTAAATCAACCTTATTGGCAACTAACCAGCGAGGCTTGTTATAAAGCTCATGAGCGTACTGCTTAATCTCATTTTCGATGATATTAGCATTTTCTACAGGATCAGAGCCATCAATAGGATGAATATCAACTAAGTGTACTAAAACACGGCAACGCTCTAAATGCTTTAAGAAGCGGTAACCAAGACCTGCACCTTCTGATGCTCCTTCAATAAGTCCAGGAATATCCTCAATAACAAAAGAACGTCCTTGTGATGTTTTAACTACACCTAATGATGGAACTAAAGTAGTAAATGGATAATCAGCAACCTTAGGTTTTGCAGCAGATACTGCTCTTACAAATGTAGACTTACCAGCATTTGGAAGACCTACCAAACCTACGTCTGATACTAGCAGCATCTCAAGCTTTAACTGACGACGCTCACCAGGAGTACCGTTAGTCTTCTGTCTTGGAGCCTGGTTTGTAGCTGACTTGAAGTGAGTATTACCAAAGCCATGACGACCGCCACGAGCTACGCATAATACGTCACCTTCTTTTCTTAAATCACCAATAACCTCACCTGTTGCTACATCGGTTACACGAGTTCCTACAGGAACTAAAAGGATCTTGTCCTCACCACGAGCACCAGTACAATCAGCAGTACCGCCGTTTTCACCACGACCTGCCTGATAGAATTTAGTGAATCTATAATCAACTAAAGTATTGAGATTTACGTCAGCTCTCATATAAACGTCGCCGCCGTCACCACCGTCACCGCCATTAGGGCCTCCACGAGGTACGTACTTTTCACGTCTAAAGCTAACAATACCGTTACCACCATCACCAGCTTCTACGCGGATTATGGCTTCATCAACGAATTTCACCTTATGATCCTCCAGATTACAAGATGGCAGCAGGTATGCGCCACTTTAATTATTTGATACTGATAAAAAGTCAATACAGACTAAAAAGGCCCGCATCTGCGAGCCCTTTCATTGTAAACCAATTTCGGTATTACTGCTGAGTCTCAACGATCTCAACGAACTTGCGGCCCTTAGCGCCACGAGTTACGAAGGTAACTTTACCGTTTGCCTTAGCAAATAATGAATCATCCTTTGCTAAACCAACGTTTGCACCTGCGTGGAAGTGTGTACCGCGCTGACGAACGATGATGCTACCAGCTGATACTGTCTCACCAGCGTAAGCTTTAACGCCTAAACGCTGAGCATTGGAATCGCGGCCGTTACGAACGGAACCACCAGCTTTCTTGTGTGCCATTTATTCCTTTCTCCTAACTAATTACTGCTGAATGCCAGTAATCTGTAAATCGGTAAACCACTGACGATGGCCAGTAACCTTCTGGTGGTGCTTACGACGACGGAACTTAACAATCTTAACTTTCTCGCCACCGTGTGCGCCTAAAACCTTAGCGGTAACCTTTGCACCATCTAAGTATGGAGCGCCAACCTTAATGTTGGTGCCATCTGATACTAATAGAACTTTATCTAGTTCGATATCGCTGCCAGCCTGGGCATCGAGTAGCTCAACGCTTAGCACGTCGCCCTCGGAAACCTTGTGCTGCTTGCCGCCGCAAAAAATAACTGCGTACATGCTCAAACTCCGGGTAAATGCAGGAGTTCTGCTCCCGCAATCAATTAAAACTGTGCCCACTTGGGGCGATAATGGGTCATTATTTTACAGACAAAATAAGTAAATTGCAAGTCTTCTATCAAGACTTACACTTATTAATTATCTCTGGATTACGCTTTTTCATTAATACATGTTGTTCAATGCATTAATCGACCTATAAAAAGCGCTATGAATTTTATAGCTTATTCAGTGCAATTTCAAGATTTTTATTAATTCATGCATTATTCACTCATTATTCGATGTTACAATTATCACATCTTGTGAGAGTTATAGCATGTATACAATTGATAATGAAATAGAAAAAGACTTACAAAAAGTCGAAGAGATCCTCTCTACCCTTTTGTCAGGATCAGCCTATGAGGCTAATGTAAATGCAATGTGCCAACATGTGGTTAAAGCTGGTGGCAAAAGAATCAGACCTAGACTATCTATATTATCCTGGCATGCACTAAATTCACAAAACAATTCTCAAAACTATGAAAGAATGCTCAAGTTTGCCTCAGCAACTGAGCTTCTGCATACAGCTACTCTTGTTCATGACGATGTCATCGACAAAGCAACTATAAGACGAGGCGTAAGCACTTTAAATGATACAGAAGGCAATCATGCTGCTGTCTTAGCTGGTGACTACTTATTTACCCGCTGTTTCTTCTGCTTGCATGATGTTGAAGAGCCAAAACTCTTTTCATTAGTAAATGAAACTCTTGCAGCCTTAGTTATGGGAGAAATCAATCAGCTACATAATCAGGGAGACTTAAATATCTCCATTGCAGACTATGAGCAGACAATTTACTGTAAGACCGGAGCTTTATTTGAGCTTACCACCTCAGGTATTGCTGTTCTAGAAAAGGCACCAGAGAATATCGTTAATGCTTTAAAAGAATATGGCAAACAATTAGGTATTGCCTTTCAGGTAGCTGATGACATGCTAGATTATTCTTCAAGCACTCAGACTTTAGGCAAGTCTATAGGAGAGGATCTTGAAGATGGCAGAATTACTCTACCTTTGATTTTGGCTTTAAAACACACCTCTGATAGAAAAGGTCTTGAGAAGGCTATTAAAGATTGCGATTTAGGGAAGGTACTAACCTTTATTAAAGAGACTGACTCTTTATCTAAATGTCGTGATTTTGCATTCGAGGCTGTAGAAAAAGCTAAAAAAGCACTGGATGTTATTGATGACTCCCCTTATAAAGAAATGTTAATTGAGCTTGCTAAAAAAGCTGCCAACAGAAAGAAGTAATTGTAACTCTACTAAGTTCAGCTATCTTTCAACCAATCCTTTAAATAAAAGCCACTACTGTGGCTTTTACTTTTGATGTAAATGAAAGATCCTCTTTCATACACATCTTAAAAACAAGACTATCTATTTACTAGATAATAATGCCATGTAAGTGGTCAACTTCGTGCTGAACAATCTGAGCTGAAAATCCTGACAGCTTCTTAGACTTCTTTTTGAACTTATGATCCTCATACTCAACTACGATGCTCTTATAGCGTGTAGTTTTTCTTACACCTTCCAAAGACAAACAACCTTCTTCAGTTTCGTATGGATCATGTTTTTCTACAATTACAGGGTTATACATAATCACCAAATTCTGATGGATATTTACAGCAATGATATTTAAAGAATGACCTATCATGTTAGCTGCAAGTCCTACACAAGTCTCACTGTTATGCTCTAGAGTATCTAATAGGTCTATAGCTACCTGCTTGTCTTTAATTGTAGCTTCAGTACTTGGGATCTTTAAAAACTCTTCGTCTTTGACGATTTCTCTAATCATGTTTAACTCTTTAAATCTGTGCGATTTGATGACTATTCTGTATTTATATCAGCACTTACAAAAAAGGCCTAGTCATCGCTGAGAAGGCCTTCTTTTACTTTAGAAAGTGCTTTGCTTTAGATTAGTTTGCAAATGGATCATCTAAGTAAATAGTCTGATCTCTTTCAGGACCGGTTGATAGAATTGCAACCTTAGCGCCTGATAACTCCTCTAAACGCTTAATGTAGTTCTGAGCATTTACAGGTAAGTCTTCCCACTTGGTTACACCAAAGGTTGACTCTTTCCAGCCAGGCATTGACTCATATACAGGGGTAATGCCTTCATACTCATGAGCTGATAAAGGAGGTAACTGACGAATTGAACCATCCTTCATCTTGTAAGCTGTACAGATCTTAACTTCATCCATACCGTCTAATACGTCCATCTTCATTAAAGCTAAACCAGTTAATGAATTGATGGTTACAGCACGACGCATTGCAACAGCATCATACCAGCCTGTACGACGAGGACGACCGGTTACAGCACCGAACTCAGCACCGCGCTTACGGATACCTTCACCTACTTCGTCATTTAACTCTGTAGGGTATGGACCGCCACCTACACGAGTGGTGTAAACTTTAGCGATACCTAAAACGTAATCAATATCTAATGGACCTGCACCTGAACCGGTTACGCAACCACCTGCTACAGTGTTTGATGAGGTTACGAATGGGTAAGTACCATAATCGATATCTAAGAATGTACCCTGGGCGCCTTCAAATAAGATCTTCTTATTTGACTTGCGACCTTCAGCTAAGATCTCTGAAACATCAGCTACCATAGCTAATAAGCGGTCACGGATACCTTCGATATAAGACAGAACAGACTCATATGAAACTTCAGGCTCATTGTAGTAATTCTTTAACATGAAGTTTCTGTAGTCTAATAAGCTCTTTAGGCGAACTTTAAAGTTCTCCATATCGTACAGATCACCTACACGAACGCCTCTACGAGCAACCTTATCCTCATAGCAAGGACCGATACCACGACCAGTAGTACCGATAGCGTTCTTACCGCGTAACTTCTCTGCACCTTTATCAATAGCTGGATGAATAGGTAACAATAATGCACTAGCACCTGATACCTTAATTCTCTTCTCTACATCTTCAACACCAGCCTTGTTTAACTCTTCGATTTCCTCGAATAGAGCACCTGGGTTTACTACGACACCAGAGCCGATTAAGCATAAGCATGATTTGTGTAAAATTCCTGATGGAACTAAACGAACCACTACTTTCTTATCGCCTACAACTAAGGTGTGACCTGCATTGTTGCCACCCTGGCTGCGAACTACTATGTTAGCCTTTGAAGTTAATAAATCAGCGACTTTACCTTTACCTTCGTCGCCCCATTGTGTACCAAGCACAATCACATTGTTAGGCATTATTTATTCCTCGTTGAAGAACCTTAGCTGTAAAAAATATTCACCGAACTTAAGATTATACATAATTATGGTTTACTTGTACCATTTGCATCATTAAAGAATTTGAAAAATTCACTATCTGGCTGTAATACAAGTGTATCCTTACCCTTCATTGAATTCTTATAAGCGTCCATAGAACGTAGGAACTCAAAGAGTTTTGGATTCTGTTTGTAGGCTTCTGCATAAATTCTGGTAGCTTCTGCATCACCTTCACCGCGTAGTGAACGAGCCTGACGCTCTGCCTCTGCAATCTTCACTACAACTTCCCTATCAGCATGAGCCTTAATTGCTTCAGCCTCTTTACGACCCTGTGATCTGTGTAATTTAGCAACAGCATCACGCTCAGCTCTCATACGCTGATAAATAGAATTTGAAACCTCAGGAGGTAAGTTAATCTGTTTGATACGAACATCAACAATCTTGATACCTAAAGCCTTAGCTGAAGCTCCGATGTCTTTTAGAGCATTCTGCATCACTTCATCACGCTTTGACTGACTTACAGTAGCCTCTGGTGTTGTAACCTGAGTATTTGAAGCTGTCTGTGTTGAATTGTCAGCAGATGAATTATCAGCATTTTCGTTTTGAGAGTTATCTACAACAGTATCAAAATCACTCTCTTCTAAAGCTGCATCCTGACCATTGTTCTGACCAGACACAATCTCATGAATGGTTAAACGACCGATTTGACTTCTCAATGAGTTGTTAATACGTCTGCGTAATAACTCTTCAGCCTGTAACTTGTTACCACCAGCTGTGGTTAAGTAATAAGTTGCTGCATCTAAGATCTGCCACTTTACATAAGAGTCGATGATAACGTCTTTTTTCTCAGAGGTAACAAATCTGTCAGCAGATGAGCTGATAGTCTGAATACGTACATCAAGATCTTTTACATGATCAATAAAAGGAGCTTTGATATGTAAACCAGGATCAACAATGTTTAACTTGCCATCTGAGTTTCTTAAAACTTTACCAAATCTGGTAACGATGCCCTTAGAGCCTTCGTTTACTACATAAAGGCTGTTGAAACCTACAAAACCTAAAACCACTACTACAATCAGCAGCAGATTAAGCAATCCCTTATTCATTATCTTACCCTCCTGCTTGAAGTTCCGTAGCTGTTTTGAGTGCTCTCAGACAGAGGTGGATACTGCTCCTCTGATCTTAAAGGTACCTGCTGTGTAGATGAACTCTGTGAAGTTGTTGCAGGTGTTGAGTTTTGGTTAGTCTCAACCTTTACACTCTCAGTATTATTATTTGACTGAGGCATTGGCAGATATAAAACTGGAGATGAACCTTTTGGTACATCCAAGAAGATCTTCTGACTCTTGCCTAAAACTTCCTGCATAGTCTCAAGATAAATTCTGGTCTTGGTAATATCAGGAGCTGCATTGTACTCAGGTAAAACCTTTTCAAAGCGGGCAACCTCACCTTCGGCCTTTAGCACTACCTGTGAACGGTAAGCTTCAGATTCCTGTTTAATTCTCTGAACCTGACCTTCAGCCTTTGGTAAAACTTCGTTGGCATAAGCTTCAGCTTCTCTCTTGTAACGCTGCTCATCTTCCTGAGCTGCAATAGCATCATCAAATGCTTCTTTTACCTGATCTGGAGCTCTAGCTGGCAGGAAGTTAACATCAACAATGGTAAGACCAGTGTTATATGGTTCAATAATAGAGGTTAAAAGCTCACGAGTGTTCTGACGCACCATCTCACGACCAGAGGTTAAGATATCATCCATTAAGGTATGACCTACTACATAACGCAAGGCACTGTCAGTTGCTTCTAATAGAGTGTTATCAGGATTTACTACAGAGTATAGATATTTAACAGGATCTGAAATTCTGTACTGAACATCCATCTCTACGATAACTACGTTTTCATCTTCTGTAAGCATGGTACCTGATGACTGAATTGAACGGACCTGCTCAATATCAACTACATTTACAGTATCAATGCCAGAGAATTTCCAGCGCAGACCTGAATCTACAACATCGTAGATTTTACCGAATCTTAAAACTACGCCCTTTTCAGCTTCTTTTACAGTATAAAAACCTGTAAAGATATAGAAGCCTAAAGCAATTACTGCAACTAGGGTAAAGACGTTCAGACCTGATGCTGGTGCTTTACCGCTTCTTGAAGAAGAACGCTTTCCATTTAAGCCCAATAGATCTTTTAATGTTTTTAAAAGACCTGATAATAAATCGTCCCCAGAAGAACTTCTGCTCTCACGACCCCAAGGATCTTGAGAAGACTGTTCTCTCTTCTTTTCTTCATCTGAAGAATTATTTGAGCCAGGAGCATTCCAGCCCATAAGATCTTTATTATTTTCCATATTTCTAGTTCACTGAGTCAAAATCAAATTCGTTGCTCTGTATCCAAGGCTTTTTGTCTTGTACACAGGTTTCAGATAAGGCACCATTGGTTTTGCTGTCAATAATTGCAGCATCTACTGCGGTTATTTTTACGTTTAACAGACAGTTACCATTGTCATCATACTGTTCATTATCTACTGCATTTGAGGCATACAGTAAGCTTCTTAATTTGCCGTGACGTCCGTCTATCTTAACAGTAAATTCGCACAAATTATCAGATAAAAGCTCACTTACGGCTGATAATAATTTATCAATACCAAAACCTGTAAGAGCACTCACATATACGCGGTGAGGAGCTCCATTATCATCGCGGATGATCTCATCGGCGCTGTCTTCAATAAGGTCTGCCTTATTGTAGACTACCAAGGTTTTAATATCTTCAGCCCCAACCTGTTTTAAAACAGCATTTACAGCTTCAATGTTAGCTTCTTTGTGCTCATCCGATGCATCTACAACATGCAGCAATAGGTCAGCCTGAGCGGTCTCTTCTAGAGTACCTCTAAAAGCAGCAACTAAGTCGTGAGGCAGATGACGGATAAAACCTACAGTATCGGCAAATACAGCTTTACCAATTACGGGCAATTCTACAGTTCTCAATGTAGGATCTAACGTTGCAAACAGCTGATTCGCTGCGTAGACGTCAGAATTGGTAAGTCTGTTAAAAAGAGTGGATTTACCGGCATTGGTATAACCTACAAAGGAGACTACAGGCACAGCGTTCTTTTTTCTTAGACTTCTGTTCTGTTCACGTCTTAAAGCTACCACCTCAAGATCTTTTTTGATGGCAGCAATTCTTTCTCTTAAGGCACGCCTATCAAGCTCGATCTGAGTTTCACCAGGACCACCTCTTAAGCCGAAACCACCTTTCTGTCTTTCAAGGTGAGTCCAGCCTCTTACAAGTCGTGCCTGCTCGTATTGCAACTGAGCTAACTCAACTTGCAGTTTACCTTCATAGGTTCTAGCTCTTTGCGCAAAGATAGTCAGGATGAGAGCTACTCTATCCATAACTCTGACGCCAAAGGCTTTCTCTAAGTTTCTTTCTTGGGCAGGAGTAAGTTTGTTGTTAAAGATTACAGTCTGAACATCATAAGCTTTGACTGCATCAGATACTTCGACCACTTTACCTGAGCCAATAAAAGTACTTGGATCAGGAGCTTCTCTTTTGCAAGAAACGCAAAAAACTACATCTCCTCCACCAGACTCAGCAAGGAGTTGTAGTTCTTTTAAATCTTCTTGTGATTGGGCCTGAGGTAACTCGACATGCACAAGTAGTGTTGAGCCTAAAGACTCAAACTCTGATTGAGGCATTAGAATATTATCTCAAACTCTAAATTATTCTTCAGCTGCAGGAGCTTCTTCATCCTTATCTTCAGCTGGGCTGATGGTTACTGCACGAGCAGGAACAATTGTAGAAATTGCATGCTTGTATACCATCTGGCTTACTTGATTCTTTAACAAGATCACAAACTGATCGAAAGACTCAACCTGCCCCTGTAATTTGATGCCGTTTACAAGATAAATTGAAACAGCGATACGATCCTTACGTAATGCATTTAAGAATGGATCCTGAAGTGACTGTACTTTAGCCATATTATTATGTCCCTTAATTATCATTATTCTCAACGGGAAGCTCACTACAACAGCTGATACTTCTTACGAGCTCTCTTAGCTGTTTTGTTTTGCTATCGTCATAGCTTATAAAAAATTGATCCTAGTTAAATAGGTTTCCACAAAAAAATGGAACACTATTATTTTAACAGTAAAAGGTAACCTTTTACTGTCATTTTTACCACAATTGCATGAAAAAATTCTTTTTTCTGCAAAAAGCATCAAAAAAGAGCATTTTGATCTTTTGATAAAGACTAGATACTTATTTTTGATAACCTTTTTTAACGTTGTATACCACCTCATGCAGACCATCTTCTACAGAGATTTTTCCTTTTAAAATACGTTGTAGCTGATTTGAAAATGGCAACCAAAAGCCGTGCATTTCACTTACAGATGGCATTGCTTCAGCAATCTTTGCCTGCTGAATAAAAGCATTAGCATACTTATCGTTCAGAATTTCAGGATCATATAATAGATTTGAGGTGGCCGGAATTTCTCCAGTAAGCTTAAATCTTGTTTTTGAATACCTATCTTGAGTTAAGAATTTAGCCAACTTCAAAGCCGCATCATAATCTTTTGCCCAATGAGAGATAGCAAAAGCCCTTACACCTAAGAAACCAACCATCTGCTTACCCTCTTTGTTTACAGGTAAAGGCGCAGTGGCAAAATCAACATGACTCTTAAGAGCTGAACCTACGTCCCATGAACCTAAAATGGTAGCAGCAGCTCTACCCTGACAGAACATTTCGACTAAATTTGAAGAGCCATTTAATCCATTTACAACATTTGGAATTAACTTAGCATCATAATATTGCTTAATCTCTTTTACGGCATTTACAGCCTGAGGACTGTCAAGTCCTACGTCATTGACATTTACGGCACCGATTTTGTTTCTACCAAAGACATAAGCTCCGTGTGAAGATAACATTGGCATTGCATAGAACAGATCATCGAACTTTGCTACAAATCCATTTCTGCCATTTTCTTTTTCAAGTTTTGTATATTTAAAGTAAGAATCTAAAGTATCAAAAGGTTTTGAAAGGTATTTTTTGTTGTAAAAGATAGCTAGAGTTTCAATACTCTTTGGTACTGCATATAAAACCTGATCGATTGATACAGCATCAATAACATTATTTGGATATTGTGTCTTTTCATCATCTGTAAGATATACAGGATCGATCATGCCTTCTTTAGCAGCCATGCCTAATTGGTCATTTGGCAACAAAATAATGTCTGGTCCTTGTCCTACAGGTCCATCTAAACGTAATTTTTGCAAAGCATAAATGTAAGTATTTTCTTCAACTTTTACATCGATGCCAGTCTCATTGGTAAAGGCACTAATAGCTTGTGCTAAACCTGATCCCTTACTGTAATCTTCCCATACTGTAAGCTCTAGTGCATAAGTAGAGCTGATAGAACAGCACATCACAGTAAAAATAACTGTAAGTCTCTTCCTGAGCGACATTGTAGACTCCATAAAATAGAGAGAGCTGTTTTAAACTTGTTGTAATTTTTGTAATTTTTTTGTGACCAATTGGTCACTTAATCCCATATTTATGCTTGATTTTACGATATTTTGGAAGGATTTATAATGGAAGTGATAAAAATGCACACAAGATCAAAAAAAATCCACCTTTGGAGAGAGACCAAAGATGGAAAAAACACTAAGAAAATGAGGAAACACAAGATTTACTTATATAAGGCATAAGCCTTGACTGGAAATTGAATAAATCTATCCTTAGTTTGTTTGACTGTCTGTTTAAATTAACCTGACAGTCACAATAACTAGCTATCGCTAAAACTTAACGAATAAAATTATATGGAATTTCTGGCATTGCGCCCTTTTGAGTACATACATAGGCAGCTACATTCACAGCTTTTTCATGAGCCTTGGCTAAAGGTTCACCTTTCATTAAAGAGCTGATAATAGTTGCAGTAAAGGAGTCTCCTGCACCTACTGTATCTACAACATTCTCAACTTTTGGAGTTGGTAGTAGTGACTTTTCATCATTCAGATACACAGTGCTTTCTTTAGCGCCTTCAGTAAAGATAAAGCAATCAATACCTCTATTTTGCAGATACTCAAAGAATCTGTCAGCATTGCAGTCTTTAAGACCTGCAATCTCGCTTAGAATTGGTAATTCATCTTCATTACATTTAAAGACATCAGAACGCTTTAATGACTCTTCAATTACATCCTTTGAATAGTATTCGCGACGCAAGTTAACATCAAAGACTTTTAAAGCATCTTCTTTCATTACATCTAAAAAGGCCATGATAGTTCCATGAGATGGTTTATTTCTTTGAGCTAATGAGCCAAAGCACACCATATCAAGGCTCTTAGCGGTTTCTAAGAGTAATGGAGTTAATGGAATGTTGTCATAAGCAGTATCTTCTAAGAAAGTATAGGTAGGTACACCATCATCACTTAAATCAACATTTACAGCACCTGTCTGCTTGTCGTTTTCTAAAAGCAAAGCTGGTAGGAACTTGCAGGCTAATAAGTCACGAGCCTTAAAGCCTAAAGCATCTTTTCCTACAGAACTAATAGCCATAGCTTCTAAACCTTGCTGCTTACAGTGAAACGCAAAGTTAGCAGGAGCACCACCAATTTTTGCGCCTGTAGGTAAGACATCAAATAGAACCTCACCTAAACCTGCGCACTTAATTCTCTTTCCTTGATATTTTGAAAAATCTAACATGATAACTCTCACAAAGTTTGAATTGACTGAACGATTACATCTGAAGTTCTGAACTAGATGCCCTTCTTAACAACATTGATTTAAGGCAGATCTTTTCAGGATCTCCCTGTTTACCCTTAATTCTTTCTAGCAAGATTGAGGCAGCCTCACGCCCCATCTCATCTACTGGCTGACACATTGAAGTAATTGGTGTTGGATAGAAACGACACCAGTCGCTGTCACCGTATGACACTACAGATACATCTGTAGGGATCTTAAAATCTTTTAAATTCAAGGCATATAAGATACCTGCAGTGATAGCGTTGTTAGCTCCAACAATAGCTGTAGGTCTTAAAGCCTTATTCTTCATCATGAGGATGTTGGTCTTTTCAAAGGCACCTATGAACAATTCGTCATAAGACTCTGCATCAATCTCTTCAATTTGCACGCTTGATGAGTTGGTAGCAGCCTGATTTGTACTCTCAACACCCAAACAGCGTTCATTGAAGGTATAAACACGTCTTGCACCAGTGATAAAGACAATTCTGTCATGACCTAATTCGCGTAAATGCTCAATAGCCTGACCTGCCCCATAACGGTTGTCCTCTATCACACTGTCAAAAGACAAATCCTCACTGTTTCTATCCACCAAGACAATCGGATAGTTTGCTTCTACAGAGTTAATAGTTTTTGAAAAACGAGCTGTAGGCATAATGATGAGTCCCTTTAAATTTAAAGAGGCCCATTGCTTTAGAAGACGGTTCTCAATACTGCTCTGCTCATAATTACATCCCACAATTGCTGAGTAACCGCTGTTCTCTAAAGTATCGTGAACTGCCTTAACAATCTGGTTTGAAAACGAGTTTGTAAGATCTGCTACGATAACTCCGATTAAATTGGTAGCAGTAGCAGCAGTGGCATCGTCTCTTAATTTTTGTAGATAGCCTAGTTTTTCTGCCATTTGCAAAACTTTGTGTCTGGTGTCTAAAGAAACCAATTCAGGTTTCTTTAATGCTCTAGACACTGTTGATGGAGCAATACCAAGCTCTTTTGCAATTTCAGTAATATTAGCCATAACAATAAATACACATCACCGTAAAAACCGTCATAACAAAATTCACAAGCACTTTTAGAATTTAAAAATTAAAATTCATTTACAAGGGCTTCATTTGAATTTTTCATGAACTTAACTTTTGCGAATTATACAAATGAAAAATTTTGTTGTGGAATAAAATTTTTTGCTTTTTGGCTCTTTTCAAAATTTTTAATGCAAATTTTTGCAAAGTTACAGTAAAGTTTTTGTAATTTTCAAATAAATTACTTTTAATTTACATTTGATCTTAATTCTAATTTTTACTTTCATTTAATTGATTTATAAGAATTATTTTTAACAAATTTCACCTCAAAATTTACAAAATTTTGCACATTTTTCATTTCAAAATTTTACAAAAAGCATAAAAATGAGCTTTGGTTTATGGTTTATGCAAAATTTTGCATAAGATTTTGTGAAAGCATTGCATTTTTTATTTTTCAAGCTTGTGAGATTATTTGCGCCAGACAAAAATCAGATCTTCTGAATTTACTTATTGAAGTTTTCTATATATAAATTCAGATTTTCTGGGCAATCGAACAATGTTTTAAGGGATTATTGTCATGAACAAGAAATTATTACTCTGGGCTATCACTTCAGCTCTAGCAGGATTTCTCTTCGGTTTTGATACCGTAGTTATTTCAGGTGCTGAAAGCAAAATTCAGCAGTTATGGTCATTAAGCGGATCAATGCATGGTCTTGCTATCTCAGCAGCACTTTGGGGTACTGTATTAGGTTCTCTAATCGGTAGTATCCCAGCAGCTAAATTCGGTAGAAAAAAGACCTTAGTTGCAAACGGTGTGTTATTCGTTGTAGGTGCTATAGGTTCAGCTATTGCCTGGGACGTATCATCATTCTTTATCTTCAGATTCATAGGTGGTATCGGTATTGGTGTTTCAACCGTTGCAGCCCCTCTATTTATCTCTGAGATCTCACCTGCTGGCGACAGAGGTAAGTTAACCGGTTTATTCCAGTTCAACATCGTATTCGGTATCTTAATGGCATTCTTCTCTAACTACATCATTATTCATTTAGCTCCAGAAGAGACTGCTTGGAGATGGATGTTAGGTATTCAGTTACTACCAGCTTTAATCTATACCGTAATGTGCTTCTCATTACCTGAGTCACCACGCTGGTTAATTGTTAATGCTAAAAAGGATGCTGAAGGCAGACACGTATTCTCTTTAATTAACCCTAAGATGTCTGATGCTCAATTAGACGAATTAGTTCAGTCTGTAAAAGAGAGTGCAGCGTCAGAAGATAAGTCTCATCAGAGCAAGACTAAGTTCTTCACCAAGCGTCTTCGCTACCCAATCCTATTTGCTTTCTTAATTGCAGCATTCAACCAGTTATCAGGTATTAACATCATTCTGTACTTTGCGCCAAGACTGCTAGGTCTAGCTGGTATGGAAGATCCAGTAGCTGCATCTATCGCTTTAGGCTTTACTAACTTAATTGCAACCTTTATCGGTATTAGACTTATCGATATCTTAGGAAGAAAAACCTTACTTATCATCGGTTGTGTAGGCTATATCGTAAGTCTTTCAGTATGTACCTATGCTTTCTTCCACTATGATGAATTAAAGGTTGTTTCATCAGCTGTTGATACAGCATCTAGTGCTGATAAGTTAATCAAAATGGATAAAGGTGAGGTCTACTTCACCGCAGAAGATCATGAAAAAGCAGTTGCTGATTTCAATTCAGCAAAGCAGGCTTTAACTGAAGCTACTGCTCCTTCAAAGTACACTGGCACTAACGTAGTATTTGACGGTGAGAGCATTCAGGAAGTTCATGACATTGCTTTAAACATCAAGCATGAAGCTTCAGGATCATTGGGCAATGTAAGTATGACCGTTCTAATCTGTATGGTTGTATTCATCGCAGCTCATGCTATCGGTTCAGGTACTATCATCTGGGTATTCATCTCAGAAATCTTCCCTAACGATCAGCGCGCTAAAGGTCAGTCTTTAGGTAGCTTTACCCACTGGATCTTTGCTGCAGGCTTAACCTTAGTATTCCCAATTGCAATTGCTCACTTTGACGCAGGTTACATGTTCGGCTTCTTCTGCTTCATGATGATCCTACAGTTAATCTGGTGCTTAGGTATGATGCCTGAGACTAAAGGTAGAAGCTTAGAGGAAATTGCAAAAGCTCTATCTTCAAAATAATGAGTATGAGCAATTTACAAAATTCATAAGACATAAAGAGTAAGTTGTTATCTCTGTAAATTTAGCAGGATCTTAAGATCCTGCTTTTTTTATTTTAAGATATGCTTTTTTAATTTTTAGTGCACTTAATTTTTCAGCAGACCTGTTTTTTTAGTGCACCTGTTTTTTAGTGCACTTAACTAGTTGCTATTACTTTAAATCTAAAAACAAAGATGCAATTTTATGCTCTCGCTTTTATTGGAAAAATCTTGCTTTCTGTCTTTTTAATAATAAGAGTTAATAAAAGTGAGCGTAATTTTCATACTTTTCAGTATTATTGGCAAAAAATGACAGTATCTTGCAGTTCTGCTGCTATAAATAATGTATATTTATAACTGAAAGATAAAAGAGATGATTCAAATCTAAAACAGGATCTACTGATGAGCAACAAACAATTCTTACCATTACCAACGAGTGT